>Ga0265798_10000815_pt1 | contig 50056 bp, 51 predicted proteins | sample P3T30metagenome_FD_192430 | JGI IMG/M metagenome (GOLD analysis project Ga0265798, IMG submission 192430) | Plant litter microbial communities from East Loma Ridge, Irvine, California - P3 T30 | ecosystem: Environmental > Terrestrial > Plant litter > Unclassified | place: USA: California...
TCGTCATCGACACCGATCCCCAAGCGACGGCGAGCCAATGGGCCGGCTGGCGCCAGGATGCACCCCCGGAAGTGATCGACAGCCCACCGCCGCGTCTTGCTGCCAAGATCGAGCAGGCGATAGGGCAGGGGGCGGAGTTTATCGTCATCGATACGCCGCCCCATGCCGACAGTGCCGCGCGTGCTGCCGTCGAGATCGCCGACCTGGTCCTGATCCCGTGTCGTCCCAGCGCTTTCGATTTGTCGGCAATCCAGACGACGGCGAAGCTCGTGCAGTTGCTCCGCAAGCCTGCCTTCGTCGTGTTCACTGCCGGCTCGCCCAATGCGCCGCGCATGTACCAGGAAGCCGGCGAACTGGTCGAGGGCTTCGGTACGCCGGCCTGCCCGATCCAGATCCCCGACCGTGCCGCCTTTCGCCACGCCAGTGCTGAAGGGCGCACCGTCATGGAATTCGAGCCCGACGGCAAAGCGGCGGACGATGTTCGACAGATCTACGAGTGGACGTGTCGACAGCTCAACCTGTCGACACACGCAGCGAAGAAGTCTGGCTCCAAGGCCATGATGAAGAAGGGAAAAACACTAGCATGAGCCGCAAGCCGTCTTTTGCAAATCTGCGTGATCGCACTGCGCCCGAGCCGGTCGTGGCACTCCAATCGACACAACAGGTTGCCGGACAAACGACAAATCAGCCGTCGACCCCAGCGCTGGCGGGGCAGGGTGGGGCATCGGGTCCCGCCAGCCGCCAAGGCCGCAAGCAGATCGCCGGGTTCTTCACACCCGAAATGTCGTTCGCCATGCATACGCTGGCGCGACGGCAGGGCAGGAGCCTCCAATCGCTGATGGCGGAAGCCTTTAACGACGTGTTACGCAAGCACGGGGAAAGCCCTATCGGGGATTGATGGAAGGCCGCTTTCGTCACCTTGATTTCGGTCGGCAAGCTGGTGTGGGATGGGCGCTTATTGCGCGAAAGTCACACGGAGCCACATCCAGGGGTTGCCATAAGACAGCCTTTTTTCCCGACCCGACTACTGTTCGGGCTCACCAATCAACGCTCGAAAATGCGTTGATCCCTCGATCATCATGCAAATATCACGGCGGTTCAGCCACCGGTGCGGCCCGAGGGTTCAGATGCATAATCCGCATGATCCCTTAGGGAGCATTCGCGCCGACAAAGTCGGCGCGTTCAGGGTTTTCCGTGTGTTATTCGGTAGTGATTGTCAGGTATGGTTGCGGTGTTTGTCGTCAGGGATAGCGTTGCCCGGCTAGGGCAACACTTTTGTCAGCTGTATTTATAGAATCCATGAGCGGTTCTGGATCGTTTTGAGTTTCACGCTCCGTGCGATCGATTGCCGCGCCCAGCTTGGCAAGGATTTTACCCAAAGGACCATCCACGGTTATCTGCGCAAGCTCACGGCACGACAGCGTATCCAGCATCGCCGCGGTTTCCAGCTCATGATCCATGCGATGCTGAACGACGTCATCCGGCAGCGGTGCAGGACGCATCCAGCGGGGCAGGTAGGATCGGACGCTGCCAGGCAACAAAGGCCGATAGGCGTTTGATGTCTGAACGTAGCGCGGTCCGGGCCCTTCACTCTTCACGCGGTTGAAACGTCGCTGACGCACCAGAAAACCGATCGCTTCGAGGATCACGAGCGCGCGGCCGACCGTTGCACGACCAAGCCCCGTCGCTTCGGCAAGATAATCGTAGGAAGGATAGACACGGCCACGATTCAACCGCGCCAGTGTCAGGATTTCCTCAAAGACCCGGACGGCGCTGCCGGTCAGTTTGGCAATGCCCCGCTCGACCGCGGTCAACGTCCGTTCCCCCGATCGCGCATCACGGCGCAAACGTCGCGCAGCATCGAGGGTCTTACGCGCGACATGCAGCAAACGGTCGGTTTCACCCTTGGCCGGCACCGTCCAGAACGCCTCCTCGAAGCTGCCCGCCTCCAGGCTGTCGCGCAGCACAGGCGCGCCCGTCCGGTGCGGCGCACCCGATCGCCCCCCGGACCGCCCTGGCGACCGCTCGTGCGTCAGCCGGCCGAACGCCTTAAGCGCGGCATCGCCTATCGTTATAGTCCCCATCGTCCGTTCCCTTTTGAGGGTGGCGGAAACAGGCAAAAGTCAGCCGTGGCACGAAACGCGCATCCTTGAATTCAATCTGAAAAGCGCATATTTAGGGATCGTTGTTGAAGCGATCGTTTGTGCTTGCCGGCACGAACCTAGTATGTGCTTTTGGGATGCCCGGCCTTTGTGCCGGGTTTCCTTTTATCCGCTCACAGCCATTCCTTCGTCACCAATGCCATGGGCAAGATAGGGCAGGGTGCCGATCTGAGCGGCGTATGCATCCTGCGCCAGCGTAGACGCTGCGCGCGATGCGGCTCAGAAACGCCGGCACTTGTCCTCCCTTGCCGATGATCGTTACGGCCACATCCTCGCTCATCGGATCCGCAACAAACCGGATTCGACGAACGATGACTGCCGTTCAGTCATCCTTGCGGTTTATGGGGGCAGGGCAAAGCGCCAAGGTTCGTGCTTTCACACGGAAAACCTGGGAAATGTTCGTGCTATTACACGGAAAACTCTCGCCGAGGTCCGATAGCTTGGCCGGGTAGGTCGACGAGCATCGAGTTTGCGTTCGTGCTATTACACGGAAAACCTCGTGCCTGCCTGCAGACGGATTACGCGTCCGTGCCGTCTTCAAGGATTTCGGGCTCTCTTTTGGGTCGAAAGCCGATCGTCGTGTGCAACCGCGGCCGACCACCGCGTCCCGACGGAATTTTCGTTTCGACCACGTCGAGAGTATATTCCGGTAGACTATCCTGTTCGGACACATCGCGAAGCTGCTTCTTGAAATATTCAAGGCCACGTCGGTCCGAAGCGCAGCCTACACGCGCCGCGAGCTCGCCAATATCGAGTGTGAACCCGTCGTCCTTGCAGTTGAACTTCGCAAGTTCGTACAGACGCCGTTCGATCGGACCAAGCTTGAAGAAGTCGTGGTGGTAGGCAGCGATCCGCTGATCCGTCAGGATCGCACGATACAGCCAATCGCACACCATGACTTCGACCCATTTTACCCGGCGCTCGCCTGTCGATGTCTTGATGTACTTGATGTCAGCCTTGAGCAGCCAGGAAAAGGAGCTGTCCGACCCTTCGCCACCGGTTTCAATATTGGTGACAATCTGTGTACCTTGAAGCCTGTTCAATGAGGCCTTGAGCGACGTATAGGACCGCGCGGAAGAATTCGTCCCCGTCACGCGGAAGAGATCATTGGCGGTAAACGTCATGATCCGGTCGGCTTTTTCGCCATTTTCCGCCCGCTCCGCCATCAGACTGGCGATATAGAGCAGGATTTCCTTGTCGTAGATCGTCGCGACGCCGGTCTTGCTCGGATTGATCTCGATCCGGGCTTCGCCCGATTCAAAGACCATCGGCGTCATATGAGCCTTTTTCGACAGGGCGAAAAACGGAAATTCAGCCACGGTCCGCTCGCCCTGCACATCGCCGTACAGCGGGCTATGCACTGAAAACAGGTCACCCTGAAAAACCGAAACGTCGCTCATGATCCCAAACTCGCCTTTATCAGCGATCAACCTGTGTCGGTGCCTCATGCTTGTCCAACGGAAAGGGGGTTTTCCGTGTGATAGCACGAACATTAGCTGGGCTATTCTCCGGCTAGACGCGTTCGGACGGCCGGCCCTCGAAAAGCACAGCAATTTCTGTGCAATACCTTAGAAGTCCGTGCGGCGCTGCGTGCTTTCACGAGGAAAACGCTAGGCTGTGGCATGTGCCGTACGACCGGGACAGGAGACTTCGTGCTATTACACGGAAAACCCCGTCAGCCTCCAGGCCGCCTGCCAGTTGTGATTGCTCGAGCCGACAATGTCGGCGCTACCTGTGTCCACCGATGAACGATATTGCGGTCTATTGCAGACGTTTTTGGTCAAAAACGGAATCTAGCACACCAACATTTCAAGGTGCCGAACTGTCGAACTGTCGAATTGTCGAGGTGTAAATGTGTCGAGGTGTCGAGGTATCGAGGTGTCGAGGTGTCGAGGGTGTCGAGTACGCCTGTTTGTGCGTTGAAGTTCGATGATCGTCCTACGGCTTTTTATTCTATATATTGAGTAGGTTATAGGAAGCGTTGGCCCGCATGATCCTTGAATAGATCCGCATTGCGCACATAGTCGGCGAGCACCTGCACCGATTTATGCCGGCTGACTTCCTGAAGTTTGAAGATCGTCGCGCCTTGCGATGCGCCCTCCGTGAGGAACCCCGCGCGTAAAGAATGCCCTGCGAACTCCGTCGGGTCATAGCCTGCTGCCGCCGCATAATGCTGAACCAGACGCGCGATCGCACGGTCTGACATCGCAGCAGGGGTCAGCGCATCGCGACGCGAGAGACGTCGAAACAGCGGTCCTTCAGCATGTCCGGCCGCAGCCATCCACGCGAGAAGCAACGCCTTGGGCCGAATGCGCGAGCCCTCGGGAATAGCGATGCCGGTGCCTTGCCGGGTCTGATCGGTTTTCGAATGGGCAACCGTCAGCCTGAGCCCTTCGGGTACGATTTGGATATGCTCGACCTGTAGTGCGACGATCTCGGAACGCCGTAAAGCCGCCGCCATGCCGATCGCCAGGATCGCGCGATCGCGCAGCGCCCGCAAACCTTCGCCGTCGATAGCGGCCAGCATGTTGCGCAGCGCGGCCGCGTCTGCCGGACGCTTCTGCCGTTTGGCACCGCCATGTTCTGCGCGAATGCCGGCGAGCACTTCAACCAGACGCCCCGCGGTCGGCATTGCGGTCGGTGCCGGATACCCGCCAGCGCGATGATGATGCCCGATCGCCGCCACCCGCCGGTTGATCGTCGACGGGTTGAGCCCCGCAGTTGCTTGGTCGCTGGCAAAGACCGCAACGATGTCCGGCGTCGCCGGCAGCGATGCCAGGCCGTGCTGCGTGCACCAAGCGGTGAAGATTGCCCAATCGGAATCATAAGCGCGCCGCGTCGCACCGGCGCGGGCCGCTTTGGCGTACGCGGCAGCACGCTCAATCTTTTCATGCAGGACCGCGGGCGACATCGGTTCATCCGAGTCCACGGTGGCAAGCGCCGTTCGCGACGGTGTGAGGTGAGGATCGAGCGGCATGGGTCCAAGTGTGCGGGAAGCGACCATAAAAGAGCGTGCCACGCTCGATTTCGACGCGCTACCCTTATGTCCGAGAATTATACTTATCGGACACACCCCCCAATAGCTTCGGTTTTCGATCATTCTTAGTTTAAGTAATCCCACTGACCCAAATAGACAACGGGCTAAATGGCTAGATCCATACATGGTATTGTATCGTGTGATCCATGTAGGATCACATATAACAGTCGCGCTATGCATGTGTGGCTTAGACCAGGACTTGGATAATTCAACGGTCTGCACGCTATCATGCCGTTATACGTTGGCTTACCGTGCACTCTAGCAAGACTATGGGTTCTCTCGGCTATATAGAAAGCAGTGCATTAGTCTCTTTATATCTCTCGTTTAAATTATAGGGTTTGAGTCAAATGTTATATCATTTTTGCTATGATTTACGAAAACCCGACCCACGCCATGCAGAGCAGCTCCTTACCTACCCCACCGCCTATAAGTCAGCCAGCTTATGTATTACTTGCTCGGAACTGACCCCCGCACGAGTCCCGGCTGGTATCCTTATTCCGTTATCTCAACCGTGTGCATATAGAGTATGCGAAAAGAAAGGAGGAAATCAGCACGACGCAAGCGCGGCGAAGCGACTCGCCGCCATCTTTGTTCTGAACAGATTATAACCCGCCAGCCGCCCCTTCCAAATACCCTTTAAACATCTCGCAATGCATGATCTGGTTCTTATCACCTGGAGGTCAGATTATTCAAGATACGGAAAGTAGTATATTACAACAGCGCCAATAGTGCCATTGTCACCCTTGGCCTGTTTGGTTATTCTTAGTCGTAGCTTTCCGTCACGTAATGTTAACTCTTGTTTGCTTAATGGTATTTTCCCACGGGCCTGTCCATCCACAAGTGCGGCGTCGTGTATTACAGAGAATGCGGCGTCGTAAAACCACTCTATTTTTGTAGACGAGTTCGAATCGTTGCTCTTGATGTATAGTGCTAGGCCCTCGATGGTAATAAGAGGAGGAAGAGCCAATTCTGCAAGATCAATTGTAAAATCACTTCCATACCGCAAACTGCCGTCAGCCTGCCGAAACGGCGTTGCCGCGACTCCGGTGTTGACGATGCAATTACTGGTGTGCCGCCACAACAATGCTGTGCCGGTCCTGATCGATCGTAAGCCTGACTGGCCGCCGCGGTACTGATCAGCAACCCCCTCATTTCCCCACCATTCCATCAACGGGTGCGTACCCGCCCCTACGAGCTGGAGCCGCGAAGGCTTAGGAGCGCCCCGCATCCGGCCAAACAGCCATCGTGCCTGATTTTCTAGGAAGTTGGACGAATAGCGGATTGTACCGCGCAAATAGCCACCCCACGCATGAACGCGATGCCGCCCCCCGGCTAAATCGATAATCGTATGATCATCGTATGCAGGCCCCACAGGGGGGCCTGGCGGATTATCGCCTAGTACCAAAGTCGTATCGCGGAGGATAGTTACGGTGTCGGCCCCGCCCTGATCTGGGGAAAGGGCGCATTGTCTGCCGTCGATCAGAAGCCTTTCGGCTCCGCTTGTTCTCGTGCCGCTGTATTCTAGTTTAACGTGATCAATCGCAACCGACTGTGGGTAGACCCCATTAATCCCAGCCCCCTCAGCATATTCGACCAAAGACCTATGAAGGTTCGCGCCTCCGCCCCTCATTGTAACTTCACCACTGCCGCCTAAAAGAAAGGCCGAACCAGCGCACCCGAACGAGCAGCCATCAAAGCCAGCACTTACCGCATTCTTATTGCTTTTATTGCTATAGCCTACGTTAGTTCCAAATTCACAGCTTACGACATGTGTGAAGTCGCCATTTGTTTCACCAGAGATTACTATACCAAATGAAAAGCCGCCAAATACAATACGAGAGAACATGGTCATATGACCACCGTTGGTACCGAGTATATTAAACGCGGCGTCATCTCTTTTAAAATCGTCTGTGGGCGTTTCGTTTACTATCGTAAAGTCAGAGAAGTGACAGTAACTGGACGGGTTCAGTAGGAATGCTTCCCCTGTATTGACTCTTTTGGTAAATACTGTTGCGAACCGGCCCGCCCCCACTATTCCAAAACCGACTTGGCTTTCCGAGAATCGGAACGGGCGGTCGATTGGCAAAACCCCCCTCTCAGCGTGCAATATGCCGACACCCCACCGTGGATAGCCCGGGTAAGCGGTCCGGGTAGACGAGAGTGCGTCGAAGGCTCTGCTCAAGGTTGGCTGCCAGTCGCGCCCATCAGACTGTAGGCGATACGCCGCAAGATTGGACTCGATATGCCCTGACCCGCCGGCGCCGGACTCGACAGTTGAAGATCCTCCCCCCCCCTGCGCGTCAGCTGCAAGTGTGGTCGTGATTGTAGAGGTAGCCAATAAACCTAGAACGTGGCGCCTGGTCGTCGGTTCTTCTGACATTGACGGCAATCCCTCGTGAGCATCCGAGTTCCGTGCCTAGCCTTTCATGTGGATCATTCAACGCCCACTGCTCGTTACTGAAAAAAATGGTGTATCGCCGACCGCCTCGCGCAGCGACAAGACCGTCACGGAGATACTCGATCGAGATGCATCGCACAGACGTGGTTCTGACGGGCTGATCAGGCTGACAGGAGGAATAGTAGGTTACGTCAGGTCAATCGTGACGCTGCGGAACCAGCCTATCGAACTTATATTGTCCTGCTCTCTAGCATAAGGACTAGTTATAGCCTGACGGCGTTATAAAAGACCAGAGTCTGAAACAGCTCGCTATTGTCAAGAGTAATGCTTCAACTTTAAGGTGTTTATTCATACTAACGGCGCCGAACTGGGTTTCGGCAGAGTACTGCCTTTTACTCGGACCTCGGCAAGGCCTCGCGGTATTTTAGAAAAATAACATAAATAACCAAAGGAATAACCGTAAACCAAGCCCGGGCGGCAAATGAGGCCATCCCACCCCAAAACAGTGTTACTAGCCACACATCGTATATCACGACAGATGAGTAGTAGGGCTGAGCCAGTCGCCCTATTAATGCCCGCACGGCCAATGCCATAGCTATGGCAATCGGCACGGTCAAAAGCCAGAAGGCCGGTGCAAGGTAGATTTGCTCACCAAAAAAGCCCAGCGCAGTAGAGTGCTCTTCAGAATATCCGGCGCGACCAAGATAGCTATCTACAAAAAGACTGTTGATATTAATTGGCTTACCCGGCCAGATACTGCGAGGCGCCCAGTTTAAGAAAAATAGCTCGAACTGCTGAAGCAGGGTAGTTCCACTAGTATTGCGGGCGTGGTTCGCTAATAGTTCACTGGAAAGAATTATGTGTGTCGCACCGGAGTCTTCAGAGATACCGGCAATTCCCTCACTAAACCCGAATCTCAGCACTCGTCCGATAAATACCATAGCTCCTCCAGCCCCCGCCAATACTAGGGGGCTTAGGTGGAACAACCTGTACCGCACGGAAACAATGATAGGCAGCAACAGAAGAGAAATAATCACGATTCGCCCGAAGCCGTCCCAGAAAAGCGCCGCATAGATGCAGATGGCAACGGCATATATTACCAAACAGACCCATCGTGTTATTTTGCTTCCCTGCCCCCAGTGCGCCCGTTCCAAATGAACAAGTGCTACCGCCGCAAACCCGGTGAAAAGGGGTTGGCCAAAGTCTCCAACAAAAGGCGTGGCAACTAAACCTAGCACCAAGAGTGCGACCATAATTAGCAGGTTTCGCTCACTGCTATAACTTGGATCGAATGGCGGAGAATGTCGCTCGACACTCTGTCCAACATTGACCATAACGTACGCTGTCATTGAGAATAAAGCAAAAACAGCAAGCGTGACGGGCAGATCGACGTATATGAGGGAGACGAACGGCACTACGTATAGCGTCATCGCGGAGAATATTAGGACGATTCCCAAGCTTTGTTGCGAATGCCGCCATAGTATCAGCATGACGCAGAAGGTTATTATCGCCAGGACGCTGTAGCCACCGCGAACGCCGAAGAATGCTGTCAAAATGAAGATTGCTATACAACTGATCAATGCGATGAGGCGCCCAATGGAGCCACCACTGATCTCTGGCGCACCGTGTAACAAGTCTTCGCTGTATGCACTCATCGTCAAACTCCACCGAGGGTCCTTAGCTTGGCGAGCGACGCTAGGCTAGGCTCGGGCGTGCCTGCCTTTCGCGATCTGGCAGCATAATGGCCATTCTCGTTTTTTTGAGTGTTCCCGTCTGCAGGAAATGTGCTCCTGCAATCATACCATTGGTAAGTAAGCTCGGGAAATATGTACGGCCTTACGACCTATTACCGTGAGATTGGAAGGGCGGTGCGCAGCAACCGAAAACGATCACCAAGCCGCGTAGCACTCGTTTCGCCAGTCCAGTGGGCGCTCATGAGTTCATACAATACGCATAGCTAAGGCCCGCCAGGTTGAAGGGCCTAATATGCACTGCCTACGGATGTGTCACTTCGGCGTGAAGTGTCCTGCCACGCGGGCTTGATCCTGTGCGAACGTAAACGGCGATGCCGCATTGGCCTGCGGGCTGTAGAAGCGGTCGATCCGGTTGCGGATACGTGACTGAATACGACTTGGAATACGACCGTCGATACGTCCGGTCGGAACGACGATGGATGCCGCCGCGTCGCGGGTCTGCCGTTGCCCAACTTTACCTACCGCGGAATCCGCAACTCGACCGCCTTGGATTTGCTGGGCCGCGGTTGGAGATGCACCGGCGACCAGCGCGGCAATCAGCGTCACATGGCGTTTACTTCGATACGCCCCGTTTAGCATTGACTAGCTCCTTCCTCGATACGGTTATCGAACCGGATATAGCTGAACCCGATCGATCTGCCCACTGATGCCAGACACTTTATAGGACGGTCTCGCAACGAGCGTCAAAGTCTGCACTGGGCATCCTGCAGGCACACGGAAGCTCCCCATGAATTTCCCATGACTTTGAGTAGAATTCGACAGCGCAATACGACCAAGTTCATGATCGCTCGAACAGGCCAGTACCCAATATGGCTGCGCTTCCTCCGACTGATCAATCCCACTGGCATGGCCGTCGAGCCTATATTCGCCAGGAGGAAGGATTTGCCGCTGCTGGAGCATTGGGCCACCAACACTAGCCGGAACCGAGAAGTCGAAAATACCACCATTCTCACCCCGCTGGATCGAGGAACTGATGCCAGCATCGTTGATCGGAATCCAGTCAAACGGTGACGTGCTTACACCGCCATCGGCAAACCTCGGATCACGTGATCGGCGCCGATCAGCGCCTGGATGGACTGTCGAATAATAAGCCCAAGCGTCGTCAACAAAGCCGCCAAAGATCAAAAGATTCATGATTTCGCCGCTTGCCACACCCGATATAGGAACACCTGCATGTCGCAGGTCGATTAGCAGGCGTGAAGTCGCACGAGCATCCGGCCCCTTTACCGCGGCATAAATAATGAAGGCGTCACGCCATGCAGGTTTCTTGACAAGCGTTCTGGTTAGCGATTTGCGAATCGCTGGGTCGTAGATCGCCGCCGCTAGAACAGGAAACAGCAAATCGGCCGCGGTACTCGATGTCCGCAGCGCGATGTCGTAATGCAACAGTGCATCGTCCACCTCGCCGCGGCCGACTGCGTCTTCAATTGCCCAGAGTTGTGTCTTGACATCCCGTCGCGACAAAGTCTCGGCGTACGTGAATAACCGACGGGAATGTTTAGTATCGCCTCGCACCTGCGCGATCAACCCGAGAGAAAAGACTGCAGCCACGACAGTTGGATCCTGCCTTAAGGCAGATCGAGCTAATTGCTTTACTCGCCCTTGACCAGCAAACGTCGTGTTATTTTCGATGAGCGTTTGGGCCAGCAGCCCAGTGATGCGACCGTCACCTGGTGACAGGGCATGAGCTATTTCGATGTTTCCCTTGCGCAGCGTATAGGCGATTGTTCGCGTGACTTCGACATAGCAAGTTATCGCTGCCAAGACCGCCAGCAGCGCTCGTACGGTCCACTCTTTCGCAGAGCGCCGCGGCAAACCCGTTTGCCTCGGCATTAGGAAATCGGGTCCTTGGCTCCGCTATCTTGTCTACCATAACCGTAACCGTATTCATAGCCGTAACCATAATGCGACTTGCGCGCTTCGAACTTGGTGAGGACGCCACCAATGACCCGAGCGTTCGCGCTGGAGAGCCGCCGCAGAGCGGTTTTAACCAAACTCGACCGGATGCCGTGAGATTCCACCGCATATATCACGCCCTCAACCCGGCTTGCGATCAGCGGCGCGTCGGCAAGACCCATTACTGGCGGTGAATCCACTACGACATGGTCATAGGTTTCTAACAGACGCTCAATCAAAAGCGACAGGCGATGACCGGTCAGAAGTTCCGCCGCGTTGGGCGGGATCGGCCCTGCGGTCATGGCAGTAAAGCCAAGATCGATCATCTGAAAAACCAACGCATCGATATCGTCTTGGCCAGACAGGAAGTTGCTAAGGCCGTGATCGTGAGAGACGCCTCCCAGGTGATGAATAGAAGGCGAACGCATATCGCCGTCGACAAGGATGACCTTGCGGTGCGCGCGTGCAAGCGTTGTCGCCAGGGCCAAGGCAGTTGTTGACTTTCCTTCTGCCGGTCGTGTCGATGTGACCGCGAATGATCGCGGCACCCCGTGTTCGGTCGTGAAGGCAAGGTTCGTCTGCACTGCCAAATAGGCATCAAAAAGCTCTGACTTGCGATCAAGCAGCGCCTCCTTAGGCGTTCCACTCATGATCTTCGGCACTGAACCGAGCAACGGCAGCCCCAGTCTGCGCTCGACCTCCGCCGGGTCGGCGATCGCTTCGTCGATCTGCTCCAGCGCGAAAGCAGCGAGGGCGCCTATAGCCAGACCTGCTAACAGCGACAGTGCTAGGTTAATCAGCAATCGTGGGCTGGACGGTCCTTGTGGTACGTCCGCAGGATCGACGACGGCAACGTTGTTGATGCCCACCCCGCCGGCGACACCGATCTCCTTAAAGCGCTGAAGCAAACCATCGTAGAGTGCACGGTTAGTGTCTACCTCTTGCTGGAAGATATTATACTGGATGCTCCGGCGGCGCAGGTCAAGGTAACTGTCCTTGAGCTGGTCAACTCGACTCTTCAGCGCGCTCTCGCGCTCTTGGGCTTCGCGATAGTCAGCCTGCAGGGAGCCGGACACCCGACCTTCCTCGCGCGAAATTGAGCGGTCAAGCTGATCAAGTTGTGATTTGATTGCCTTAGCGGCAGGGTATTCCGGTTCGAATTGCGTCAGCACTTTGCTATAATCGCCGGCAAGTTCCGCACGCCGCTGGCGTAGGTTGTTGATAGCTGGATTGCGTAATGCCTCGGTCGATGCGCCGGCAGCACCAGCCTGCCGATAACGTGCCTCGACCTGAATACGATCGGCGGTTGCCTGAGTCAGCGCTGCGTTGAGTGCGGCAAGATCGTCAGCAACAATTGATCGCTCGGTCGTGGTCTTGCCGTCACCCGACTGAGACGGCAGATTAATAATTCGCTGAGCAGATGCATAGCCGACCAATTGTCGCTGGCTCTCATCCAGCTTTCCCTTGAACTGTGCTAGCTGACGCTGCAGCAGGTTACGGCCGTAAGAAGTCGCCTGGATTTTGCGCTCTAAGTTGGTCTGGATGAAATTGTCGGCCCAGGCGTTGGCCACCTGCGCTGAAAAGGCGGGATCGGGACTGGTAAACTTGATGTCCACCAGACGCGACAATCGGGTCGGGGCAACGTCAAGGTTAGCGCGCAAAACCTCCCCTGCCACACGTTGCCGAGCCGCCCTACCCGAAGCAGGATAGCGGCCGTTAACGAGTTGAAATGCTGGATCTTTAGCGGACACGCCAAAACGCTCGAAAAATGTTTGATCGTCGACCAACCTCAACTGCATCGCTACGCGCTCAGACAGCGCTCGCGAATCCAGGAGACCGTACTGAGTCTGATAAAACTCCTGGTCTGCGCTACCTGATTCCTGTCCGACACCGCGAAAGTTGGTGACGTTGTCAGACTCGCGAGAAATCTCAACCGTTGTGACGGCTGTGTATTTGGGCGTCATCAACAACGTAACAATAAGGCCAAGCAGCACGCATGACGCGATCGCACCGAGAATAACATAGCGCCAGCGCAAGGCAACGCGCAGATATTGGCGAATGAGCGGCAGGCGATCAGCCTCTACCACACGCTGATCAATCAGCAGGGGATTCGGAGTGCCCAAGCCGCCTCGCAGATTGGGGGGAACCAAGTTCATGACGAGACGGACCTTACTGCAGGATCGCGATGAGTGGGGCCGCAAGTAGCGGGGAGAGCGCCACGAAGTCACGGAATAGGCGCCTCTGCGGCGAGTCGCCAACGATGATGACGTCGTTTGCGTAGATGGGGGGATCGTCGTAGAGTCCCCGCCGGATCGCGGCGTAATTGTACAATCCCGCCATCTTCTGGTTATTGACCGTACGCAGGATCACAACATCGTCCCCGCTGGCAAATTCAGCAAGGCCGCGCGCTGAAGCGATAGCTCGCATCAGCGTCATTTGATTGGTGACCGGATACAGACCTGGCTCGCCAACCTGACCATCGATCGTCACCACTTGGCTCACTGAACTCTTAATGTTTATGGTGACCTCAGGATTTCTGACGTAGTGCGCGCGCAGCGCGGCCTCGATCGCGTCCGCCAGCTCTGAGGCGGTTTTGCCACGGGCATCGATTGTACCGGCGAGCGGCATTGAAATGCGTCCGCTAGCGTCGACCTGCATCTCGCGGCTAAAGTCTGGTATGTTGAATACATCGACCTGAATCGTGTCGAGCGGCCCGATCAATGCCGGGCGGTCGGCAGCAGTAAGATCGGTGCGGTTTGGCGCGGGCAGCGCCTTGCTGTCCTGCACGACCGTAAGGCGTTCAGTGGATTGGAGCGGAATTTTGCCTCCACAACCCGCAAGTGCGGTTGCGACGAACAAGGCGATACAGATCTTACGCATGCACCGAAGCGTTTCCAGAATAACGAGAGGAGGCCTCGGCTATAGGTGCGGGTGTTTCGTTGGTAAAGCCGTGCTCGCTGCGAAGCGGCTTTCCGCTGCTCAGCCACATCGCAGCGATAATTCCCATCGCCATCATAATCGGGGTCCGAGCGGGATAATCAAAGGCGCTGGCGACAAGGATCAAAAGCAACATCGCTGAACCCAGCTTGGGAAGCGCAAGTTGCATGCTTGCTCCTGCTTGCCAAGCACGCGCGCTAGCCCACAGCCACCACAGCAGCCCTACGCTCAACAAAAGAAGCCCAGGAAGTCCGGCGTCGAGCACAATTTCCAGCAGGTCGTTATGGGCATGGTTGAAATAGGTGGGCTTCAGGAGGTTGAAAGGCTCATGTATCCGGAATATTGGATCAAAGCCGCCAAAACCAGACCCTGCCGGGAAGTAGTTTCTGATCATCGCCAGTACGGTTGGAAGACCACGGCTGCGCATGTCTTGGCCCTCGTCGGCCCAGAACAGCCGGTCAATGGAAACCGCTCGATCCGCCGCGACGCTAACAAGAACTAAAATCGCGATGCCGCTTACGACGCCGGCGATCAGTGCCGGAAATGCCCAGCGTGGATACTCGCTGAGAGCATTACGGATACCGCGTTGCGCTATTACCGGTCCTAAAACCAAAGAAAGGAGTCCTAGCACCAAGCCCGCACGTGACCCGCTAGCCAGAATCGTTAGCACGAATAGAAGTACCAGACCAAACGCCGCAGGTCCCCGCCATCCCGGCCGACGCCCGTTTAACGTCGCCCAAATGGGCGCTACTAGGCAGCCGAACGCCAGGAAGACGGCAAAATGGTTACGATTTGCAAAGTTGCCGCTCACTTGCGCCGCACTCTCGTTAATCAAGGGATTATCTAGAGCAACGCCAGAAAATTGCAGCAATCCGACTATCGTAGACGCCGCTGCCAGGCATAGAATTAGGGGGAGGAGCAACGCTCGCTCCGATGCTCTTAACCCGGCAACAAAGACAAGCACCGCCGTCGGCACGATCAGCGACGATAGCGCATTGAGCGTGGCGCCCGGGACAATCGACCACGGTCGCCAAGGCTGCGCCTGCCCGCTGGCTGTAGCGGCTTCAGCAAGCACCCGGCGTCCCGGCAATGACTGCCACACGTCAGGCGGGAGTGGTACCAACTGCAGTAGCACTAGCGCCGTAGCCGCCAGCAGGATCAGGGCCACAGGGCGCGCGGTACCAACCGCCGGACGCTCGCCAAACAGGATGACGACAATTATCAGTAGCCAAGCGCTGGCCCTCACCACCGTCTGTCCAAGCGCATCCGCTCGCGAAGCACCACCGGCAATCCAGAGGACGATTAATAAGGCGACCAGCAGGATCAGGGACAGGCTTGGCCGAAACCGCTGGACGAGACGATTGTGAGTACGCATGCGTCCGATGCCTATGCGATCCTGGACGTAGACGAAACCTTTATCGCGCCGTCACCCGCCCGTGATACGTCGGTGCCGTTCAGTGGGCTACGGTGTATGAAGAGCGATCGATTGTATTCTGCGCTGTGCCCGCTAACTCCTTCGCCATGGTTGAATGACGCATCTCGACCCAGTCGACGATCTTGCTGGCGGGTCGAAACTCGGCGACTAGTTCGGAAAGCAGCGAACGCGCTGGCGCTACCTGCCCCGCATCAATGAGTGTTTCCATATAATCCAAACCCTTACGCAGCTGATCCCACGGCAGATGGTGCTCGTTTGCCATCATAATGCGCGGATGTGTTGTAGCCCTGGGATCGTTGCCGATTAGCAGTTCTTCATACAGCTTCTCGCCTGGACGCATTCCGACAATCGCGATCTCAATATCACCGTCAGGATTATCGTGTGACCTGACGGTTAGGCCGCACAGCTCAATCATGTTGCGGGCTAAATCAACAATCCGAACCGGCTCACCCATGTCGAGAACGAAGACTTCGCCGCCTCCCGCCATCGCACTTGCCTGCACCACTAGCTGGGCGGCTTCCGGTATGGTCATAAAATAGCGGGTGATGTCGGCATGCGTGATGGTGATCGGGCCGCCCTGCCGAATTTGTTCGCGAAACAGCGGTACTACTGACCCGCTGGAACCCAGCACGTTGCCAAAGCGCACCATCGAGAAGCAGGTGCCCCCCCCTTCCGCGGCCAGCCCTTGAAGGACAAGCTCGGCCAAACGCTTAGTCGCGCCCATAACGTTGGTAGGCCGGACTGCCTTATCAGTGCTGATCAGAACGAAATCTTTAACTCCAAGGCGCACCGCTAGTTCTGCCACACGCAAGGTGCCGATGACATTGTTGCGCAAACCTTCCAGCGGATTATGCTCGACCAGCGGCACATGTTTGTAGGCAGCGGCGTGGAATATCATATCAGGCGACCACGCGCGCAGGATTTCTGACACCCGCCGCCCGTCGGTCACCGATCCGAGCAACGGCACAATTTCGATATCCGATATCCCGGTTAGATCGCGATGAATCGCGTAGAGCGCGAACTCACTGGCCTCTAACAAAAGGATCCTTGCCGGTTCCGCCGCTAAAATCTGCCGACAGAGTTCGCTGCCGATCGATCCACCTCCGCCGGTCACCAGCACCGTGCGTCCTGCAATCTTGCCGCGAACGGTATCAGCTTCAGGCTCGACCGGGTCCCGGCTGAGTAAATCCTCAATGGTCAGTTCACGTAAATCGCTTGCCTGGACGCGGCCATGTGCGAGGTCCATCAGTCCTGGAAGGGTCCGCACCACCACGGGCAGCCCGCGCAATCCCTGGATGATCTGATGGCGACGCTGGCGCGGGGCGGACGGCAACGCCAGCAGTACGTCCGTCGCCTTCTTGCGCTCGATCAGGTCAGGCAGACGGTCAGGCCTATACACCGGAAGCCCGTTGACCCGCGTCCCTTGAAGCGAACGATCGTCATCCAAGAAACCAATCACGCTGAACTCTCGGCTAGTACCTATTGCTGCGGCGAGTTGCCGACCCGACGATCCGGCGCCATAAACGAGCACGCGCCCACGTGGTCGCGTCTCGATCCGCGTTGCCATCTGCCCGCCTAATACATAGCCCACTGCGATGCGCACTGAACACACGGTTAGAAACAGCAGAATTGGCTGTATGATGCCGACGGTGCGCGGCACGTTGTCGAACGCATACGCAGCAATGATTGTAACGTAGCACAGTGCGTAAGCCATGCATGCCACTGCCACTGCCGGAATGATGTCCATGCTCGCCCGGCGAAAAGCTACGCGATAGAGCCCCGCCACGTAAAAGGCAGGCAACGCAAGAACCACTGATAGCGCAACAGCGACGCTTGGCCGCCCACTCAATGAGACGAAATGTCCAAGCCTGAGGTAAAAGGCAATCCACACCGTGAGTGCGCATAATGCACAATCGATACCTGCTGCCATGAGGCGTTTGAAACCCCTAGGAAGTGCCAGCAGGGGAGTCGAAACTTTACGGACGGGCATCACAACTCCACTTGTCGCACAGCAACACGAGGCGCACGAAATCACCCCCCCTGCCCGCTGGGCAGTGGAATCATCCCGCCGCAGTTACTCAACTTGGCGCGGTACAGAGGCCTTGCGTGACAAGATACCTTGCGGTTGATTGCTTTCTCGATAGCACGTAGGGCGTCGGCGTCCAACTCGCGTCGGCATCTAATCGCGTCGGCGCTTGGATGGTCCGCCAGCGTGCGACGGGTAGGAATCTGCATGTTTGACAATAGGGTATTGCTGATCACCGGCGGGACCGGCTCGTTTGGATCAACCGTGCTCAACCGTTTCATCCATGAGCCATTCAAGGAAATTCGCATTTTCTCGCGCGACGAGAAGAAGCAGGAGGACCAGCGCCTCCACTACCGCGATCCACGATTGCGCTATTACATCGGTGATGTCCGCGACCTGCGATCGATCGCAGGCGCCGTAAAAGATGTCGACTACATTTTCCATGCTGCAGCGCTAAAGCAAGTGCCATCGTGCGAATTCCACCCAATGGAAGCGGTAAAGACTAACGTCATCGGCACCGACAACTTGCTGGAGGCCGCAATTTCGGCGGGAGTATCACGCGTCGTGTGCCTGTCGACCGACAAGGCGGTCTACCCGATTAACGCCATGGGCATCTCTAAAGCGTTGATGGAAAAGGTGATGGTTGCCAAGTCGCGGCTTGCGCTTGGCACTAAAACAATCATTACTGGCACACGTTATGGCAACGTACTTGCCTCGCGCGGCTCGGTCATTCCGCTATTCGTCGACCAAGTGCGCAAAGGTTTGCCGCTAACCCTCACCGATCCCGCCATGACGCGCTTCGTCATGACGCTGGAGGAGGCGGTTGATCTTGTCCTCTACGCCTTCGAGAACGGCGAAAATGGCGATCTGTTTGTGCAGAAGGCTCCGGCGGCGACGATCAACGTGCTCGCTCATTCGGTGCTAGAGATCTTAGGCGCAGACGGGCACCCGATGAAGGTGATTGGTACTCGTCATGGCGAGAAGCTCTATGAGGCGTTACTCAGCCGCGAAGAGATGGCAATTGCCGAAGATCGTGGTACCTATTACCGTGTGCCGCCCGACAACCGGGATCTTAATTATGCACAGTTCGTTGACGAGGGCGAGAAAGAGATCAGCCAAGCGCATGATTTCAATTCTCATAATACTCGCCTGCTGAACCAGGAAGAGATGACTGCGATCTTGCGCAAGCTTAACTACATGCAAGCTGTGCTACGTAATCAGGATGGAAAGAATTGATGACGCGGCGTGTCGCAGTCACGGGCGTAGACGGCTTTGTAGGTCGCAACTTAGCGGTACGTTTGGGAGAACTAGGCGACGTCGTACTGCCCCTGACCCGAGCGAGTAGGGCGGACGACTGGCACAGGGCGATCGCAGAAGCCGACGCGGTGGTTCACTTGGCCGGTGCGAACCGGCCCGCTGACCCGACCGATTTCATGGCCATCAACGCCGGTACGGCCGAGCTGCTGGCGGCATCCGTCATCGCTGCGAAGCGCGCTATTCCGGTGATCTATGCCTCGTCCGCCAAGGCTTTGGACAACACAGACTACGGACGCTCCAAACGCGCCGGCGAAGATCGCTTGCTCGCGCTTACCGAGCAGACCGGCTCGCCCGTTTACGTCTTTCGCTTGCCCAATGTCTTCGGCAAATGGGCGCGACCTAATTACAATTCAGCGATAGCGACGTTCTGCCACAACATCGCGCGTGAGATGCCGATCCGGATCGACGATCCCGCCGCTCCGCTCTCGCTCGTTTACGTCGACGACGTGATACAAGCGTTCCTTGACGTTCTCGACGGTAAAATATTGACCGGCTTTGTTGCTGCATCACCGGTCTATTCAACAACACTGGGTGCGGTTGTCGAGATCCTTCGAGGCTTTCGCAGCGACCGCGACGACAATTTAATCGATCAGGTTGGCACCGGACTAACGCGTGCCCTGTACGCTACCTATGTAGCAGCGCTGCCGCCATCCGCGTTTAGCTATCCAATCGCAAGCCACCGGGACCCACGCGGAGCGTTTTCCGAAATGCTTAAGACCCGGACTTCGGGCCAATTCTCCTATTTTACTGCCCATCCTGGGGTGACTCGGGGCGGTCATTACCATCACACCAAAACCGAGAAGTTCCTTATCGTCCATGGAAATGCCCTGTTCCGCTTTCGCCATATCGTGAGCGGCGAGACCCACGAGATCCGCACCTCGGGCTCCAAGCCAGTGATCGTGGAAACAGTACCAGGCTGGACGCACGATGTTACAAACGTTGGCGAGAATATGATGATCTCAATGCTGTGGGCTAACGAGATTTTCGACCGCGACCGTCCCGACACCGTCGCTGCCAAGGTAGACTGACATGAAACGCATCAAGGTTATGACCGTGGTCGGCACACGGCCCGAGATCATTCGGCTGTCGCGGGTGATGGCGACACTAGACGTAAACGTTGATCACGTGCTGGTTCATACAGGCCAAAACTACGACTATGAACTCAACCAGGTGTTTTTTGATGACTTAGGACTGCGCAAGCCTGACCACTTCCTGGGCGTTGCAGGCGGCACCGCAGCAGAGACGATCGGCAAGGTCATCATTGAGGTCGATAGGGTGCTCGAGACTGTTCGCCCAGACGCGATGCTAATTTTGGGCGATACTAATTCTTGTCTGTCGGTAATACCCGCGAAGCGGCGTCGCATCCCTGTCTTCCACATGGAAGCGGGAAACCGCTGCTTCGACGACCGCGTGCCTGAGGAGATCAACCGGCGCATCGTGGATCATTCGGCTGACATAAACATGCCGTATTCTACTATCGCACGCGATTACCTACTTGCCGAGGGCCTGCCGCCCGATCGTGTTGTCAAAACCGGCAGCCCGATGTTCGAGGTGCTCTCGCATTATCGTCCTGCCATTGAGGCGTCACGCGTCCGGGATGAGCTCGGCGTCGAGCTCGGCCGCTATTTTGTTATTAGCGCGCATCGTGAGGAGAACGTCGATTCGGAGCGAAACCTACGCCGCTTACACGAGACGCTGAATGCAATCGCGACCACGTACGGCGAGCCGATTTTGGTCAGCACCCATCCGCGTACCCGCAACCGGATCGAGGCTCACGGGCTGAAGTTCGCGCCTGAGGTTCGCCTGCTGAAACCGTTCGGCTTTCTTGATTACAATGCATTGCAGATGCATGCACGCGCCGTGCTTTCCGACAGTGGCACGATCAGCGAAGAGAGTTCCATCCTTAATTTTCCGGCGCTTAATATTCGCGAGGCACATGAACGTCCTGAGGCGATGGAGGAAGCATCGGTAATGATGGTCGGCTTGGACCATACACGCGTACTTCAAGCATTAGAGATACTTGCAACGCAGGGCCGTGGCGACCTCCGCACGCTACGCCTGGTTGCTGACTATTCTATGCCTAACGTATCTGCCAAGGTCTTGCGCATTATTCTAAGTTATACTGATTACGTAAATCAAACGGTGTGGAAGGCGTACTAATTACTTCATCTGATCCGCGCCTGACTAGTCGGCTGCTCACCTGCGGCCAGCGGGACGCGCCGCTACTGCTGTGCATTCACGGAGGCGGCTGCAACAGCGACTATTTCGACATACGCGGCTTTTCCGTCGCGCGAGCGGCAATGGCCAGCGGCTTCGACGTACTGCTCGTTGACCGGCCGGGCCACGGCGGCAGTGCGCCCCCCCGGACGGCTCACCCGATCGACGAGGCTGCGGATCTGCTGCCCAGGCATCTGGCACCGATCATGGCGCCACGAGTATCGCGTGATCTTGTCGTAATCGGCCACTCGATTGGCGGGGCAGTCGCGCTGACCCTGGCAGCTGAAGCGCGATTGGCTATCCGTAGTGTGGCGGTGTCTGGCATCGGCAGGACACCCAGCGATGCAGCCTGGGCTTGGCTGGCCACGCAGGCTAAGCTAAAAGGGTCCAACTTAGAGCCGCCTTCGGAATTCTTCTTCGGCCCCGAAGGAAGCTATGATTGGCGCGGGCCTATCGCATTGCGCAAAGTGGTCGAAACCTGGCGCCCCGACGAACTACAAGACGTTCGCATCGATTGGCCGACACGGTTTGACGCCGTTGCTGGCAAAATTGACATACCTGTAGCGTTCCACCTTGCTGAGTACGAACGGATTTGGCGCGCCGGCACGCAGGACGTGGCGGACGCGGCCGCCCGCTTTACTCGCGCGTCGTACGTTAAATCGGGTGTGCTGCCCGATGGCGGGCATTTGTACGAAATCCACAAACGCGGAGCAGAGCTTGTAGCATTACAGCTCAATTTCTTGAAAACTAGCTGCCAAAGCTAAACAATTATGCAAAGGTGGTCATCTTCGTGTGCCGAGTGCGCTGGCCAATACGTATAAACGTGATCGCGCAACACGCAGTAACACAGTAACCTGCGGTCACCCCCAACAAGCCCGCCTCCGGCGTGATTTTACGCAATATAAATACTATCAGTAGGTTGGTCGACGTCCCTAACGCAATAAAGATTGACCAGCGGCGAAATTGTCCCGATGCAACATAAAGACTAACCAAGAAAGCATTAAGTGTACCAGCAGTAATTGCAAAAGCGGCAATTATTGGCTGCATTGGTCCATAAGAAATCACGTTGCGGAAGATCGGAATCCAAGGCGCAGCGACATAAACCAGTGCGAGGCTTCCTAGACCAAAGGCGCCACCACATACGGCTACCAGGAAGGTGAGCCTCCAAGTTTTGGCAGGCTGCCCGGAATTTGCATAGCGCACCAGAGTCTGGAAAAAATAGCCGCTGATCTGGGTTGGTACGAACAGGAAGATGTTGACCATTTGCAGCATGACGCTGAACAGCCCGATCGCACCAATCCCGGTTGGGCTGTCTTTGAGCAACGCGAGGCTAAGAAATTGGCCAGCAGTTAGGATCGTACCTGCAGTCGACGCGGCAAACCAGTCGGGTCCAATTGCACGCAATGAGAATGCATGGGGCCGCGTCCGCAGGCAACGTCTACGTCCAAAATCTCGCCAAATACCCCAACACCCAATTGCGGTCTGCGTCATAGCAGCGAGCCCCATCCCAAGAACCGCAAGTTCTGCAGATCGCCATTTTACCGCAACAACGCATGCCAGCAGCACTAGCGCTCCGAATGCCATGTTGGCGATAGTCAAGTAGCGGAAGCGTCGGCTGGCAAGCAGAATTCCACTTGATACTGCCGCAACGTGGTTCGCAAATACGCTTGCCGCGGCAAGGGCGAACAGCCTCCAGAACGCGCCGTCACCCAAGCTCAGCCGCGAAGCCGGATAAGCGAGCAACACAGCCAGCGCGACGCTGCCTAAGGCAGTCAGGAGAGTGCAATAGGCGAGCCAACGCACGAGTGCGCGAAATTCGCCAGCGGAACGCAGGTAGGCGACGGAGGCGTTGCGCAGGGCCACAGTGCCTAATCCACTGCCTATAAACGCACTAAATAGGGTGACGAAGCTGATAGTTGCGGCCACGGGTGCGAACCCAGCAAAGCCTAGCGAAGTAGCCACCAGCAGTAGCCCGACAGTATTACCCCCACGCGCACCAACAACACCAGTGAAATAGAGCGCGCTGGGAAGCAGCGCTCGCACACGTAGAAATGCGTTTCGGAAAAATAAAGCATTAGCCATTAACTGTCACCGATAAAAGTCGCGCCAATGAGTACCACCTTAACGATGGAAGCGCCTTTTTCTCGCTAACCTTCAATACTTTTGCTTTATTTATTCGGTAATGACTCCCGATTGTCAATCCTCTTGATTTCTGATTTATAGATATGACTGAAACAACCGGCATTGTTACTGGGCCAACGCCTGTGCATAGGCGTAAGCGCTGGCATAGCGTTGCGCCACAGATTGCGGACTAAATTCAGCAGCGACGTGTGCACGGCCGCGTGTACCCATCGCCTTCCGTTCCCCTGCGTCCGCGGCGATCGCACGCGTCAGCATAATCGCCAGTCCGTCGGGTGTACCTGGGCCGCGCCAGCCCAACGACAACGTTTCGATCTCTGGCCAAGGCACGCCCAGCGTGGTCAACACGGGCGTTTGTAGCGCTAGCGCCTCGGCAACCACGTAGCAGAAATTTTCTGACCGACTAGGTACGGCCACGACATCGGCGTCGGCGAGAAAACGCCAACGATCGTTACCGAACAAGGCAGGTACAAACACGATACTGGCACATCCCGCGGCAGCGGCGCGAACTTCGGCAGCATAGGCCGGGTCTTCGGCCGGGCCCGCAATGTGTAAGCTCCAGCCTGCCGCTGACTCGCCCAGCAAGCGCCAACTCTGTACCAGTTCTAACACGCCCTTGATCGGATGGATCCGGCCAAGGAACGCAACCGTCCGTCCCTCGCCACTGGGGGGAAGGGGGGGCTCGGGGATCGTCATAGGGTGGGGCACGTGCACTACCGGACGTCGCAACCCCATTGCCTCGACCTCCGCCTGCTCCGCAACCGAGTTGACGATGAAAAGATCGTTGCGCCGGATCGCATGACCAAACAGCAGCGTCCATGCAGCTCGCTTGCGGGCACGATGAACGGCCAGGGCGGGAGCGGCGAAACTGCCATGAGGCGAGTGTACGAATGCACGCGCCTTCCGGCGGATCAGCAACGGCGCCAGCGCAGGCAGCCGCCAAGGCACATGGCTGTGCACTATCGCACAGTCGCCTGCCAAACTGCCAAGTTGCCCCGGCAGCGCACGCGCTTCGCACGTGACTAGGCGGACACGCGGATCGACGTCACCCGGCCACCCGCCATTTACCACCAAGCAGACGTCCATGCCCTCCTCGGCCTGCGCAGCGACGATCTCTCGCAGTGACGTGGTCACACCCATGGAGTCATGGACGCTGGTTGCGATGACGTGAATGATCTGCAAAGACAAGGACCTCGTGTCATCTGGCGCAAGACGTGCACCAAATAGGCCGCCTCCGTATCAGTGCGCCTCATCAAAGCAAAGCACGTGGCAAATTGTGCATGGACGGATCGCAGCCCGGCTCTTAAGAGCTGCTGCAGCGGACCGATTGATTGAGCATGCCCCCCCCCCCATCGCTCCTAAAAGGACGCGCCATCCCCGCGCATATCGCTGGAATAGCAACCTACCTGCCCGAACAGATCCTGTCGAACGACGCTCTCGCCGCGCTTTATCCGTCGTGGCCCGCCGCTAAGATTTTGGAAAAGACTGGCATCCACGAGCGTCATATTGCAGCTGACGACGAGACTGCGACGGACCTTGCTTTCGCCGCGGCGTGTCGGCTGTTCGATAGCGGGGCGGTCGAGCGCGCAGACGTCGATTTCCTGATCCTGTGCACCCAAGCCCCTGATTATTTGCTGCCCACATCGGCGTGCATCCTCCAGCATCGGCTAGGACTGTCGACACAGATTGGTGCGCTGGATATCAACCTCGGCTGTTCGGGTTTCGTCTACGGCTTGTCCCTAGCCGCCGGGTTGATTGCGAGCGGCGCCGCATCGACTATCCTCCTGCTGACCGCCGATACTTATTCCAAGTTCATTCATCCGCAGGACAAGAGCGTGCGCACGCTGTTCGGCGACGGAGCGGCTGCGACCTTGATCTGCGCTGGCGAGCCCGATGATATAGCGAGAATTGGGCCGTTCGTGTTTGGAACCGACGGCTCAGGCGCCCGCGACCTGATCGTCGAGGCAGGCGGTGCCCGATGCCCGCGCAGTACGCTAACCGCAGAAGAAACGACCGACGCGACCGGTAACGTCCGTAGCCGTGACAATCTCTACATGAACGGTGGCGCGGTGCTCAACTTTACGTTGCGCGAAGTGCCGCGGGCCGTTTTGGCGCTGCTCGACAAGACGCAAACGACAGCCGAGGACTATGACCGGTTCGTCTTGCACCAAGCCAACAAGTTCATGCTCGACGCACTCCAGAAGAAGCTGGCGGTGCCGCCAAAGCGCGTCAGCCGGCATTTTGAGCGGATTGGCAACACGGTTTCGTCGACCATTCCCTTCGTCTTGGAGCGTGAAATGGCTGATGGGGGCTGTTCCCCCGGCACCCGCATGATGCTAGTAGGCTTTGGTGTCGGCCTGTCGTGGGCCGCTGCGTCCATAGTTTTTTGAACGATTTTACAGCGGAGAAGCACGTGAGCGAGTTCTACGAAGGCCTGGCGGAAATTCTTGAGGTCGATACCGCGGAAGTGAAACCCGAGCTCACACTGGGCGAAAGCTGGGATTCACTGGCCATCGTCTCCACCATCGCGCTGATCGACGACGTGTACGACATCCAGGTGCGTCCAGAGAAGCTGGCGGATTGCGAGACGGTCGGCGATGTCGAAAAGCTGGTTGCGGCTGAGCAGGGCGCCTGATCGCATGCACGGGAAGACCGGCCAACAAGCACAGACGCGCGGCGCACGTATTGCGGGGGTGGTGTCTGCACTCCCCCCAAAAGTGATCGAGAACGATTCGTTCGTTGAGCGTTTCGGCGATGGCGTTGCCGAGGTAACAAAGATGACTGGCGTCAAGTCCCGGCATGTTGCCGAGGATGGCGTGGCGACATCGGACCTGTGTTTCGCGGCCGGTCAGCGGTTGCTAGAGGGTCTTGGCTGGGAGCCGGAATCGGTCGACGGGATCATCTTTATCTCGCAGTCGCCCGATTATCCATTGCCTGCAACCGCCTGCCTGTTGCAGCAGCGTTTTGGCATGCGCACCACTACGGTGGCGTTTGACGTGAACTTGGGTTGTTCCGCCTATCCCTATGGTCTGTGGCTCGCGATGAGCTTGATTCAAACCGGTGCACTGAACCGCGTACTGATAGCCGTCGGCGATATCAATACCCGCGCCAATGACCCACTCGATCGATCGGTGGCGATGTTGTTCGGCGATTGCGGCGCAGTGACAGCACTGGAGGCGGGTGACGAGAATGACGTTGCACACTTCCTTCTTGGCACGGACGGCCGCGGCGGCGATAATCTGATTGTACCTGCCAGCCGTCATCGCGACCGAACCGGCGACGAACGTTTTGCCGGGCGCAACCTGGACATGGTCTACATGGACGGTGCCGAGATCTTTAATTTTACGTTGAAAGCTGTTCCAGCGCTGGTGCGCGAAACGATCGAGTTAGCTGGCGTGCCGCAAGAGGACTATGCGAGCTTTCTGTTCCATCAGGCCAATACCTTCATGCTCAATCACTTGGCCAAAAAGGCAAAGTTGCCTAAGGACAAGGTCCCGATCAACATGGACCGCTACGGCAACACATCGAGCGCGACCATTCCGTTGGTCATGACGACCGACGTCGCCGACCTGCTGAAAAGCGGACGCCAGCGCATCGCTATGTTTGGCTTCGGCGTCGGCTACAGTTGGGGGTCAGCGTCGCTTGAGATCGGGCCGCTCAAGGTTTGCGAAACGGTGATTGCCTCTTGACCGCCTTTGCCCCCAATTGTCTTGCCGGACGCCATGTGCTGGTGACCGGTGCATCCTCCGGCATTGGCCGGGCAGCAGCCGAACATCTGGCGGCACATGGTGCACGCCTATCATTGGTCGCACGCAATCTTGAGCGGCTAGATGCTGTACGCATCGGCCTCCCCGGCAATGACCATTCGATCCATCAGATCGACTTAGAGGGCGCAGACTCGACTGCCGACGCGATCGCCGAGATCGTTAAAGATCGGGGGGCGTTTGACGGTGCGTTCTATTCGGCCGGTGCTACCCTAGTGCTGCCGATCCGTCTGCTTAAGGACAAGCACCTTGACGAGGTGTTTGGTGCGGGCGTTTATGGCGCGTTCGGCATGGTTAGAGCTCTGTCAAAAAAGGGTGCGATGACCGACGGCGGTTCTATCGTCGTCATGTCGTCGGCCGCTGCACTGCGTGGTCGCCCAGCGCTGGGCGCATATTGCGCGGCGAAGGCAGCGGTGGACGCGATGGTCCGCTGTGCCGCCCTGGAACTGGCTGGACGCAAGATCAGGGTCAATTCATTGCGTGCCGCGGCGGTAGAGACACCACTGCACCACGATTACATGGCTTCCATCGGACCTGAGGCTACGCGCGATTATGACGAGCGGCACCCGCTTGGCTACGGCCAGCCGGTCGACGTCGCCAATGCGGTGCTGTTTCTGTTAAGCGACGCATCGCCCTGGATCAGCGGCACAAACTGGGCGGTTGATGGCGCCGCGGCGGCGAAGTAGCCAATGACGGTGCTCGGCAGCCGCGCTCCGGTGGAGCCCTCTCACTCCTCACGTCCAGTATTCCGGCACGACTGCCTTGAGGGGCGCAAGGTGTTCGTCACCGGCGCGTCCTCGGGGATCGGCCGTGCCGTATCCATTGCGCTCAGCCGATGCGGCGCGCGCGTTGTTCTGAACGGACGCGACGCGGCTCGGCTGCAAGAAACGAAGATGCTGCTCGAGGGCGATGACCATGCGATCGCACCTGGAGCGTTGAGCGATGCTGACGCGACCGCTGCGCTTCTGAAGAGCGCAGCAAAGGACGGTGCGTTCGATGGGATTTTTCACGCCGCCGGTTTCTTCCAAGTGTTGCCCGCCAAGATCACCAAGCAGGCGCAACTCGATGCCACCTTCAATGCCAGTGTATTTGGTGCCTATGGCATTGCGCGTGCCGCATCTGCCAAAGCGGTGCTCGCCAATGGGGGATCGATCGTGTTCATGTCTTCGATCGCAGGCGAGCATGGCAGCGCTGGGCTTACAGCGTATGCGGGGGCCAAGGCCGCGATATTGGGCCTTACCCGCGCGCTCGCTATGGAGCTTGCGCCCCGTCTGATCCGCGTCAATGCGCTTCTGGCGTCAACGATTGAGACCGAGATGCACGAGCGTACGATGAAGAACGCTCAGATGGATTATGTTGCCATGAACTTGGCGCGTCATCCGCTCGGCTTCGGCAAACCGGCCGCGATCAACGATGCAGTGACATTCCTGTTGTCTGATGCATCAACTTGGGTGACCGGCGCGACAATGGCGGTCGATGGCGGCTATTCGGCAGGATGACTATGACTGGACGGACGATCATCGTAGGTGGGGGCGGGTTCGCACGGGAGCTGTACTTCTGGTTGCGTGACTGTACTGATGCGGGAACATTGCCGCCACTGACTGGCTATCTTGATGATGCCGGTGACGTACTGCACAACCGTGGTGCCTACGACATGGCGTTCCTTGGCTCGGTCGAGGATGTCTCCCCACGCGAAGGTGACCGTTTTGTGCTTGCTATTGGGAGCCCTTCCACCAAACGGCGTATCGTCGGCAAACTCGCGCCCCGTGGTGCGGTGTTTCCCACGATGATTCATCCGACCTGCACTGTCACCGGTACTGCTACGGTCGGCGAAGGCGTGGTGTTGTGCCCGGGATGCATTCTCGGTCCGGATTCTACGCTGGAGCGCTTCGTCACGTTCAATACCGGATCGGGTACCGGCCATGACTCGAGCGTCGGTGAATTCTCGGTGCTTGCTTCGCGCGTAGCGATCAGCGGCTATGTCCGGATCGAGTCGGATGTTGGCATAGGATCGGGCGTGGTGCTGCTGCCGAACGTCAAGGTTGGTCGCGGCGCGGTGATCGGCCCCGGATGCGTCGTCTATCGTTCAGTAAGGTCCGGAACGACGCTGTACACCCCGCCCCCCAAGCAGCTGCGGCTTAATAAGGACTAGCTCCTATGATTGCCAAAAATGCTTTCCTAGACGAGGACGTGCTCAGCCAGGAATCGACGGCGCTGTTTATGAGTGGCTTCGTGTTTGCAGGGCTCGCCACAGAGCTTGCAGCCGACCGCGACTTCGTGACAGTCGACATGGCTGGTGCCGCGATCGTCGTGCAAAACTTCAAGGGCGAACTCCGCGCCTTTCAGAACGTCTGCGCACATCAGTTCGCAAAGGTGCAGTTCGACGTTCGCGGTAACCGCCCGCTGATGTGCCGTTACCACGGATGGAACTATGATGCCTCCGGCTACCCTTTCGGAATTCCCAAGCGTTCGGAATACAAGCTGGACGACGTCGATACCAAATGCCTCTCGCTGAAAGCCTACCGGGTCGAAAGGTGCGGTATCTTTGTCTTCATATGCGAGGTGGACTGTGCGTTCGACCTTCCAACGTGGCTTGGCAGCTTCAACCAGACGCTGGCGGACCTGAGCCAGCATATCGGACCAGAGTACAAGTTTGCGGAAATCCCCCATCGCGCGAACTGGAAACTGTTGGTCGAGAATGTGCTCGACAACTATCATTGTGCAACTTTGCATCCGACAACCTTCCTAGCCGACGGGTTTTGCAAAAACCCGCCCGAGCAGGTGGTCATCGACGGCCCGCACAGCAGCTTCCACGTACCGCGCACGCCCGTCGCGCGTGAGGAACAGGAGCGCCTGCGTCGGCGGTTCCTATCGCACCTCAGTGGCCGCACGCTGACCCATGATAGTTATTTCCACATATTTATCTTTCCCAATCTGTTCGTGGCGTCAACGGAAGGAACGACCTTTTTTGTCGGCCAAGCGCTTCCGGCCACCGCAGGGCTGACCAATTTACGCCTGCGATACCTAGAGCCCGCCGGCCTACCCGCACGCAGCCGCGGACGTCAGGACATGGTAAATCAGACCTATAGCGAAAACGGCCTCAAGATTATCGTTGAAGAGGATCTCCCGGTACTAGAAACCGTACAACAGGGACTAGCGATCAGCGATCGCCCGGGGTTCATCGGCGACGGCGAAGTACGCATCCGCGCTTGGCGCGAAAGCTATACGCTGAGCATGACGGCAGGTTTGAATGCGGTTCTGCCTGTCGCCAAGGCCGCAGCGATCACTGACGTGGCCTCAGAAAACGCCCATGTCCATCATACTGCAACATGACGCCCTAGACATGAAACAGATCGCTATACGAATGCGCCGTCTGCCCATGTTCTATGCACTGGAACAACGGGTCGTGTGGTTCCATGAAGCGGTCGGCGTGTACACGCCGCGGCCCTCCCAGCGCTGAGCAGCTTCGTTGCGCATTCTTTTACTGACTCAGTGGTTCCAGCCTGAGCCGACCTTCAAAGGCTTGGCCTTCGCTAAGGCGCTTCAGGCGCGCGGGCATGAAGTGGAGGTCCTGACGGGCTTTCCTAATTATCCGGGTGGCACGGTCTATGATGGCTACCGCGTGCGCGCGATGCAGCGCGAGGTGATGGATGGCATCCGCGTAACCCGCGGCGCTCTGTACCCTAGTCACGACCAATCGGCATTCCGCCGCATTCTTAATTATTGCTCGTTTGCGGCCTCGACCACGCTGCTCGCGCTTTCGTTGAAACGACCGGACGTGGTCTATGTCTACACGCCGCCAATGACTGCGGCGGCTGGCGCCGTCGCACTGCGGCTGCTGCGCCGTGTGCCGTTCGTCACAGACGTGCAGGATCTGTGGCCGGACACGCTTGCCGCGACCGGCATGGTCCACCACAAGTGGATGATGAAGGCAGTCGGTGCGTGGACGAGTTTCGTCTTTCGCCGAGCAGCGCGCGTGGTGGTCCTTTCGCCAGGATTCAAGCGCGCACTAGAAGCGCGCGGCGTCAAGACGCCGATCATGGTCATACCTAATTGGGCACCGCAGGAGATCGTCGAGCAGGCAAAGGCCATTCCCGCGCAGCCTTCCGTCCCGCGTTCGGCAGGGTTCAACATCCTGTTCGCCGGCAACATGGGCCATGCCCAGGCATTAGGCGTCGTGATCGAGGCAGCAAAGCAGTTGCATGATCGCGCACCCGACGTTCGCTTTACGCTGATCGGTGGCGGGGTCGAGCGCAGCGTACTACACGCAGCAAGTAGGGCGGCAGGGCTAAAAACGGTCACCTTCCTGGAACCACGCCACCCGAAGGATATGGGCCCGGTGTTCGCCGACGCAGATGCCTTGCTCGTCCACCTGCGCGACGATCCGCTGTTCGCAATTACCATCCCCTCCAAGACCCAGGCATATCTGGTGGTTGGCAAGCCGATCCTAATGGGCGTGCGTGGTGACGCGGCGACGGTCGTTGAGGAAGCCAGGGCGGGCATGACTTTTGCACCCCAAGACGCCGATGCGCTAGTCTCTGCTATCCTGAGCCTACGTGCGATGCCTGTCGAAGCGCGAGAGACAATGGGCCGCGCCGGCGCTGCATATTACCGTGATCATATGTCGTTCGAGGCCGGCGTGGCAGCGATGGACAAGGTGCTTCGCGCTGCCGCCAACCAGTGAACACCTAAAAGCCGCTAAGCAAAAACCGAGCGGCCCGGTACCTGCCGGGTTGATCTTGGGGAAGTGCGAAACCTAATATTGTCTCTGCTTCCTGATGAGAGACATCGACGCCCCAGAAATCACGGGTCTCTGCAAGATTGCGCGCGCTGATCATGGGAGCGAGGCGCATATACCATTTAGGCACTTCGCGACGGGTCAACGCCTGACGGACAAGATGCCCGTCGAGTAATGCCTCTCGCGCGATCTTGGGGTCCAACGACTGATTTTGACCCAGCCGCATGCTGGCAAGCGTCTGGCGACTCTGTTCGAGCCGCAACAGCGCGGCAAATCGGATGTAGAACCAACAATCTGACGGCCAGTCTTCCCTGTAAAAGCCTCCAATTTCCAGCGCCGCCTCGCGTCGGAAGATGAATCCAACCATGTTGCCGAGAAGCGGAGTCCAGAAGAAATGACTTGGTCGGATTTGCCTACTAGGACGCGTGCGGTAGCGGTAGAAGGTCAAGGCGCCATATGCTGTACGATGAAGGACTGAGCGCCGCTGCTCAACGGGCGCCGCGCCGTCTACGAAAGACCGTTTGCGGCACGCCAATCCGTCAATCTCTGGATTGGCATCGAGATCGATGAACATGCGCTGGAGGAAATTGGCGTCAAGCAAGTCGTCGTCGTTGAGGATAGTCAGCCACGGCGCGCGAGACAGTTCAATGCCGCGATTGAAATTTCCTATCCAACCCATGTTTTCGGCGTGAACGAAATAACGGTAGTTCGCTGCTGCCAGAGCGGGGATCTCATCGAGCAGTTGCTGATGACGTATGGACTCAGGATCGTTATCAACAATTACAATCTCGAAGGCGTTAGTCCAGTTCTGCGCGAGAACGGTCCGCAGCGCGTCGACCAACAATTGTCCGCGCTTGAAAGTCGGTACGATGACCGACACCACAGGCTCCCGCATATCGGCCCCGCGTCCGACCAACTTGCTTTCAACGCCGCACCATTGTGCAAAGCCATCACGATATTCTAGCCCAGTCGTCCGGTGCCATTCATCGAACTTGCTCATACGACGCCTCCCCTGCCATGCGCCCACGCCGGGCCGCCACGGCGGCTACAACGCCCTCACGGATCGAATATTTCGGGCGGAATCCGACCTCATTCGTCAGCCGCGTTACCGCCGCGCGCATGACCTGTGGCTCACCCGCCTGGAGCGGCCGGTCACCAAAATGCAGAAGCGCTGCGTCCCCCGCCTGCGCTGCGGCGATCAGCGTCAGATCGCGAACCGAAATCGTCTCGTCCAGCGCGATATTAACGGGCCCCTCGACCGCGCTGTCTAGCAGACCCACTAGCGCGGCGGCGGCGTCGTCAACGTGAATGAAGGGGCGCACCTGCCGCCCGGAACTCAATGCCACTGGTAGTCCCGCTGCCACTCCATCGACAACTTGGCTCAGCAGGCGATCAGGTTTGTCGTGCGGCCCGAAGGGAAAAAAGATCCGTGCCCAACCAATCGACAGCGGCGCCAGTGCTGGAGTATTTGATAGCATCTCGTAAATCGCACGTTTAGCAATGCCGTAACCGCTGTGTGGCCGCAGCGGCGTCGCCAATTCGTCGAGCAATTCGTATGACCAGTCATACTCCGCGGATGAACCGGCGACGACCGCTCGCACCCCGCCGACCTCTTGAAACGCGAGCACGAGTTTGAGAGTGGCGGCTACCCACGCAAGGTTTTCGACGCCATTCCACAACGTCGCGCGGTCCGGGTTCCAGGCAAGATGGACGAGGCGACTAGGCGCGAGAGCGTGCAACAGCGGACGGGGATCGTCGTGAAGCAGGTCGAGCGGACGAAACCCTAAACCCTTGATCGGAGTACGGCCGATCACGACTACATCGTCGCCGCGAGCTTGCAACACCTTGGCCACGCCTGCGCCAATGAACCCACTTGCACCGGTCAAGATCGTCGTCACGTCGCGCGTCTTTGCATCAAAAGACCCGAACTTCGGGAATTGCAGTGATGAACTGCCCACCCCAATCGCGAATATGCGCCATTTGACCTGCGATTTCGTGACTGAGATTCCACGGCAAAATGACGAGATAGTCTGGACGCCGTTCGTCGATCGCATCTGGCGTCAGGATCGGTATGCCACTGCCCGGCATGAACCTACCCGCCTTAGCCAAACTACGATCGGCGATGAAGGCCAGCGTGTTGGGCCCTGCCTCGCAATAGTTGAGGAACGTATTTCCCTTGGCGGCCGCACCATAGCCTGCCACGGTCTTACCCTGCGCATCTGCAGTAGCGAGCAAGTCGAGAAAGTCCCGACGGATCCGCGCAACCCGGTCGTTGTAGCCGGCATAGCCCTCTGCCCGGTCCAAGCCCGATGCGCTCTCCGCGCTTAGGATACGCCCGACCGCCTCAGTCGTCACATGCTCGGCTCCGTCGTGACAGATAAAAACACGCAATGACCCGCCATGCGTCTCGACCTGTTCAACGTCGAACACCCGCATGCCTTTGTCAGCGAAAATACGCTTTACCGCGACCAGTGAGAGATAGGTGAAGTGCTCATGATAGATCTGGTCGAACTGCAGCCGCTGCATGGTCTCTAACAGGTGCGGGAACTCGACAGTAAAAACGGCTTCGGGCTTCAGCAGGATCGCCACTCCGTGAGCAAAATCGCCAATGTCGGGTACATGCGCCATTACATTCTTAGCGCTGAGATGGTCGGCACGGACGCCGCGCTCTACCAAACGCTGAGCAAGCGATGCGCCAAAAAAGTCGACTTCGGTTGGAATGCCCGCATTAATCGCCACTTGCGCTACGTTGGCGGCGGGATCGATTCCTAGCACTTGAATATCGCTTTGCGCAAAATAGTTTAGCTGATAGCCGTCGTTACTAGCAACTTCGATGACTAAGTCGTCGCTCGTCAAGGCAAAGCGATCAATCATTGCTACCGCATAGTCACGGCAATGTGATAGCCAACTTTCTGAATAGGAAGAGAAGTAAGCATAATCGGAAAAGATGTCCTCAGCTGGCACGACCCGATCAACCTGCACCAGCCAGCAGCTCGGGCAGGCGCGTGCATGTAGGGGATAGTGCGGTGCAGCAAGCGCATCCTTGCCGGTTGCACCGTAGTTGTTCGACAGTGGTTGCTGGCCCAAATCTATCCAGCTGATGACTAGGGGGGTTGCGCAGTATTGACATGCCGGCGTTGTCTCGGCCTGCGTGCTTGCGTTACCATTTCCGGTGAGTTGCTCGCCGATCATGCATGTATCCCAACAGGTTGCGTCGCCGGACCGTCTTCAGTTGCCGGGTCTGCGGCGCTATAGTCGTCAATCTGCTGCAGGCAAAGCGCTCGCATGTCCTCGCCGTGGCGCCATGCTTTGTGCCAAGCGACAATTCGCTCCAGCGCGGTATCGAGCGACCAACGCGGTTGCCATCGCAGTGCTTCGTAGGCCTTGGAAATGTCCAGCTTGAGGAAACGTGCCTCGTGCGGATGGAAACCAGCGTCGCGTTCCCACAGCGCACCTTTACCCCATTTAGCGATCATCTTCTCAACGATCCATTTTACAGGCTTTGCATCCTCGTCGCGGGGACCAAAGTTCCAGCCCTCGGCGTGGACATGACCATCCTCGTACAGTCGCTGCGCAAGTGTCAGATAGCCTGACAGCGGCTCAAGTACGTGTTGCCACGGTCGCGTCGACAGCGGGTTACGGATCCGCACCGCCTCGTTCGTATCAAACGCGCGCAGAATGTCGGGCACTAGCCGGTTCTGTGCTCCATCGCCGCCGCCAATGACATTGCCCGCCCGCGCCGACGCGACCGCGGCGCCTTGCTCATCATGAAAGAATGATCGACGATAAGCCGACGTCACCAGCTCGGCGCAGCCCTTGCTGTTACTATACGGGTCGTGTCCGCCCATCGGCTCGTTCTCGCGGTAGCCCCACGGCCATTCGCGATTTTCATAACATTTGTCGGTTGTTACTACGACCAATGCCCTGAGGGCTGGGATGCTGCGTGCCGCCTCAAGCACGTGTACCGTGCCCATCACGTTGGTCGCATAAGTGCCTACAGGATCGCGATAGGACAGCTGTACCAACGGCTGCGCCGCCATGTGGATAACGATTGCAGGATCGAAAGCCTCCATGCTGGCCGCTAGTAATGGGAGATCGCGGATATCGCCGATCTCAGATTCCATCCCCTCGCTAACGCGCGCGATGGTGAATAGGTCAGGATCAGTGTCGGGGGCCAGCGCGAATCCCTTCACCACCGCGCCCATCGCCTGCAGCCAAAGCGACAACCAGCTGCCCTTGAACCCAGTATGGCCGGTCAAGAATACGCGCTTGCCCGCCCAGAAGGTGGGATCGACCATCAGCGCCATACCTTCCACGGCGCCTGCCGGCCTGCCCACAGCTGCTCAAGATGAATTTTGTCGCGTAACGTATCCATGGGTTGCCAGAAACCAGAATGACGGAATGCCATCAATTCTCCATCCGCTGCCAACTTGGCCAGCGGTTCTCTTTCCCAGATCGTCGTATCATCCGCGACCTGGTCGAGCACCTTGGGCGACAGGACGAAATAGCCGGCGTTGATCGAACCGCCGTCGCCCTCGGGCTTTTCCAGAAAGCTGGCGACCCGATCGCCGTGCATATCAAGCGCGCCAAATCGTCCTGGCGGGACTGCAGCTGTCAGCGTTGCCTGCCGACCGTGCGCCTTGTGAAAAGCAATCAACGCGGTGATGTCGATATCCCCGACGCCATCGCCATATGTCATGCAAAAGACCTCTTCGTCGCGCAAGTGATCAGCAATTCTGCGCAACCGGCCGCCGGTCATGGTCTCGTCGCCGGTATCAACTAGCGTCACGTTCCACGGCTCGACCCGACGCTGATGCACCTCCATCCGATTTTCGTCCATGCGAAAAGTGACGTCAGACATGTGCAGGAAGTAATTAGCAAAATACTCCTTAATAACATAACCTTTATAACCGCAGCACACAATGAAATCATTCACTCCGTGGGCCGAGTATATTTTCATAATATGCCATAGTATTGGCTTTCCGCCAATCTCAATCATTGGCTTAGGGCGAAGCGAAGTCTCTTCGCTAAGCCTCGTACCAAGGCCTCCAGCGAGAATGACGGCTTTCATGTAAGTTTCCTACTCATCATGGCCAACCGCTTAGGCGGGCAGGTTTGCTAATTTAAGAAAGCCGAAAAAGCCCAAATGTTATAGACCTTATGAGTTTTTTCTTTCAGTTCCAAAAAACTCAGTCATTGTCCTGACATTATCGACATTGATATCCTGCCGTTTTAATACCCGCAACACTGTTAGCCATAGAATTTTTATGTCAAGCCACAACGTCTTGTGATCGACATACCAAACATCAAGAACAAACTTGTCTTCCCAAGAAATTGCGTTGCGACCGTTGACCTGAGCCCAACCGGTGACGCCAGGCTTCACTTCGTGGCGGCGCATCTGTTCGAGCGTATAACGAGGTAGGTAGCGCATTAGCAGCGGCCGTGGCCCAACCAAGCTCATGTCACCCTTGAGGACGTTCCACAATCCCGGCAACTCGTCTAGACTAGTCGAGCGCAGGAAGCGTCCGACCCGCGTTAGACGAAACTCATCCATCAGCATAACCCCATGCTCATCCCTCCGGTCGGACATAGTTCGAAATTTTATCATGCCGAACGGACGACAGTCGAGGCCGGGCCGCTGCTGACGGAACAGCAAGGGGCGCCCCATGCTAATCCACACCGCGACGGCAGTACCAAGGATGAACGGCGAGAGCAGCAGCAACCCCGCCAAGGCACCGATCACGTCTATAAGGCGCTTCGACACGTCTCAGCGCTCCACAAGTCTGTGAATGAGCCCACATACCCGTTCAACGTCGTCATCAGTCATCGCAGATCCCGACGGTAGGCAAAGCCCGTCGGCAAATGCCCGCGCGGCCACCTCGCCACCCCGGTACGGTGCATCAGCAAATACCGGCTGCATGTGCATTGGCTTCCATAGCGGGCGGCTCTCAATGTTTTCGGACTCTAGCTCGAGCCGTATCGCCTCGCGGTCAAAACCGGTCAAACTAGCATCGATCCTCACTGTAGTAAGCCACCGGTTAGCGCGCATGTCCGTTACCTCCGGACTAAACGCGAAACCCGGCAAGTGACCTAAGTGCTTACGGTAGCGCGCATTAATCCGTCGGCGCTGCTGTACCCGGATCTCTAACACGCGCAGCTGGCCTACACCGATCGCCGCACACACATTGCTTAGTCGGTAGTTGTAGCCATAGGTGGTATGCTCGTAGTGAGGCGCCGGATCGCGCGCCTGCGTCGACAGGAAACGCGCGCGTTCGATCATTGCACCGTTATCACTCGCCAAGGCCCCACCGCCTGACGTGGTGATGATCTTATTGCCGTTGAACGACATGATCACAAAATCTGCACCCTTACCCGCGTGCCGACCAGCCCGATATGCGCCGACTGCTTCGGCCGTGTCACTGATCCAAACAAAGCCGTATTCATCCCGCAGCAGCGCCATACGCCTACTATCAATGACATGCCCGTAAAGGTCAGTGGTTATAACTGCTTTAGGGTTCCTGCCCCGCGCTTTAGCAGCCTTAAGCTCCGTTTCTAGAAGATCGAGGTCGAGCAAGAAATCATCCCCATCGACGTCCAGAAAGACAGGAATGGCACCGACGTACATGATCGGCGCTACCCCGCCGATGAAGGTCATAGTCGCACCCCACACCTCGTCCCCTGGGCCGATATCGCAAAGCCGCAGAGCGAGATGGAGCGCGGCGGTACCGCTTGAGAGTGCTGCAACATGAGCAATACCGGTCAATTCGGCCAGCTTTTCCTCAAAGAGAGTAACCATTGGCCCGGTCGGCGCGATCCAATTGCTGGTGAACACGTCCTCTACTAGACCACGCTCATCTCCCCCCATGTGGGGAGACGAGAGGAACAACCGATCAGGTCCGCTCTGCTTCACGCTTGAACTCCAGCGACGATATGCCGCGCATGCAGGCCATGGATGGCTCCCGAGTACATTTCAACTAGGCATGCACGCTTTGAAAGCTGTATGCCGCCACTCCTCCTTGGCGATTGCGGCCTTTCGAGGCCCGGAGGGCAACCGCAGCTACGTTGGTGACGGAGCATTATGTCATCGGCATGCTTTCGGCGCGGCCGGTCTATTTTCAACGTTGGGATGCACAAATCGGACGCGAGAGCGAAGGGATGGTCAACGCCATCATGCCTCGTCGTTCTTATCCTAAGCAGCGCTTCCGAACCGACATGGGCGCGCACCCGCAGTAACATTGCGCCAACAACCTGTAGGCTATGCAGTCGCAGGGGCGGGCTGATTTTACGAGCGCCATCTCTGTCTTTTCCACAACCTTCATTCGGTGTCCGTGAATGTGACAGCGTCGACGACCACATCGTGCGCAGCCTCAAGTCAGCTTCATCCTTAAGCTTGGATCATGCGACTGGATTTGCGAACCTTCTGGGTTGAGCGAGATGGCCTATCTTGCGACTTATACCAATTGAAATTATTAGCCTTCGCCAATGCGCAACCTTGAGCCCATGCAACGTGCCGTCGAACTTCATGCCCAAGGAGTATCTACAGCAGCTATCGCCAGCCGTTTAGGCGTATCTCCGAGGCAGGCCGCCAGATTTCTTAAATATGCTCGTGAAACTATATACACGAATTCAAATAAAGAGACAATTGATATCAATTTTACTGAATAATAGATTCATCACTTTGGCTGTTAAAGCGTAGGTAGCATAAGGCTGTTATTTCGTTGGACTCATACCTGGTATATCCGGTATTGGATGATTATTTACTATAAGTCATATCCCTCTAGTGGGAGCACGAAGGAATGGTCGCTGACCGCACCGTACCTGCGTCCTTACGGGCTCGAGGCGCGATTTCCTTGTCTAGTGCCGCCATTCGTTTTTCGAGTCGGCCAGCATGTCATTGACCATCTGCTACGTATCTCGACGCCAACCAACGTTGCTTTTGCTGGTACACGGCGCCTAGGGCGGCGGGCCGTTCAGCATCCACCGCCACGGCACCCTCGTCTTTTTGATGTAAAGAGAAAAGTTGAGCAGTTCGAGAAGGCATGCGTGAGTTACCCTGCGTCTCCGCGTTGCCCGCCCGCCCGGCACAACGCCGCTCGCCATAGCTAAAACCGTTCATTATCAATTCGATTCACCCGATACCAAGACAACCACTTAAGGTTTCGAGACCGGTATGCTCCTTGCTTTTGCGATCGATCCCGGCTTTGGCCGCGATCATGGACATTCCCGCGCAGTATCACTCGCTCATCATCTGGATTGGGGACGGCACCGGTCTCCCGGACTCCATCCTTCATATCCATGCTGGTATGACAGTGTTAATGATGGTTCGCCTGATAAGCCGAAAATCACTGGGGACGTTCGTGCCGTTCGCCTTTGTCGTACTTGCCGAGGGAGCAAACGAGACAATGGATTATCTAAACTACGGCATGCGATGGACTGACACCCTCTTTGATGTCGGCAACACATTGTTCTGGCCCTTAGCAGTCAGTTTTGGCGTTAGGCTACGGCCGATGGCAAGGCAGGCTACACCAGACTTGAATAGTGCTACCCCAAGCCTTACGACGACTTAGAGGTGTTGTCATTATAGATAAGTCTAGTCAGTTTTATGGACACGAATAACAAACCGAAGATTGATTACAAATTTAGTTCTGTCACTCAAAGATTGTAAATATTGCAATGACTTGCGATCAGTGGGAGTTATCCGCAGCATGATTGAATGTCATTTCACGATATAGGGTCGATTGCCCTCTCCCGCTCTCTCCTGAGAGCACTAGGGGCTGCGTCATACGTCTGGCAGAGGGCGCCATGCTCTGCACCCAAATTTACAAGACGGGGCTGGACGTTGCTCGCTTCCGCCGCCTACGGTCTACGTATGAAAATTTTGTACCTTTTTTTCTTGCCGTCGCTGGCAGTGCTTACGGCGTGTTCAACTGACCCTCGTCTACCGGTAGACTATATGGGGAGAATCAAAACGCAGGCAGCTGTGCCAGACATGGCGGCCTGTATCGGACGGTCCGTAGCAGTCACTCCGGTGCCCTCTGAGGACGGGTTAGTGATCGATGCTCCCAATGCGCAACCGCCCCGCCGCTACATCGTGATGCAAGCGAAAGAAGAAACAGTCGTGATAATTCAGGGTCATTATACGTCTGATTTAGCCGCATCTGACACCGCTGCAGTCAAGTGCGCGATGCCAGTTCGCTAACGACCGAAATACATATAGACGCTGTCCCGTCGCCTCAGAGCATTCTCACGGATCATCGGTACCGGCTGGTCAAAGCATGTTCCGCTGGCTAACTTGCCCCCGATCGTGCCAGCACATGTCCACGCAAAGCGTCCGCAACCTATCTGGTGGCGCGTAATGTGACTTGCGCGCGCTACACTTGATGCTTGCGCATCGCCGGTACGTTGACCTGACGCCGCTCAAGACGTAACCGTGGGACGTGGCAAACTTCCTCGCTTTCGAAAAACCAATTGCCGAACTTCAAGGTCGGATCGATGATCTTCGAAATACTGCCGCTGAGGGCAGCATTGATCTCGCCACCGAGATTACCCGTTTGCAGGTGAAATCTGACAATCTTCTAAAAGACATTTTTACCAACCTGACGCCGTGGCAGAAGACGCAGGTCGCTCGACATCCTGAACGTCCACATTTTAAAGACTACGTCGCAGCACTTTTTACCGAGTTTGTCCCGTTAGCCGGCGACCGCGCATTCGGCGATGACCAAGCTATCATTGGCGGTTTCGCTACGTTCAGGAACCGCAAGATCATGGTGCTCGGTCATGAAAAGGGCGACGATATTGCCAGCCGCCTTCGTCACAATTTCGGCATGGGCAAGCCTGAGGGTTACCGCAAGGCGATCCGCCTCATAGATCTCGCAAGCCGGTTCGGCCTGCCAATTATCACGTTGGTTGACACGTCCGGCGCATTCCCTGGTATTCAGGCGGAAGAGCGCGGCCAAGCCGAAGCAATTGCACGCTCAACGGAGACCTGCCTCAACGCCGGTGTCCCAATCGTTTCAGCAATTGTGGGCGAAGGCGGCTCGGGCGGCGCTGTCGCACTCGCCGCTGGCAATCGTGTGATAATGTTCGAACATGCAGTTTATTCTGTCATCAGCCCCGAAGGCTGCGCTTCTATTTTGTGGCGCGCAGCTGATAAGGCGCCCGAAGCTGCCGAAGCAATGCGCATTACTGCGCAAGATTTAAAATCGTTCGGTGTCATCGACAATATTGTTCCGGAGCCGCTTGGTGGCGCGCATCGCGACCGTGCAGCCGCAATCGGCGCGCTCGCTGATGCACTTTCCTTCGCGCTGACAGACCTGATACCGCTGACACCAATGGAATTACGAAAAGATCGTCAGGCCAAGTTTTTAAAAATGGGTCGCATCTAAAGGTTTAATGGCAATTAATGCGGGCGTACGATTGCTTGGCAATGCTACGTCAAGATTATGGAATTTACTGCGCAATAATGCCATTCTAGGCGTCACCTTTGGTAACTATTACAAAACTTTATAACATTCTATTTATTCTGCATGGAGCTATATTAATGGTAATATTAATGAGTTATATTTTTTACATACCTAGCTAATTTGCATTTGTTACATATTGTATATGAGATTTTCGTTTATAGCTAAATGTCTTTCTTCTCGCTTCTTACTAGATCGATCAGATATCTCGTTAGCTGCATTTACAATTGCCTTTCCATAAGCAGTATTACTGAAGCGTTTGCCGGCTTCCCTTGCCCTTTCTACAGTAATGAAACCCTTATGTAATGCTATTTCCTCTAAACACGCAACTTGAATGCCTTGGCGGTGTTGAATTGTACGGATGAATTCAGCAGCTTCAAGCAAGCTGTCGTGCGTCCCAGTGTCAAGCCAGGCGTATCCACGGCCCATCTGTTCAACGAACAGATCTCCCGCTTCCATATACAGGCGATTGAGGTCAGTAATTTCGAACTCGCCGCGCGGCGACGGCTTGAGGTTGCGGGCGAATTGCACGACCCGGTTGTCGTAGAAATACAGGCCCGTGACCGCATGGTGCGACTTGGGCTTTGCCGGCTTTTCCTCGAGGCTGACCGCCTTGCCGCCTTCGCCGAACTCGACCACGCCGTAGCGCTCGGGATCCTCGACACGGTAGGAGAACACCGTCGCGCCGCCCTTGCGCGCGACCGCCCTCGCCAGCAGATCGGTCAGATGTGCGCCGAAAAAGATGTTGTCGCCGAGCACGAGCGCGACATCGTCGTCGCCGATGAAGTCCGCGCCGATCGTGAACGCCTGGGCGAGGCCCTCAGGGCGGGGCTGTTCGGCATAGGAGATCGCCAGGCCGAATGCCGACCCGTCGTCGAACAGGCAACGGTAATTGTCGATATATTCGGGGCTCGAGATGATCAGGATGTCGCGGATTTCCGCGAGCATCAGCACTGACAGCGGATAATAAATCATCGGCTTGTCGTAGACCGGCAGCAGCTGCTTGTTCACGGCAAGCGTTGCCGGATGGAGCCGCGTGCCGGATCCGCCGGCGAGAATGATGCCCTTCATTGGGGAATGTCCTTCTTGGGGGCCCCGAGCAGTTCGTCGAGGATGTTGCCGAGCGCGGTCTGCCACGCGAGCGGATGGATGCCATAGTCGCGCGTGATCGCGTCATGGCTGAGCAACGAGTTTGCCGGTCGCGTCGCAGGCGTCGGGTATTCGCTGGTCGGGATGCCGTCGACCTCGGCGCTCGCCCCGCCGCGCGCGGCGCTCTGCGCGAAGATCTCACGCGCGAAGCCGGCCCAAGTGACCGCGCCGGCGTTGCTGAAATGATAGATGCCGGTGGGGGCGGCGAGATCCTCGACGAGCCGCATCGCGATCGTCGCGAGCGCAGCGGCGAGATCGGCCGCGGACGTCGGGCTGCCATGCTGGTCGTCGACCACGCGCAGACGCGGATTGGTCGCGCCGACGCGCAGCATCGTCTTCACAAAATTGTTGCCGTGCGCGCTGACCACCCAGGCCGTCCGGACGATCGCGTGGCGTGCGCCCGAAGTCCGTACCGCGAGCTCGCCGCCAAGCTTGGAGGCGCCGTATACGCCGAGCGGCGCGACCGGATCGTTGACGTCCCATGCGCCTTCGCGCGCGCCGTCGAAGACGTAATCGGTCGAGACCTGGACGATCGGGATCGCCGCCTTCGCGCATGCCTCGGCAAACGCCGCGGGCGCCATCGCGTTGACCGCCCAGGCGGTGACGATGTCGCTCTCGGCCTTATCGACCGCGGTATAGGCCCCCGCGGAGATCACCGCGGCCCAGGGCGCGCCGTCATGGCCGCCCGCGACCATCGCGGCGATCGCCGCGGTATCGCGCAGGTCGAGCTCGTCGATGTTGATCGCGGTGACCGCCCAGCCCTCGGGCCAGGCATAGCGCTTGAGCTCGGTACCGAGCTGCCCGTTCCCGCCGGTGACGAGGACGTGCTTCATACCCCCAGCTGCGGAAGCATCGCTCATACCGACAGCCCACGACGCTGGTCCGCCTTGTGCTCGGCGACGATCGCCTGCCACCAGTCCTGATTGTCGAGATACCAGGCGACGGTTTTCTCGATGCCCGTCTCGAACGTCTCGGCAGGCTCCCAGCCGAGCTCGTCCTTGATCCGGGTCGCGTCGATCGCATAGCGCTTGTCGTGGCCGGGGCGGTCGGCGACATAGGTGATCTGTGTCGCGTAGGACTGGCCATCGGCGCGCGGGCGGAGACGATCGAGGATTATGCAGACGGTCTTCACGACCTCGAGATTCTGCCTCTCGTTGTTTCCGCCGACATTGTAGGTCCGGCCGGGCTCGCCCTTTTCGAACACCGCGTGCAGCGCGCGGACATGATCCTCGACATACAGCCAGTCGCGGACCTGATCGCCCTTGCCGTAGACGGGCAGGTCGGCGCCCGCGAGCGCCTTGACGATCATCAGCGGGATCAGCTTTTCGGGAAAGTGATACGGCCCGTAATTGTTCGAGCAGTTGGTGATCAGCACGGGCAGACCAAAGGTGTGGCCCCACGCGCTGACGAGATGGTCCGACCCAGCCTTTGACGCCGAATAGGGCGAACGCGGATCATAGGGCGTCTCTTCGGTGAACAGCCCGGTGTCGCCAAGCGAGCCATACACCTCGTCGGTCGAGATGTGGTGGAAGCGGAACGCCGCCTTCGCTGCGTTGCCGAGCGACAGCCAATAGGCACGCGCCTGGCTCAGCATCGTGAAGGTGCCGATGACGTTTGTCTGGACGAACACGCCGGGGCCGTCGATCGAGCGATCAACATGGCTCTCAGCTGCAAGATGCGTGACGATCTCGGGCTTGAATTCGGCGATCGCCGCCTTGACCGTCTCGGCATCGCAGATGTCGCCTTTGACGAAGTGATAGCGGTTCGAGCTTGCGACGCGTTCGACCGTCGACAGCGTGCCGGCATAGGTGAGCTTGTCGAAGTTGAGGACTTCATGCTCGGTGTTCTCAATCAGGTAACGGACGAGGGCCGAACCGATGAAGCCGCCCCCCCCGGTGACGAAAATGCGCATGTGTTATCCTCAGGCCAGTGGCGCTAGCGGGCGGTCGTTATAGGGGAAAGGGCTGTCAAAATCGGCAAGTAGCGGCTGGGCCGCGTCCTTGACGCTCAGCTCGGGAATAGTAGTGGCCAGCATAGGCCAATCGATGCCGATTGCCGGGTCATCCCAGCGAATGCCGCCATCGCTTTCGGGTGCGTAGGTGTCTGAGCATTTGTATATGACTTCGCAATTACCCTCGAGCGTTACGAAGCCGTGTGCGAAACCGATCGGAATAAAAAGCTGCTGGCCGTTCTCGGCTGAGAGCTCGGCGCCGACCCAATGCCCATAGGTAGGCGATCCCTTACGAATGTCGACTGCAACATCAAAAATTCGCCCCCGGATGCATCGCACCAACTTATCCTGCCCGCGTGGCGGTGTCTGGAAATGCAAGCCGCGTAAAGTGAATGGGGGTACCGACAGTGAATGGTTGTCTTGAACGAAGCTGCAATCAATGCCGAACTTTGCGAACGTAGGCTTGGCATAGGCCTCCATGAACCACCCTCGATCGTCACCGAAGCGCTTGGGCAGAATTAACCGGACCGGAGAATATGCATTATCCATAGTGAGAGCTAACCTGCCTTACCAAATTCAACAACGCGAAGTTTCTTCACTTCGATGGGTTAGCATCGGCAACCGTGACTGGTGGGTCGACACGTTTTTAGGCTATCTTTAACAGCCGCTAGCGGATCAGTGCCCTTGGCGCTGCAACCAGTTTAGACGATCACGCCTGATGGGCAGCGCGACCGTGTTGTCACTGCAACAGATGTTCGAGCAAGCGCTCGCTACGTTTCTTGGACTGCGCTGGCACAGTCAGGTTCCAGATGCAGGGCACAATCTGGCCACAAGAAGCGCCTGCCGCCTTCGCACAGGTCGCCATTCACTTGCGACCGTCAGCTGCCGGGTGGCACAATCCCCTTCTAGGTCTTCCGGTTCATGCCATTTGAACTAACCGCGTACCTTGGGACCGCACGACCGTCGCGAAAATGCTAAGTTTCTGACGTTGCGAATGTCGCCGCTTTTGCGACAGAGGAATGTCGCATCTTGGTGGAAAGCGGACCGTTGGCTAACAGGCTAGCGCTCATCAACCGGACAATTAGTCGGACACGACCACGCTATCATCGGGCAATATGATGGAACTATCGCCAGACGCGATTGCTGATAGGAGCCGGTGATTATCTGGGGGCAATGGAAAGCTGTGAGAACGTGACCTTTGGAAAGCGACATATCGCGATCATTGCGCCGCCGACCGCCGGGCATATCAATCCTTTGGTAGCTCTGGGTACCACGCTCGCATCGACCGGGTCCCGGATCACCGTGGTTCACATGGCTGAGGCGGCATCGCTCGTATCTAGTTCGGCAGTGCGCTTCGCCGCGATCGACCATCCTGCGGACCACGAAGGTTCGCTGGCGAAACATATGTACACGTTGGCAAACCCTTCAGGGTTTATCGGACTCCCCAGGATGATCCGCAGCACTGCCACGATGACCCGCCTGCTTCTCGAGACCTTGCCATCAGCTTTGACCAGGCTTGACATCGACGCGGTAATTGCGGACTCTGTGGAACCGGCTGGCGCGCTGGTGGCTCGGCATCTTCGTTTGCCGTTTATCACCGCGGTTACAGGGTTGCCCCTCCTTAGGGAGGAAATGGTCCCACCGCCGTTTCTTGGGTGGGCGTATCGTCCGGATGCGGTCGGCATCAACCGGAACAAGGGCGGTTACGCAGTAAGCGATCTGCTCATGAGACCGATCACCGGCACCGTCTCGACCTACGCCCGTCGTTGGGGTCTTGATCCAGACCCGAAATATCAGTGGTCGGAACGCTTGCAGATCGCCCAATGTCCAGCAAGCCTCGACTTCCCCCGCGCCGCACTTCCAGCAAGTTTCCGATATGGTTCACCATGGCGGCTTAGCGAACAGGCAGAAACCCTCCCGGTGGAGGACGGGCGGCCGTTGATATTCTGTTCGCTCGGATCCTTGCAGGGTGCGCGGCGAGCGCTGTTTGCAGCGATGACGAGCGCATGCGCCGCTGTTGGGGCTCGTGCGGTGGTAGCGCATGGCGGCGGGCTGAGCGACAGCGAAGCCGCCTCGCTTCCCGGTGATCCGCTGGTCCGGGCGTTCCTGCCGCAGACCCAGATCCTGCACCAATGCTCGGCCGCGATACTGCACGGCGGCTTCAACACCGTGCTGGACGCTTTGGCTGCCGGGATCCCGATCGTGGCCGTGCCACTGGCGTTTGAACAACCAGCGACGGCCGCACGTCTTGTGCGGATCGGCGCCGCTTGCGTTGTGTCTCCGGCGGACGCACGCCGGGGCGGCCTCGAACCGGCGTTGCGACGCCTGCTGACCATCCCGACTTATCGCCGAGTCGCACGCCAGTTCGCCGCGGATATTGCCGCCGGCGGAGGCGTGACCGAAGCAGCGGCGCTAGTTAATGCCGCCCTTGGCGATCAAGAGGACCTAATGCCGACAAGGCGGAGGTCAGCGGACGAGGAGACGGCCTGCGCCGCGTGAGGCGCTGGGCAAAGATGATCGCAGGTGGGGCCAGGATCAGGCCCATGATGACGTCCGCCCCATAATGGCCACCGAAAACTGGCGTCGCAAGAATGGTAAGTACCGCCCATGCCGCGCCTGGGACCGTCAGCCGGGGTATGGCTCGGAACGACCAGATGAAGATCGCGGCGAGCGTTGCATGGAAGCTCGGGAAGCTGACTATTCCCATAAGCATCGTGAGATCCAGTACCTTGCGCGATCCATCGCGAAGGCCAGTGATCAATCCTTGCTCGAGCCATGCCACGGACGGCCAAAGATGCTGGTAGTGTGAAGGATCAAACAGGTTGCCCATTGCGGGCGTCAGCCCCGAGATCAGGATCGTGACGAACCCGGAAAGGATCGCTGCGCACACGGTAGTCCTGAGCACGTCGAACTTTGACCGGCTGCTCAGCGCCACGATCACGACAATCATCTGAACCGTTAGACTGTGATAGGCCAATCCTAGCACCCAGATCGCGGTCGGAAACTTGTCGAGGAGAGCCAGTATCACTGGCCAGTTGAACCCGATCATGCGGTCTGCCGCTGCCAGACGGTCGTCCCACAGCACTCCCGACTTCGCGGCCAGCGCATAAGCCAAAACTACGCCCAGTAACGTAAAGAGTGTCATTTGAAGGAAGGCGATTGCGCCAGCAGCGAGGCGAGGTCGAGCGGTGCGCCGGCCGATGATGATAGCCACGCTGAGTGCGACTAACGCCAAGACAGCAGGCACCGCCCGGACCCAATCAATTGAAAATGCATGGGGATATTCTGCAGCGATGAAGCTCAGCAGCATCGCCGCAATCAACCCCCATGACGGTATATCTCGGCGGTCAGCGAGTGATGTCGGCGCAGTCATTGCGGTCGAACGCAGATTGTACGCATGCAGTGCCATCGACGTTGCAATCCGGTATAACAGCTTGCGGCCCCTTCCCTCGTTGCCACGTTAGCCCTGTAGCCAGATGAACGGATGGTCGACGTTGAGAAGCGTGCAAAACCGGCTGAGTGTCTGAAATTGGGTGTTTCCAGTCCATCCGCTCCGACGGCTGAAAGCTCCCGGTCGGCTTCGGGGAATAGCGACCGCGTTCATAACGGTTAAACGTCGCGACCTGACACAGAACAGACGTCCCGCGTTCACTCGGCCGGCATCTGATGTCCCGCCGTCATCGCGACTGGCGCACGTCACCCATGATGTTACCTCGAACATCCGCCTGAGCGTTGCCTTCAAGAATGATGTCACCCATCAGGTTGCCGCGCAGTTCAAGCTGACAGCCGGATCTTACAATCACGTCGCCCGAGACGTTGCCGCGTAGAACGGTATCTGTCTCGATGGTAAGAGGCCCTTCCATATTGCCTCGTAGCGTCTGCATAATTGGGACCTCGCGCTTGTATGCTACTCATACGTAGCACCACCCCGCCTCAAAGATGCAAGACGCGATTTGTTTCCCGGCTAACCGACTGACGTCCGTAACTGGGCGTAAGCGGAGTGGCCAGTTTGGAAACACAAGCGATCGTTGACTAGTCCGCGGCGGACAACCATCCTGACGCCGATGGAAGGATGGTTGGAGCTTCGTCTTAAGCTGTTGGTCGTTCCCGTTCTCATCGGGGGGGCAGTCTTTGCGGCGATTCTTTTGGCAATGCGGTGGCTGATCCCTGACCATCGAACCCATCTCAAGCGCAGAGTGGCCCTGTGCTGGCTTGTCGCCTTATCTGCGGCGTTATGGATCGGGTTCGAGTTGGAAGACGCCAAGGCAGCCGCCATCCACAATCGCAACATCGGCATTCCTGTCGTATTCATCTGGGCATGGGTCACGATGGTGCTGCCCGCACCGTTCGTCGGGATGGCCATGCTGTCGCTCGGCGGTGACTGGTTAGGTACGCTCGGCAATCATAGAGACGAGTGACTGCGCCTGGGCGTTTTCGGACGTTCGCGGCGAGTTGTGGTAACGCACAACCCGCCTCTGCAAATGAGACAGCGCCTCGTACGGCGCGGTTTCACCTTACCTAAGGCGCGGCCGGAACGTCTGCTTTGGGAAGGAAAGCGGACATTCGCGCGATCGCAAAATCCGGGTCCGCTAGGGTCAAAAGCGGACCCGTGCCGGACAGATCAGGCAGGGAAATGAATTCCGCATAGTTTGTTGCCGTCTGGGTCGCGAAAATAG
>Ga0265798_10000816_pt1 | contig 50056 bp, 65 predicted proteins | sample P3T30metagenome_FD_192430 | JGI IMG/M metagenome (GOLD analysis project Ga0265798, IMG submission 192430) | Plant litter microbial communities from East Loma Ridge, Irvine, California - P3 T30 | ecosystem: Environmental > Terrestrial > Plant litter > Unclassified | place: USA: California...
CAAGACGTTCATCTGCCACGACTTTGACGGTCAGGTCGTCATGGTTCACCAGCGCTACCAGACGAAGGATGGGGGCAAGGGCTTCATCCCTTGGACGCGATGGAGCGACGGCAAGTGGCGCAAGATGGAGCCGGAGGTCATGCCCTTCTATGGGCTCCCCGGCGCGAAGGAACACTCAACCCTTTATATCCACGAGGGCTCGAAAGCCGCCTCCCGCGTGCGTAGGATCATCGAAGGGCGGGAGCCGGAGGCGAAGCTGCCCTGGCTCGAAAACATGCGCTACGGGGCGCATATCGGCTGGATAGGGGGCGTTCACGCGCTGGAGCGGTCGGACTGGACCTCGCTCGCGAAGCTGGGCTGGCGCCGCGTCGTGATCGTCGCCGACAACGACCAGATGGGTAAGAATGTCGTCCCGCAGATCGCCAAGTATTTCCGCTGCCCGACGTTCACCCTCCAGTTCACGGAGGAGTGGCCGGACAGGTTTGACCTCGGCGACGACTGGCCCGAGAAGATGTTCGGCGATGAGGGGCAGTATATCGGCATTCCCTATGAGCGTTGCATCCAGCCGGCGACTTGGGCGACGGATGAGATCGAAGTCGCGGGCGAGACGCCGACCGGGCGCCCGACCGTCCGCGTAGTACCTGAAATCCGCGACGTGTTCGCGGAACAGTGGGCGTGGATCGAGAAGGTCGATCAGATGGTAAATCTGGAGATGCCGAACTATCGCCTCAAGTCGAGTAACTTCAACGCCTTCGTGCGATCATTCTCCCACTCGAAGGATACGCTTGAGCTGTTCCATCGGTTTTATTCCGGTAACCAGATGGACCTCACTTATGACCCGTCCAATGAGGCCACGATCGTCCGCAACGCTGCCGGCCTCCAAGCGGTCAACCTCTACCAGCCGTCGCCTGTCAAGCCGACGCCCGGCGACTACGGGCCGTGGCTCGACTTCATGGCGTACCTGATCCCGTCCGAGGCGGATCGCGCGCACGTCATGCGGTGGATCGCGACCCTCCGCGCGCGCCCGGCGACGCGGATGGTGTACGGCATCCTCCTCATGAGCGAGCAGCAGGGGATCGGCAAGGGGACGCTCGGGCGCATTCTCGCCGAGCTAGTCGGGCGCGCCAACACCGCGTTCCCTGGTGAGTCGATGATTACCAATTCCGACTTCAACGGATGGATCGAGGGCAAGCGCCTCATCGTCGTGGACGAGATTTACTCCGGCCACAGCTGGAAGGCGTACAACAAGCTCAAGCCCTACGTCTCTGACGAAACGATCGAGGTCAACGTCAAGCATCAGGCCACGTGGTCGATGCCGAATTGGACGCACTACCTCCTCATGTCGAACTCGAAGGCGGCGCTCAAGCTGGAGACGAGTGACCGGCGCTGGATGGTCCCAGAGGTCGCCGAGCGCCCGTGGACCGAGGCTCAGTTCCAGACGTTCAATGAATGGCTGTACCGCGGCGGGCTCGCGATCATCGCGCATTGGGCGCACACATACGAACAGCGCGGTGAAGGCAAGTATGTCCGGCCCGGCGAAATCTCGCCGATGTCCGCGAGCAAGGCGAAGCTGATCGAGGAGAGCAAGAGCGAGGCCGAGCAGGAAATCCTGTCGCTCGCTTCTGAGTTGCGGGAGGCCGCGGAGCCCATCGCGATCCTACTCCCGGACCTCCGCGCCTGGGTTGCAACGCGGGTCGATGAGCGGGTATTCGAGACGGCGCAGGCGGTGACCCGGATCGTCAAGGGGGCAGGGCTCTGGGTCCTCCCTCCGATGAAGGTCGGCGGCGCGAAACAGGCCGTCATCGTCAACAAGGAGGAGATGACCGAGTGGGAGCCGGGCCGCGTCCGTGACGCGATCCGCGCGGCGTCCACGGTCATCGAGGACCCCATGTGAAATAATTTTTGAATCTCAGCTTTACTTCAGGAACGGAAGGCCATACAAGGGGGTTATTGAAGAGACGGAAACGAAGGAAACCAAGAGATGACCACCGTGATCGACCGCTCGACCCTCCAGCTGGACGGCACCAAGACCGCCTTCATCTTCGGCGTCCGCCTCAACGGCACCGTGGAAGCCACCCTCGCCGGCAAGACCCGCCGCGTTCGCGCTTCTGTCTGGGAGGAGACGCCTGACGCGATCTACGCCCACGGCATCTCGGGCCGCTACCAGACGGGCTCGAAGGCTTGGCCTGCCACCGTCATCCTCTACGGCGATGGTCGCGAGCACATCCAGTTCGGTCGCGACGAGCGCGCGGGCCGCTGCACCAAGACCTCGCTCCACTTCGTCGACTAACACGAACCTACCGGGGAGGGCTCCTCCTCCCCGGCCCTTGCGAAGGAAACGAACATGGCTACCCTCAAGCTCCGCGACAACAACGGCATCAAGCTCGACGCCGCCCTCAAGTCCGAGTTCCCCGCAATCTTCAACAAGCGCCGCTCGACGAACGTCAGCGAGGAGTACCAAATGTATAACTCGGCGGAGGTCGTCGACCTCATGCTGAAGGCCGGGCTGAGCCTCGTGGAGGTCGGGCAGGAGAAGCTGGGTTGGTCGACGAAGCGCCAGCCGCACACCCAGGTCCACACGATGCGCTTCATGTCGCCCGAGTTCGCCCGCAAGGACTTCGGCGTCGGCGACAGCCACCCGGAAATCGTCGTCATGAACTCGCACGACGGGCGCTGCGTGTTCCGGGCGATGGCCGGCGTGTTCCGGCTCGTCTGCTCGAACGGCATGGTGGTCGCCGATCAAAACTTCGGCATCGTCCGCCGCCGTCACTTCGGCGAGGCCAACGCCTTCGCGAAGGTCAAGGAGATCATCGCCGACATGCCGCGGGTCGTCGCCGAGGTCAGCGGGCGGATTGAGGACTGGTCCGCGGTTCGTCTGTCGACCGCCGAGCAGATCGAACTCGCGCGCCTCTCGATGGCGGAGAAGGTGCCGACCGGCTCGGTGCGGGCTCCCGACTGGCTCCTCCCGGAACAGGTCCTAGAGGCTCGGCGCGACGGCGAGCACACCGCGGGCGACGGGACCCGCGACCTCTGGACGACGTTCAACGTTCTGCAGGAGTCGCTGACGAACGCCCGCATCCCGCGGCTCGCCGGGGAGGGCCGCGCCCGCACGATCCAGCCGGTTACGGACGTGGTGGGGAACACTGGGTACAACCAGAAGCTCTGGGCGACCGCGGAGGCTTACTTCAACGCGAAGCTGGAGACGCTGGCGGAGGAGGAGCGCGCCGCGATCGACGCAGCCCGCGCTGCTCGGGCTCCCGCTTTGATCGAAGCTTGAGCTAAGGGAGGGGAGGCGCCGGGCCTCCCCTCCCGCATGAGGAAACCGATGACGAACGTTATGGACCAGCTGCTGGGGATGAGCCAGCAAGACCATCTCCGCACCCTCTCGAAGGTCCCGCCAACCCTCTCGTTCCGGGAGGGTATCTGCGAACTCGCGTTCGAGGCGATCAACCTCTCGACGTTCGAGGCCGCCAAGCAGATGCCGGGCGGAAGCCGATGGGACGGCAAGACGCTCCGCTTCAAGGCGCATGAGTCGTCGATCGCCTACGTCAAGCGCACGTGGTCCAACGTCATTATCCTCAAGCCGCAAGTCCCGCGCGCAGCCAAGCCACTCCCGGACATCGTCGAGGTCGAGGGCGCACTCAGGTGGGTCCCGCGTCACCCGCCCTTCGAGCACCAGCGCATCGCCTTCAATCTCGGGATCGGCAAGCGGGCGTTCGCCTACCTCATGGATATGGGGACCGGCAAGACCAAGGCCGCGATCGACGACGCAGCGTTCCAGTTCTCCAACCACCTCATCGACCGGGTGCTAGTCATCGCGCCCAATGGCGTCCACGAGCAGTGGATTGACGACGCCCTCCCGGTCCACTGGCCGCTCGCGCTCGGCGCTGTCCGCTACGCGATCCGCACTGGTGACAGCTACATCGAGAAGGGCAAGAAGGTCAACCGCCGGCCCGACTGGTACCCGAGCGGCGCCGGCGCCGAGCGCGACTGTAAGTGGCTCGCGGTCAACATCGAGAACCTCAAGGCGCGCAAGATCAAACAAGGCGGGATCGAGCGCTGGGTGCTGGAGGGGCTGGCCGCGGAGCTTGAGGCGTTCGTCAAGGCAGGCCGCTGCATGATTATTCTCGATGAGTCGCACAAGACCAAGAACCCGATGGCAAAGCGGACGAAGGCGTGCCAAATCCTCGCCAAGTCGGCGACCTTCAAGCGCATCCTGACCGGCTCCCCGATCGCGAAGGGGGTGGAGGACTATTACAGCCAGTTCAAGTTCCTCGACCCGACGATCATCGGCTGCCACACAATGGCAGGCTTCAAGCAGCAATTCTGCATCATGGGGGGCTTCGACAAGGAGGAGATTGTCGGCTATCGCTCAATGGACGAGTTCCATCGGCGCATCTCTCCATTCTCCTACCGCGTCGAGAAGGATGACGTTCTCGACCTCCCGCCGAAGATGTACATGGAACGCTTCGTCGAGATGACGCCGGAGCAGCGCCGCGTCTATAATGAACTGAAGGTTCATCTTGAAACGGAACTCAGCGACGGCACTGTCCTCACTGTCGACCAGATCACTACCCGGATGCTGCGGTTCCAGCAGGTTGTCATGGGCTTCCTGCCGCGGGAGGACGGGACGGTCGAGCGGTTCCCCACGAACCGAATGACCGCGCTCCGCGATCTGATCGAGCAAGCGCCGGGCCGCGTCGTGATCTGGTGCCGGTTCCATCAGGACATCGACGACGTGCTCGCCGAACTCGGCGATGAAGCAGTCCAGTACGATGGGCGGAACAAGGCCCAGCGCCCAGAGATCAAGCGCGAGTGGCTCATGCCGGGATCGCGCAAGCGCTACTTTGTCGGCAACGCGCAGGCCGGCGGCACCGGGCTCGACTGGATCAATGGCGCGTCGACCGTGATCTATTACAGCAACAGCTTCGCGTCGATCGACCGCTGGCAGTCGGAGGACCGCACCCACCGGATCGGGACCAAGGGGACGGTCAGCTATTATGACATCATCTGCCGCGCGACCGTCGACAAGGCGATCATCGCCAACCTGCGCGGGAAGCGCGACGTGAGCGCTATGAGCCTGACTGAGCTAAAGGAGCTAGTCGGATAGCGGCTAGATCGTGCAGCGCGCTTGCAGGAGCACAAAAAGAAAGGCCGGCGTTCCGATATACTGGAGCGCCAGCCTCACTGTTCCTAGGCCCGGAAATCAGCTGTTCTCGGCGACCAGCTTCTGGAGGTCGGCGTGGGCGTCGGCGGCGCCGTCGACCGCGAGGTCATACGCCCGGCGCAGCGTCTCCTGATCGGCGTTCTTGTCGAACGTCGACACCGCGGCATCGAACAGCTTCTTGAACTCGGGCAGGGCGGCGATCACCGGCCCGACCGACTGGAGCGCCTTGAGCGCGAGGCCAACCGTCAACATCAATTATCTCCCGAGGCGGCGAGGAGCCCATTGGCCGCGGCGCGCGCCTCCTTGACCGCGGCGTTGAAGGCGAGAATGTCCTGCGCGTCATAGGCGCGGCGAACCTTCTGCGTCGCATCGAACCCGACATTGTCGAGTTCGCCGATGTGCGCGATCGTCTCCTTGTCCTTCACGACGCCGGCCCGGATCGCGAGCGCGGCGGCGCGGCTGGCGGCGGTGTAGGCGAGCGTCACGGTCAGGCCGACCTGTTCGTCCACCTTGGAGGTTCGCGGGTCGAGGGAGACAGTCGGCGTGGCGCCGTTCGGGATGGGCTCCGCGACGTTGCAGGCCGCGAGGGCAAGCGCCGGGAGGAGAGCGAGACGGAACAATCGGGTCATGGTAGTTCTCCTGCTATCGAGTCAGAGGCCGACGCGGGTGCGGAGCCAGCCGAACACGAACTCTTCATTGGGGGCGCGCGAGCGGGCCAGCTGCTTGTACTTGGCGCCCTGGTCGCTGTTGAGGCCCTTCAGCATGACCTCGACCGCCTCGCTGCCGCGCGCCTTGAGGAAGGCGCGGAACGCGGCGATGGTCGCCGGCCCGATGTCGCCGTCCTCCTCGATGTCGGCATAGAGTTTCCCTTGCCTGTTGAAGGCGTTCAGCCACTCTTGGAACCAGCGCGCCGGGACGTCAGGCCCCATATTGACGCCCGTGTCAAATAGTTCCTCGGCGACCGCCATGTTGACAGTCGCGACTAGGTTGAAGCCGGGCTTGACCCAATACTTCTGCTGATAGATCGCAACTGCTTCCGCCTGCCGCATCGACTTCATCGGGCCGGTGTAACCGTTCGCCCGAGCGACCGCGACGGTGATGCCCCAATTCGTCTCGCCGCCCTTGTCATTCGGGTTGTTGACGTAACCGCCCTCTTTCGCGAGCGTCGAAGCGATGATCTCAGTGATAGTCATTTCGTTTCCTCCGTTGCGCCGATCAGCGCCTTGATCGCGGCCATGATCCGCTTGCCGATAACGTCGAGCACCAGGATGCCCGAGAAGCCGAGCCCGATGCCCCAGACCACCGCCATACCCTCGCCGATGCGCCCGCCACCGAACTTACCGGAGACGATCATGAGGAGGAGGATCGCGAGCACCGCGGTGAGCGCCCACTCCTGCTTAGGCGTGAGCTTACGCGCCGGCTCGGGCGCGATCTGACGGACCAGCAAGAGGCTCGCCAGCGACAGCGCGAACGCGAGCAGCGGAATGTCGAGGCCGGCGACCGTCACGATGGCAGGACCGATCGCGGGCACGGCGACTGGAACTTGATCCTTCATTTCCCAAGTGCGACCCCGAGCGAGATGAACGCGCAGATCGCAGCGATGCGGATTTGCGGGAGCATCTGCCGCCATCTCGGCCAGAGGTCGATTGGCAGCGGTTGGATAATAAGCTGATAGTTGATGACCGGCTTCGCACGGTACCAGAGGATCAGCGCACTGACGATCGGAAACATCACCATGCCGTCCATGAAGCGATCGACCTCGGCGATACGCATGGACGAAGTGTAGGAGACTTCGCCCCAGGTCAGCATGACAACGGCATCCGGGAACGCCCCGATCAGGATGCCTAGCAATAGTTGCCAGATGATGTAGCGGTTGATGTTGATCGGATCGCGCCAGCCGCTAAATTTGCGCTGTTCGATCGCATTGTGGATCGAGCCATAGAGCGCGGTCGAGACCATGGCGCAGGTGAAGAGGAGGGAGAACAGCGCGAAGCCATACGTGCCGCGCTCACCGTGGAACGAAGGCGGGATGCTTGCCATCGACTTGGAGCCGGCGAGCCAATCCACCGAGTTCGTCAGCGGGTCGGCGCCCGCTTGGATGAGTGCGGCGAGCATAGCGCCCTCCTGTTATGCGATTGGGGCGAGCGGCGCCGGGAGGATGCGCGCCATGCCATTGAGGCCGGTGCGGATCGCGTTCACCATCGGCGCGACCTCGGGCAGGACCACCAGCTCATCCGGCAGCGCGGCGAGCGCGGCGTTGAACTCGGCGAAGCAATCCGACCCGAGCAGGTCGCGGAGCGGCTTGAACTTCGCATCACGCTCGGCGGCGATAGCGGCGTTGCGGCGCGCGATCGTCATCTGCGCGGCCTGATACTCTTCATCGCTGGGATTGGCGTTGTCGGCCATGGCGTCCTCTTGGGGATAGCGGAGAAGGCCAAGCCTAACGCTTCGCGCGCGTCAGTAGGAACAGGGTCAAAAGAACGTGGCTGGGAGGGGAATGTCGGTGACGTCGATCACCATGACTTCGCCCGGCACGTACCAAGACGGCGGCACGCCGGTCGTGTCGATCGTCGCGTTGTCCCAAAGTATCTGATCGAAATACGCGGTGCGGCCGTCCGGGCTGATCTTGCCGCCGTGGACGTATCCTTGCATGTTATAGCGGTATGAGTCACAGTTGCCATCGTCCGGGACCGGGACGCCGTTAGCGAGACAGATGCCCTCGCCCGGATCACTCTGGCCGCCAAATACTCCCTGCGCGGTCGCGAGCGTATATTCATTCCCATAGTTCCGCTGCCCGCCGCCGACCAGAACATCCATGACGATGAGGGGGAAATAGTCGCTACTAAACTTTATGACACCCGTCAATTCGTCCCAGAACACTACCGCGGCATTTGGGTCAGGGGCAGGGAGGCTTTCGCCGGGCTCGAATATCCAATAATTGAAGTTGGTGCCCGGCGGCGCGTTCGTTGCGAACGTCCGGGTGCCGGTGACGGACTGGTTGCCGACGAACGCCGCGGTGTATCCGCCGTCGATCCGAACAGCGATCACCGGCTGCACCGAACCGGCGGGCAAAGTGATCCGCATGAAGCTCTTGTACTGGGTCGAGCCGCCGTTGCGCGCGGTCGTCGGGCCGTGCCCGGTCCAACGGCAGAAGTGCGACAAGAACTCAGTCGAGCACTGTAGGGCGCCGGTGTCCTCCGCCCAGAACTCCATCTTCATCTACCAAATCCCGTACAAGAACGCGGCGTTGGGCCGTGTAGTGGGGGAGGCGGGATCATTGCGATAGCTCCACGTCAAAGTATTGCCCGAGAAGCTAATCGTGACTAGGTTGCCGGAAACATCCACCTGCCCGTCAATGAATATTGTGCGTGGTTCGTTCGCCGGATAGGCGGTGAAGCGCGGGTCAGTAATCGTCCCGGACTTCGCCGCGCCGGTGAAGTTCCAGCCGACTTGCGCCATGCCGAGGCGCTTGAAGCAGCGCTGCCCGATCCTGAGCCGGCGGCGTCCATCAGGCGCCCATAGTTCGAGCGGCATCAGCTTATCCTGAAGGATCGACCACCGTTGGAATAGAACCCTTCAATGAGTTCATCGGTGATCTGGATGCGCTTGCCGGTCTTGCCGAGCCCGACCGCGAGCCGCCCGCGGAACGTCGTGTCGCCGACGATGTCGACGCCTCCGCCGCCGTTGGTATCGGCGTACACCGTCAGCTGCGCGCGCCCGTCCCCAGCGACCGCTTGCACCTGCCAGCGCGCGGCGGCGTACCCTTCGAGCGTCGCGATGGCGCTCTCAGTCGTCGACACACGCGCCTCGATGCCGGAGAGGTCAGCTTGCCCGGCGTTGATCTCGGGCTGGGTCGCCGGGCGGATACCACAACGATGCCAAGTCAGCCGCTTCTCGGTCACTGACATTCCAGCAAAACCGCCCTGCCAGCCAGTCATCAAGTATATTTTGACATGAGTGCAGGGGGCAATATCCATCAGCTTAGTGAAGCGATAGCGCTTACCCTCAACGCCGCCGAGGTTAGCTTGATTACCGCTAACGTCGGACTTGTCGTGGTAGAAACTCATGGTGTACTGAGCGATCAAATTAAAGTTGGCATCGAGTGCGTACACCAGCATTCCCGCGCCATTAAAAGTCCCGCCCTCAAGAGTTACATCTGCATCAACTACTAGCTTGCCGCCGCCCAGACCCGTTAGGCCAGGATCAACTTGATCTTCAGCCTCCAAGCCGCGGAAAGAATTTGGCGGGCAATATTGCCGAAAAGCATAGGCTCCGGCAATCCCAGTGATCTTCTGGTGATCCCCGTAGTTCCAGTTCCTCCAATACGATGGCAAATCTTGACCATCAGGCCAGTTGCTGAAGCTCGCTCCAAGGTTTGTCAGCGGAGTGCTAATGCGCGCCGCGACCTCCGCTGAACGCTGGGCTGCTGCTGCTTCAGCAGTAGCGAGAGCGAGAGATGAGGAGGAGGATTGAGCGGAGGAGAGGGCCTGATCGCGATAGGTGGCCGCGTTACCAGCCGCCGTCTCCGAGGTCGCCCGGCTCGCGTCCGCGGCGACTGCCGACGACTGCGCCGCCGTCGCGTACCCGCTCGCGCTGCCGTTCGCCGCCGCTGCAGCCTGCCTCGACGCTTCTGCAGCCGCCGCAGAGTTACCGGCTGCGGTCGACGCTGCACCCGCCGAGGTCGACGCGGAGGAGGCCGCGGAGGCGTACCCGCTCGCGTCCGCGGCGCGATCAGCGGCAGTCTGCGAATAGGTCGCCGCCTGCGCCGCCTTGTCGGTCGCGATCTGGGCCTTGCCCTCAGCATTTGCGGCGGAGCTTCCGGCCTCGGTCGCCTTGACGGCGGCTGCGGCGGCTGCGGCCTGCGCGGCGTCTCGGGCTTCCTTGGAAAGCTCGGCTGCTGCCTCGGCTGCGTCCGCGTACTGCTTGAGGTCGCCGCCGGCTTCGAGCCGCTGGTTGAGCGCTTCGATGTCAGCGAGGGTCTTGTCGACCTCGGCGAGCAGATTGACAACCGGGCGGTCGCCGACGTTCGTGCCGGGAGGTGCGCCGACCGTCGCGCCGTCGTCTGGCTTCGTCCCGTTCGGATCGAGCACGTCATCCCAGTTGACCGGCGACGTGTTGAGGTTCCCGAGCGACACCGGCCCGAGGATGCGCCGCTCGCCTCCGACGCCGCGCACGACGTACCGAACGCCACCCTCATAGATGCCGCCGGGCTTCAGCGTCGCGATGTCAACAGTCGTCGCAAAGACTGAGTGGATGGAGGCCCCGATCCATTCCGTGGTCCCGCTCTCGCGGTAATCGAAGATGATCGCCTCGGCGTTCGGGTTGTCGACTACGCCGGTGAACCGCAGCACCGGATAGCCGCCCGCGGAGCCCTGCTCCAGCTGGATCGCCTGCAGGAGCCACGCCCCCGCGATCGGAGCCGCGACAAGGGAAGAGTCAGGCGCGGTGAGGGAGGGGATCGGAGGGACGGCGCCGGGCTTGCCGAGCGCATAGTCATGCTTGCCGTCCGTCTCCGATCGGAGCGACAGTTGGACTGAGCGCCCATCGCCGTTGAGCGTCCGCGACAGAACGATGCACTTCTGCCCGTTGAGGTTCAGTTCCGGGATATTGAGCGTGACGCAGTCGCCCGGCTCCAGTCCGATCCAGCGCAGTCGCAGGTTGAGCTCGATGGGACCAATCTCGCGCCGGTTGACTAGCTCATAGGACGTGAGTTCCGTCGCCTGCTTGAGGTAGGGGACGAACTCAAGGTCAAACTCCTCGGTGCGGTCGCCGCCGTCCAGCGCCGAGTATTCCGGCACGCGCACCACGTCCGCCGGGACGATCTGCCAGCCGAACTCCTCCGCCGGGAAGCGCGGCACCATGCCGTTAATGCGCGAGCGCCGCGACTGCGTGCCGACGACGGTGCCCTGCCCGACCATCTGGTCCGCGTCGATCGTCGCGACCGAGACGCGCGGCGCCGACTGGATCAGCGTCAGACGCCCGCCCGTCTGGACTGGCTCCCAGCCGCCGGCCTGCCCGATCTGCTTCAGCCGGTTCCACTTCGGGTCGGTCGAGTAGAGCATGCCGCCGATGCGCCAGTTGTTCGCATCTTCGATGTTGGCGGCTTGCGCGAACGCGGCCACGTCGATCTGGTCCGGGCGGAAGCCCATCCCCATCCGGCGCTTGCCGTTCTGGTAGCGCCCGAGCGCGTAGGTCAGGCCGTGGAGCGCCGGGCGATCCGAATACACATAGGTGGACTCATTGTTCGCCCGGCATGGTCCGGAGCCACCGGGGAAGGTGCTGTCTTGCCGCGGATCGTACACGAGCACGCCGCGCCCGATGACGCCCGGCGCTGGCACGCCGCCGGTGTACTTTTTGCCCTTCGTGTCGAACTTCAAAATCCAGTGCGACGCAGCGAGGCCGCTGAGGCGATCGGTCGCCGTCCATCCGGGATAGCCGGAGATGGGAGGGGCGAGGAAGGGCGACGGCTGGAGCCCGACCTGCGCCGACAGCCACATGAACCCGTTGAGTGATCCGACCGCGGCGCCGCCCGAGAAGCTGATCGGCGTCGTGCGGTCGACCAAGAAAGCGTCAATGCCGGCGATGGGGCCGTAAGAGTAAACGGACGTGAAGCCCTGATACTCATTGTCCTTGCCCCAAGTCTCGCGCTTGACGCCTGAGCCGGCGTAGAACGTTCGGCCCATCATGTATGGGATGCCGCCGTTCGGGTCCAACTTGTATTCGGTGATGCTGCCGTTGATGCCGGCTTCCGGCTTCTTGGCCGTCATCGTCAGCAGCGTGGATGCGACGCCCGCGATCGTGCTGACGGCAGTCAGGGTGCTGGCGGCGATGCCGATGCCGACGCCGAGCGCGCCGACGCCCGAGAGGATAGCCGCACCAACGCCGATGACGACAACAGCGGTGCGGATCGCCTTCATAGCGGCAAAGTCCTCCAAGCGGTGATGGCTTCGTTAAGGCGCCCGACGATCGCGCCGCTAACATCCTCGTGGTAGGCGATCACTAGGCCATTTCCGAGCGCGACCGTAAGCGTGCCGAGTGGGCCGTCGCCCGCGACCTCGACGACATCGCCGGGAAGCGCAGCCGCGGGCGGGATGCGCGGGAAATACTTATCCATGACTTCCGGCAGCGTCGTGACGCCAAAGGCACGGCGGAGCGCGGCACGGGCGCCAACGGCAGTCTTGTAGCTCCCCACCTTAGCGATCGGCATGGCGACGCCGAGTTCCTTCAAATTGTGGTGAACCATCTTCCCGCAGTCGCGCCCGTCTGCGAAGCTGAAGTCTTGCTCCTTGAACTTATCGAGCGTCGACTGTGCGGCATTCCGGCGAAGAACACTAGTTGCCTGGGACATTCTTCATATACCTTGCGATCTGCCCGAACGGGCCTAGGTTTCCATAATTGATTTGACCGGACTGGCCGCCAGTGATCTTGTCGCCCGGCCCCCAGATGATCTGCTTGATGACGCCAGTCACGTCCTCAAGCCCTGTTTCGCCCGGCCAGACCTCCTTGTGGTTAGCATTGGAGAGGCGGATGCCCTCCTCATCCGAGAACAACCGCTCGAACGCGCTAACGGCTTCAAACTCTAGCTCACGACGCCCGTTGTCGATTGTCAACAGCGGCTGATCTATCTCGCCCTCGAACATGAGATAGGGCGCATCAATGACGAACTTGGAGGCATTGTCGATCGCGCCGAGCCAGATGCGGATGCGGGAGCCCTGCATGTTCGGCTGGGAGAGGAGGGCGGAGGCCGTCTCGCCCGGCGGGAGGAGGGCGAAGGACAGAGCCGGCGCTTGATCGCCTACGCCGTCGCTGAGCGCGTCGATCGACTGGAGGGAGCCGAAGGTGTTGCTGTATCCGGTGAACTTGGTCGCCTTCGTGGTACCATTCCGGTAAGATACGTTGAAGGTGACTTCGCCTTCTGCCTCAAGCAACGCGAGGTCGGTGCCGGGGAACTCCACCAACATGCAAAGGAACGGCGTGAGAACGTCGGACGCGAGCGCGGCGTCCATTGAAGGCGTGGTACGCATTACTCTTCAATCCTGAAGGTCAAGCCGTAAATCTTAGCGTTGTCGACCGTCCAGCCTAGCTGGTTGCCCTTGACGAACCCCTCGATCATGCAGTCCCGAAAGGACACCGGCTCGCCGCCCGTGAGAGAAACGCGAAGCGGCGGCTGGATGCCAACGAAGTCAGCGCCCTCGGTCGTGATCTGGTGGACGTAGCGCCGGCCCGATCGGACCACCGAGAAGAAATGTCCCTCCAGGTACTGGCCGACCGTCAGCCGGATAATCTCCGCCTGCGCCACTGCCGCGGCGGCGATCCCGGCGCTAGGGGTGGGGTGCAGGACGCCGGGCTGGGGGAAATAGTAGGACGCCCGCTCGCGCGATCCCCGCAACAGCCTAGCGACCCAGACGCGCGCCTCCTCGCCCTTCATCGGCGGTAGTTGGTACTCGCAGCCCCACCTCATCCCGAGGCGGTTGACGCGCTGGTCTGGCCCGCCGAGCGACCCGGCGACGACGCCGCCGAAGTCGATCAGGTATGGGGAGGCGGAAGCAGCCTTGCGGAGGGGGAGGGCAACAGTCAACGCAGGGCGCTCCTCTGACGACGCATAGCAGTGCGGTTGGCGAGGGAGGCTCCGCCCACCGTCCCGCGCACCGCCGCGCGATCTGCGAGCGGTGAGGCGATGCTATCGACTTTCGCGTCAAAGTAATCGTTCGCGACAACCTTGACGATGACAGGCTCGCGTCGGCCCTGATCGCCGCGCCGCACATCGACGATCTCACCCGGCGTCGCGCGGATGCGGACCATCTGGCTGTCGACGCCGCCGGTGCCGCCGACCTTGAAGCTGCCGCCGGTCGAGAAGCCGGGCGCGCGGTTGTAGGTCGGCGTCGCCGACTTCCCGGTGATCCCGCGGAATGCGCCGACCGCCTGCGTCACGAGGTCGAGCAGACCCGAGATGCCGCCGAGAATGTCACCGCCTTTGAATGCCGAGACCATGTTGCGGAGGGAGCCGACCGCATCGCGCGCCATCTCCGCCCAGGCCTGTGCCATCTCCGCCGTCTTGTTCTTCATCTTATCGGTGATCTCACCCATGGTCTTTTCAGACTGAGTGGAGATGTCTTTAAGAACTTGATCGGTGGAGGGGAGGGCGGCAGGGTCAACGTTGCTGTAATCGACCTTGGTGCCTTCGCCGTACTTGGCCTTTTCATTCTCAGCGTGGAGGCGCGCGACTGCAGCAGCGGTCTGATCCGCCGTGAAGCCCATCGCCTTCATGCCTTTTTCGAGCGTCTCAATTTCCTTCTGTAGGGCGTTCTCGCGGGCCTGCTCCGGGAACAGCCGGTCCAGGATCGTGCCGACCTCCTGCTGTAGCGCGGCGAACGCCTGCGCCGCCTCGGCGGTCGTTTTCTTCGCCTGCCCGACCATGTTACCGTCGAGGCGCCGCATGTGCTGGCCGATTTCATCGACCATGTCGGGGATATAGCTGTGACCGACAACGGCATCATACAGACCATAGAAATACTCTTTGGTCTTGTCGATGCCGTTCTTGACGAAATTCCAAATGGCACCGAGCTTATCGACCATGTACGTCTTGATAAGATTATACAGGTTGACAATGATCGGCTTGATCTTGTCCCAATTCTTCCATGCGTAATACCCGGCGACAACTGCCGCAGTCACCGCGGCGATTGCCAGCCCGACTGGGTTCAACATAAGCGCCATCAGCGCGCGACCGACGCCAATCACGACCGGGATCAGGTATCCCATCGCGGTGGAGAGGACAGTGATGACCGGCCCGAGCTTCGCGAGGAGGGGGAGGATCACGCCGATGGACTGGATGAGCGATCCCATCACGATGATGACGGGTCCGACCGCGGCGAGGATGAGGCCGATGGTGCCGGCGAACTTCAGCGTCTCTGGCGACGCCTTCGCCATCCAGTCGACCCACTCGCCGAGCGCGGTGACAATCTTTGTCATCTGCTCCAACAGGCCTGACTCGGCGAAGCGGATCGCGAGCGTTTCGAGCGCGCCCTTAAGCTGCTCCAGCTGGCCGTTGAAGCCCTTCATCCGGGCTGCGGCTTGGTCGGCTGCGCTCACCTTCGCGATGCGCGCCTGCATGTCCTCGAAGCCCTTAGCGCCGAGGTCCATCAGTCCGATCGCAGTGCGGATCGCGTCCGACCCGAACATGTCCTTGAGCTTCGCGTTGCGGTCCTCAGTCGAGAGGCCGGACAACTTCTCCTTGAGTTCTTGCGCGATCTGCGCCATTGGCTTCATTTCACCAGCCGCATTGAACGCGGTGAAGCCAATCGACTTGAATGCTTCGATCGCCGGCTTGGTGTCGGGGACTAGCCGCTGGATGAAAGTCTTAAAGCTGGTGCCAGCGTCCGAGCCTGAAGCAAACTGGGAGGCGGTCCCGGCGAGCGCGGCGGTGAACTCCTCGAACTTGATGCCGGAGGAGGCCGCGACGGCGCCGGCCTGACCCATGCCTGCTTGGAAGTCGGCGAAGTCAAACTTGGACTCATTCACCGCGCCGGTGATGTTATTAATGACGTTCGGCAAATCCTTCGCAGTCTTTTTGAACTGCGACATGGTATCGGTGATCGCCGCGGCGGCAGGGTCGAGTTCCGATCCGGTTGCGATGGCGAGGTCAACTGCCGCCTTCGCGCCGCCGCCCAGAATATCCTTTGCGGACATGCCGGCCTTCGCGAGCATATCCATTGCGTCGGAGGCTTCGGAGGCGGACTTGCTGGTATCGGCGCCGATCTGCAGCGCCTGATCGTGCATCGCCTTGAGTTGGCCCTTCGTCGCTCCGGCGGAGATGCCGACGCGATTCATGGACGCTTCGAAGTCGCCGCCCATCTTGACGGCGGCGACCGCGAGCCCGGCGATGGGAGCCGTGACATACTTCGACAGGTCCTTGCCGAAGTCCTTGATCTTTTGCCCCTGCTTATCGAAGTCCCGCTGGAACTTCCGCATCTGGGCCTGGGCCCGACTAGTGCCCGCCTCGAACTCCGAAATGTCAATTCCGAGAGTTACGCGGAGTGCACCAATCAGGCCACTGGTCGCCATGTTATCCTCCGATTAGCTCTGCTGGGCGACTTTCGCGTTGTGAGACGCGACCCAGGACGTCACAGCGTCCCACAGTTCATCTTCAGTCTGAGCTTTCGGCGGTACTCCCATCAAACGCGACAGGTCGGGTAGAGACTTCTGGCGGGCTAGGGCCTCTGTGTGCCAAGCCAGCCAAGCTCTGCCCTTATCCTCGCGCTCGATCGCCTTCGCGTGGGCGATCATCACAAGGTTGATAGTTCTCGGTGTATGCCGCCAGAAGTCGTCGGGATCGCGGCCTGTTTCGAGCCAAACCTTTAGCGCCTCGATCCAGTCCCACTCTTGCGAGCCTTCGCCCTCGGCGGCGAGGCTTCCCCCGCGTCTGTTTCCTTCGGCATCGACAGCTTGACGGCTTCCATCATCGCCTCGACGACCGCCATGTCTGGCGTCGGGAAGCCGATCAGGTCCATCGCCTCGGCGCGCGTCATCGTCGGTTGGTGGCGCTGCGCCAGCGCGTTGAGGAGGTCGCCGAGGTCGCCGAGCTTGATGTTCGTCTCATCCCAATTCGAGATGCGCTCCATCACGCCCTTCATTCCGACGCCCCACTTGTCCTCCAAGTGCGCGTAGGCAGTGCCATCGAAGATGAGGAGGAGAGGCGGTTGCCCCTCCTCCCGCGGCAGCGACACTTCACCTTTGTGCCGGTTCGCCATCTCAGTTCACCGGCGCTGGAGCGAAGATGAGGGGGCCGCTAACCTTGAGGGTCAGTGAGGCCGTCATCTTGTCGTCGATCACCACGTCAGCCGGCGCGTAGCTGGTGACGAGCGCCGAGCCTGAGACGCGGTGCTGCGCCGTCGTGCCGGGCTTGTTGAGGTCCATCGCGAACGCGCGGAGGTCGCCCGCCGCCATGGCAGTGTTGATGAGCGTGTCGTCGACCGATCCTGGATTGTAGTGGATCAGGACGGTCGCCTCGCCCGCGTCGATCAGCGAGGAAATGAACTCGCGATAGTCGCCGGTCGAGTCATGGGTGGTCGTGTCGATCGTGTCGCGCGTCGGCGACGGCGGCGTCAGCGAGACAACCTCCGCGATCTTCTGGAGCGCGGTTCCGTTGAAGAGATGGAACCGGGCGCCTTTGCCCTTCGTGGCCATAACATTATCTCCCTACTGAGGACGGTGAGGCACCAGGAAATCCATGGTGGTACGAAAGGTCTTGCGCCCTCCCTCCGAGGCCGAAGCGTCGCCGTCACTTTCATACACCAGGATCGCGCCCTCGAACACGACCCCGGCGACTACCTTGCGCCGTTCGAGTTCATTGAGAAGCAGTCGCGATACTTTCGCCGCATCTGCCTTCGTGCGCGCATATACATCGAACTGAACGCGAGGATACTGGAGGTCAGCCGCGCCATCATGCGTGTAATCACGGTTGCGCGCCGCGAGTTGAATGATGAGATAGGGGGCCTTGCTCCCCTCGGGTGCGATGCCCCAATAAACGTCGCGACCGATCACGCGATACATCTCCGGCGCGTCGATCAGGCGCTTGATGAGCGCTTCCTCCATCACCGCCTCCTCTGCCGCCGGGCGCGTCGCGCCGCCGTGTCGACAATCTCTTGCCCTAGGTCGCGCTCGATCGTCCGCAGCGCGCCTTCCTTGCCGCCCTCCCACGCGCTGCGAAAGAACGGCTGGGCGCGCTGATGGGCGTTGCCGAACTCATTCGCGATGCCCGCCGGATCAGCGGTGCCGAAGTGAACCTGAGTTTCCTTCGGGCGATCCTTGTTGAGCGAGCGCTGCCGCTTGTTGAGCTTGTTCTTGCCGCCTTCGATGAGGCTCTCTTCAAGGTCGCCGTAACGCTCCGGCGCGTCGCGCTTCACTTCGTCCGCGATAGGCTTGAGGGCCTTCGACATGACGCGCCGGAGGACGCCCGATTGCGTCGACTTGGGGAGGGCCGCTAGATTGTCTAGCAACTCCCTCCCGCCGTCGAGCGTGAACGGGCGCTTCGCCACTTAGGCGCCGACCGGCGCGGGCGCCGCCTTGCGGGCGCGCTTACGGGTGCGCGGCGCCTTCTCCTCGACGACATAGCCGGGATCAGCCGGCATCTCGCCGCTCAGAGGGGCGCCGCCGTCGATCGCCTCGGTGACCGCATCGCCTTCCTTGAGGGCATCGTGCCCGCCGCCATAGACCAGCGTGTTGTACGCCGAAATGGAGAGATGCCGCAGCACCGTCCCTGCTGAGTGATTCCCGACGCCGCCGGTGATGTCGTGGGTCAGCTTGACTGCGAGCTCACCCGGCTGTACCTTATCCGCCATATCAAACTCCCTCATCGGTCGCGGCGGTCAACCGGATATTGTCGCCGCGCTCCGCCTGTTCCCGCGGCGACAGGATGTTGTAAGTTGTCACGACGTTATCCGGCGTCGTCACCACCGCTCGATCCTTCGCCAATAGATCGCGCGCGCGCTCTTCAGAGCGTATCTCGATCATGACGGGGAGGGTCGCGGACGTTTGGGCGTCTGTGAAGCGTTCGTACCCAGGCGCCGGATATACAGCACAGCGCGCCTTGAAGAGTTCCGACCATCCATTCTCGGTGGGTTCGTTGAATTCGTCACGAGCTTCCGTCCTCCGCTGGAAAGTTACCAGACAGTCGAGCCGGCGACGTTGCTTGACGAAGGATGGGCGGCGCATCAGAGGCTCCTAACTCGCTTCATTCCGAGCAGGCTGTGGACCGCTTTCCACTGGGCGTCAGCTTCCTTTCCATCCGGCTTGTCATAGAAAATACGCACGATCAGAGCCGTCGCCTGCTTCGCGACCGCTGGCGCCTTCCCGGCCTCGAAGCCGGCGACGTAAACCACCTGTACCGCGCCGCTCTCGCGCTGCAGGAAGGGCCATACGGCGCCCGAGGTAGGAAGGAGTGCGGCGAAGTCTCCCGCAACAGTACGGGGCTGCAGGGCGACGCCCTTCACCGACATGGAGAGGAGGGAGACGAACGGGCCGAACGGCAGGTGGAATGGGAGGGGGAGGCTGTCGGCAAAAAGCGTGACCGTCGCGCGCGACAGGAACAGCCCCAGATAGTCCTCCACGTAGTCCTGCGCGGACTTGATGTAGTCACCGATCATGGCATCATCGTCCGGGAAGGTGACGTCAAGCTCGCGCTTCGCCTCCTCCAGCGTCAGCAGGTTCAGCGCCTCGCGTTCCGTTACGATGTGCGACCAGTTCATGCCTGTTTCCTATACAAAAGGGGAGCGGAGCCGCGCCGCCCCGCTCCCCTTGAGCCGCCCCGAAAGCCGCCGGTCAGCTGAGGCCGAGCGACGCCCGCACCGCTTCCTGCGGGTCCAGGTTGGGGTCGTTGAAGTCGACCGCGTTCTGGCGCACCGTGGTGCCCTCGCGCGGGTTGTTGTCGACCGCCGGGTGATTGACGTCGATCGCCTTCTTGGCGCCGTCCTCGATGAACGTGCCCGAGGCTTCGAGATTGCCCTGCTTGGCGGCGGCGATCTGCGCCGGCTCGCGGGCCTTCTCGGCTTCCTTGGCCTGGAACTCGCGGCTGGCCGCGATCTGCTCCTTGGTCGTCAGCGCCTTGGGGGCCTCCGCCTCCTCGGTCTTGGTGGCGGTCGCGCCGCCGGTCGTGTTCGTGTCCGCCATGTTCGCCTCTCTGTTGGAGGGGGAGGGCTGGCCTCCCCGTCCGGGGGTCATTCGGTCGATGCGCTGCCGTTAGGCGATGCGCTTCACCGCGCGCATATATTCCGGGTTCTGGACGCCGCCGCCAACGCGCTTCGTGGTGTAGAACATCACGTAGGGCTTGTTGGTGTAGGGGTCGCGCAGCACTCGGATGCCGATGCGGTCGATCACCAGATAGGTCGAGCGCATGTTGCCGAACAACACGAACGTGGAGCCGACGCCATCGGCGTACACCGGCATGCCGGGCAGGTCGATGATGCCATAGCCGTGGATCGTCCCCGGCTGGCCGGCGGTGATGCCGGGCTGCCAGAGATAGTTGTTGTCGGCGTCCTTGATCTTGCGGATCGCGGCCTGCGTCGAGCGCGCCATGTAGAACTGGGCGCCGTTGATGCGCTCTGCGGGCGTGTTATACACGACGTCGAGCAGCAGGTCGGTGAACGCGGTGTTGGTCGGCGCCGCGTTGGTCGTCTCCGCCTTGATCGCGCCCAGCGGGTGCTCCGTCGCGCGCGCCGCGCCCTCGACGAAGGTCAGCAGGCCCTTGGGCTTGTTGACGCCGTCGCCCGCGAGAAAGGCGATGCCCTCCTGCCGCGCGAACTCGTCACGGACCTCGCCGGCCAGCCAGTCCTCCAGATTGATCGCCGCATCGTCGAGCGCCGTCTGGGTGATCGCCGGGTTGGCGTAAATCTCGCCGATGCCGAAGGTCACTTCGGCGAACGTCGGCGTGGAGGTCTGCGGACGCGCCGCAGTCTCGCCGACCCAGCCCGAACCGGGCCGACCGACCGCCACCAGACGCTTGAAGCCCTGGCCGGTGATCGTGATGCTGTCGGCATAGGGCCGGATCGACGGCGCCGTCAGCAGCTGCTGGGTGATCGAGCGATCCCACTCGATCGGAGCGAGGAAGCCGCCATCAGCCTGCGAGCCCATCTGCATCGCCGCGTCGACCCGCGCGCGCAGCGCGGCCCGGACCTCGACGTTGTCGTCCTCGCCGCGGCGCATGAACGAATTGAAGGTGCGGACATAGGCCGGATCGCCGGGAATGTCGCCGATGACATTCTCGGGCGCCTGCTGCGTCTGCACCGCTTCCTGGACCGACTGGAGCGCCGTCTGCAGGTTGCCGATGTGCTCGTTCATCTTGTCGACCTTGGCGGTGACGAGACCATCTTCCTTCTTGGAGGCGTCGATCTCACCGCGCATGGACGCGAGGGTGCGGTTGAGCTCCTCGAACATCGCCTGCGGGGTCGGCGCGTCGGCGCGGATGCCCGACAGGCCCATGCCCATCGTGGCGCGCAGCGCGCGGGGGAGGACGGGAAGGGCGGCGGCGCTGGAAGCGGCGGACGCCATTGCGAGGATATTCGGGTGCTTCAAGACAGCCTCCTTGGCCGGATTAAGAACGAGCCGTGGCGAGCAATGCGCCCATCGCGGCAGTGAGATCGAAGTCAGCGTCGCGCTTGGCCTCGACCGTTTGTCCGTGATCCCCCGCGGCAGCGTCCGGCTTGCCCTTGAGTTTCCCTAGACGTTCACGGGCTTGCGTCCGCGTTAGTCCAGAAGCGAGCAATATTCGCTCCATGCCGCGGATTTCGTTGGCGTCGCGGTCCTTGACCTTCTCGCCTTCGTCGACCGTGACGTGATCGGAGGGGAGGAGTTCGTCGGCGAAACCGCGCTCGATCGCCTGCGCGCCGCTCATGTACGTCTCGGCGTCGAGCCACTTCGTGAGGTCGTTGACCTTCTGGCCGGTGCGCGCGGCGTAAACGTCCTTGAGCGCGTTGTCGAACGGCTCCAAGAAGTCGGCGAGTTCACGAAGGTCGTGCTTGTTGCCGTACCCCATGACCGAGCAGTTATGGATCATGATAAACGCCGCCGCGCCGATTTGGACCGTATCGCCGGCCATCGCGATGATCGAGGCGGCGGACGCGGCCATGCCGATCACCTTGATGGTGACGTTGTACGGGTGCTCGCGCAGCGCGTTGTAAATCGCGAAGCCCTCGAACACGTCGCCGCCGGGCGAGTTGATCTGGACCTCGACCGCGCCGCCGATGGCGCGCAGCTGACGGCTCACAGACTTGGCGGTGATGCCTTCGTCCCAGAAGTCCGCGCCGATCGCGCCGAAGATGGTGATGACGTTATCGCCGCGCTCGACCGCGCGCACGCCCGCGTGCTCGTTGGCCCACTTCGCTGCCACTTCCGGGTCGGCGAAGGCGCGCACGTTCTCCCGATGGGGGACCGGGAGCGCAGGCGGACGTTCATTCACGACGCGACCGATTAGGCCCTTGGGCCGGCTTACCGGCTGGCTGGGCGCCTCCGGCATCCGGCTCTTGCCCGTCGTCGCCTTGTCCGGCGGCGTCGGCTGCGACTTTTGCGGCTGGTTGGGGGAGGTCATTGCCACCTTCCTTCGGGTTGAGCTCGAATTTGCCGCGCACCTCATTCTGAGTCATCCAACCCTTACCGCCACCGGCGCCGAGCGCCTTGCTGAAGAAGTTGGCCTGACTTTCGAGCGAACCACGAAGCAGGGCACCGTCGTTGAACTTGGCATAGTATTCGTCTGCTTCCTCTTCAGAGAGAAGCGAACGGGCAATTGCCTCCTCGATGGACTGGAACCACGAGAGCAGGCAGTAAGTGATGAAGAACAGGCCGAGCACTTCGATGCCGGAGCCCCAGCTAGTATCGTCCATGAAGAGGAGCGGACGCGGGACATTGGTGAAGCGCCCGACTTCTTCGATCTGGAACTTGCGGTTTTCGACGTTCTGCGCGTCCTTGAGGGAGGAAGCGTTGTTGATCGACACCTGAAGCCCATCCTCGGCGACGATCCACTTGCCCGCGTTCTTGGGCGATGCCTGCCGCTCCTCGAATTGCGCCCGGAGCCGGTCGACCGCCGGCTGCGACAGGGGCTTGTCGGTCGAGAGGACGCCACCGACCAGCGCGCCGTTCTTCAGCACCTTCGCCGCAGCCTCCTCGGACTGCGAGGCGAGGGCAATCGTCTCCAGCGCGACCTCGACCAGCTTCGTGCCGGTGATGCCGTCCGACGACACCGGAGAGCGGAACCAGAACATGTCCTTTGAAGGTATCTTGGCGCCCTTGTGGGTGAAAACCAAGTCGTCGCCTTCGATCTTGTAAGTAACGCTCTTGGGGTCGAGCGGGATCAGCGCGTCGATCCGGCGCCCACCCTTGACGGTCATGTCGATCACGTAGCGCTTGTGCGCGTAGCAAATGCCATCGAACAGAGCGCGCGTCACCATGTAGTTTTTGAACTCATACGGCGTCATGAACTTGTTCGGGCGCTTCTTCAGGATGCGATAGACCGGGTGATCCTTCGCCTTCTTGGCGCCCTCCGCCTTTTCGTCGTCGTCAAGCTCCTCACCTTCCAGATCGTCAAGTTTGATCTTTTGATACAATTCGAGCGGCAGCATCCCGAGGGAGCCGGCGATCAGGTGGACGGCGCGGTGGACCGCGGAGTTGCGAAGCGCCAGTTTCTCATTGACGCTAATGCCGGTCGCGGACTGCGTGGAGTTGCCGCGCAAGTATTCGATCACGCCGGGATCGTCGAGGCTCACGAAGTCCATGACCTGCGTGCCGCCAGCCGCGCTGAGGCGGTCGATCGCCGGCAGCGACATGGTAGTGTTGCCGAGGAGCGCATCCTTTACATTGCTGAGCCAGCTCATAGGAAGATCATCCCTCGTTCCTCGTACACATTCGGCTCCTCCGGCTCCTCTGCAGCAGAAGCTAGACCAAGCATCTGGACTAGTGCCTGCATGCCGTCGATCCGGCCCGTCGACTTGGACTTGTCGAGCTTCCGATTGCCCGCCGTGTCCTTAATCACTACCGCGTTCGAGGCGCACATGCGCATGACTGCGTTGCCGCCGTGAATTACTTGCTCGTTCAGGAACAGGACCTCGGCGGCGTCCATCGCGGGAGCCATCGACACGTAACCCTGCCCCCACTCGACGAAGGGGAGCGACACTGGCGGGTTCATGTCTTGGAACTTCTTCTCCAAGAGTTTGAACCGGTGCCGGTCATACGCGATCCCGATCAGGTTGAGTTCTTCAACCACGTTCGCAATGTCGCGCGCGACAAATTCATAGTCGACAGCTTTGCCAGGCGTGGTCGTAATCAGCCCTTCCTCAGCCCAGCGCTCATATGGCTGCCGATCGCGCTTCGCATGTTCCTTGATCGTGGCTTCCGGCTTCCAGAACATCGCGTTACAATGCCAGTTCTTCTCGGCGTCCTGCGCGCCCCACACGAACGCGCTCAAGTCGGTCGTCTCAGCGAGGTCGAGCCCTCCATACACGCGACCAGTGCGGATTACTTCCTGATCTACCTCACGGTTGCCCTTCGCCCAGATCGAAGCCGGCACGAACACAGCGATGCGGTTGACGCGCTGGTTGAGATACAGGTTACGGAAGCTGTTTTCGAAGGACGGCATGCGGTTCGCTCGCGCCGCTTTCCTCTCAAGCTCGACTGCCGAACGAAAAGTGCCAAGGGCCGGATTTGCCGCACGCCACGCGTTCTCATCGAGAACATCAATCTCTTCAGGCTTGAGGTCGCGATCCAGCGCCTCAAAGTCGGCGCTATACACATGGGCGATCGTGTGCGGGTCAGTATCTCCGGCCCGGATAGCGTCGTCGATGCGGATCGACAGCATGTCCGCGTCGGTCGGCGCCTGCGTCGAGATGATAATTTCCAGAGCATCGTCATACGCGCCCTGCGCCGTCTCGATCGCCTCAATGAAATCATCCTCCTCGCCGCGAACCTGCCCCATTTCATCGATGATCGCGAGGACAGGGGACAAACCGTGGTTCGAGCCGCCCTCCGCGGACAGTGCGCGGTACTCAGTGCCCATGGTGACGCCGAGGAGTGTCTTGCTAGAGGGGACATCGCGAATGATCTTGCGAAGTTCCGGGTTGAGGTTCACCATCTTGAGAGCGAGCTTGAAGACTAGCGCCGCCTGATCCCGGCTCCGCGCGCCCGAGACGATCTGCGAGTTGAGGCGCGCTTCCGGCCCGACAAGGTGGGCGAGGGCGATAGCTGCGATGAGCGCAGTCTTGCCGTTCTTGCGCGCGATCGACAGAATGGCAGTATTCGTCTCATGCGGGTTGTCATACACCGCGAGGATAAAGAGCTTCTGGAAGTGGTCCAAGACTATCGGCTTGCCAACATGCTTGCCCTCCGGCACGCGGCAGTAACGCTCGATGAACTTGATGACCTTCTCGCCGCGGGTGAGTTTCCGCATCAGCTTCTGCGTGGTATCATACAGAAGCTCTGACGCGAACATCCAATCAGGCGTCGGAATACAAGACGGGAGGCGGTGCTGTATTTCCATTTGACTTTGATGCCCTGTTCGCTATTCGCGCGCACTCACGCGCGAGGCATGGATCAGTTGACGACGTGCGAAGGGGGGCGAGCGAGCAATTCTTCATCGTCGTCATGTAGGGGCGAGCCGGCGTCTTGGTCGCGCTGGATAACCGCCCGGTTGCCGGCATCCTTCTTGCTGACGCCCGCGGTCGCGTGGAGGGCGAGCGAGCGGCGCATCTGGAGGATGGAGGAGTTTGCACTGTTGATCGCCGACACGCGCGGGTTCAGGCAAGGGTTGCCACGGGCGTTCTCGATGACGGTGCCCTCATTGCCAAGAAGTTTTCCATCTTCCATGGCTTGGCAAATGGTTCGGGCAAGCATCCCAGCGAGGACGGTGGTGTGCGGCGTCCACGTCACCTTCGCGAACTCATTGATGATGTTGTTGAACTGCTTGATTTCATCACCGTCAAGGTCAAGCTCTTCAGGGGGCTCGATGACCCGAGTGGCTGCTAACATGGTATTTACTGCCTCTGAGGGGCTGTCAACTCGGGCTTTCCGGTCATCGCTGCTCATGCTCATCTCCTGTGATTTTGGGCCGAAAATGGTGGTTAGATAGTGCGTTCGAGGCCAGCGCCGGTCTAGCCCAGCGACGATCGAGAACTTTTCAACCCCCCACCCCATCTGCTCATGTTCATTTCGATCCCATCTTGGTAATAAAACAACATCGTATAATATACGATCTGGCTGGGCTTACCCTGAGTACCAAGGGTGGTTGGGGTCGAGGGGGCTTCCGTCTAGGTGCGACCCTCGCCTAGGCTGGCCTGCCTCCATCGACTGCTTGACGCTACTATGGTGAGAGGAGCAGAGGCTATCTAGTACGCCGTGGTAGAACGCAAAGACGTCCCCTCTATGGGGCTCTCTATGGTCCGCTATAGTAGCTGCTACTGTACGCCCCTCCTCCTCACACATCTTACAAAGGGGGTATTCCCTAAGCTGTAGCTCCCTACGCTTACGCCATTCAGTGGTATTGTAGAGATGGTGATACTCTTTATTTGCCACGATTGAGCTCCGCTATACGGGAACACATAAGGGGGAGGGCGAAAGGGTCGGCCTCTAGCCAACGCACCTTCCTACCACCCAGCTTATATACATTGCGCGTAAGGTTAGGCTCCTTGGGAGCTACCAGATAGGAGGGGAGGAGCCAGAAGCCCTCCCGATCTAGCACAGCGAATAAGGCTTGCGATCCGCCAGCCTCAAGGAAGGCCCTGTGCCAGCGCAGCTGTGGCGCTCTACACTTGAAGTCGCCCGAGGCTTCGGCAACCTTGAACTCGACCCAGCCGGAGAACTCAGCATGGAATAGGGAGGCATCGGGAGTGCCGAAGGTCGAGCCCTTCGCCGGCTCTACCATCGTCGCGTGACCCGGCCAAAGCCGGAGCCAATCTTTCCTCAAGTCGAGTTCTTCGCGTCCCATGCCTCTACTGGCGCCAGATCGCCATCAAAGGGGAGGGGAGGCGCCGAGGGTCTAAAACCTAGAGGGGAAACGGTACGCCGTCTTTTCCCCTATTTCTTAATTTCTTCTCTTTTCTCTTTTTACTCGTTAGGTGCAATAGAACGTACCCTATCCCCTCTAGGTTTTAGACCCTAATCCGACCCTGACCTACGCTATTCTTTCTGGACTTCGCGTATCCTATCAGGTACTTGTTAAGCCTCCCTTGTACCGCGAACCGCGGTGCGCCAACCGAAGGAAACGAACCGTTGATTATCATTCCTGAACTCGAAACCGTCGTCATTCTCACTCCGAGGACCGGCACGCGGTCGCTGAAGAACCAGCTCATGGCCAACTATCCGAACGCCTTCATGTTGTATCGCCACATGGAAGCGGACGGCGTACCGCACGGTTACGATCGCTGGCCCAAGGTCGGCGTAGTGCGCGACCCGACCGATAGACTGTGGAGCCTTTACAACTATCTCCAGCGCTTCGGCCTCGACTGGTGCACCGAGCACGACGAGACTTACACCGCACAGATGCGAGCCAGCGTCGCGGTTCCGTTCGAGCAGTGGATACTCGACAACAACTTGCCGTTCACGCAGCCTTATGATAGTGCCGGGCTCGGGCGCTTCTATCCGGCATATGCCTGCCGCCATCCGTTACCCGAGAACCGCAAGTCGCAGTTCATGTACCTTCGCCCGGACCTCGGGACAGAAGTGTATCGCTACCGCGATCAGTTGGGCGCGTTATTCGCTCGGCTGGGCGTCGCGCCGTCGCGCTCGAACGAAGGGGGAGGCGGCCACGTTCCGTGCCTGACCGAGCAGACGTGGGATTACGTCGAGCGCTGGTTCAAGTGGGACTTGGAGAACGCATGATGACCGATGACCTCGAACCGCAGACCGAGCAGCGCCGCTTCGTGATCGAGTGGCGCTCCGGCCCGACCTCAACCATAATGGCCGCGACGCGCGCGAAGGCGCTATATGCCGCGTGCCTTCTCTACAAGGAGATGTATCGCAGCGCGGATATGAAGGACATTCTGTCCGAGCAGATCGTCCGTTGCTCGATCCATCCCGACGACAAGCGGCCTCGCGGCCCCAAGCCGGGAACGCCGAACGCATATTTCCAGCGCTATCCCGGCGAGCTATCGCTCAAGGAGCAGCGCCGACGCCGCATCAAGCCCGAGGGCGCGCGTCTCGATCCGAGGAGGAACCCGAAGTGACGGAGCGTCGATACGTCCCAGATGAGCGCAGCCTATTCTGCGAGCTATGCGGACGGTCGGGCGTTCGGCATTATCCCAGCAAGCGCGGCCTGCTCTGCGACGCGCCAGCGCCCGAGCTTCACGGCCCGCGCCAGTTGGATTATACGGGCGACTGGCTCCCGGTCGGCATTCTCCGCGATCCCATAGAGGGAGATTAGCCATGCGAAAGCGCCCGTTAACCGCGGAAGTCCTCGCGTTCATCATCTGGCTGGCGGCCATCGCTATCGGCCTCTCGCTCGCGATCGACGCGGCGTGGCGCCTTGTAAAATAATTTCACCAAAGGTGCTTTACTTATCCTCTCGGTGCCCGTACAAGGGCTCTACCAACGAAGGAAACCAGACGATGCCCGCCAAGATCGAAACCGCCAACGAAGCCGCCGCTAAGATCAGCGCGATGTCGCCAGCGACGATCGAGAAGCTCATCAAGGGCCTTCGCGCTCAGCATCCGCATCTCCGCCACGCGCCCGACAAGGCCGTCCGCGACATGCTCCGCGGCTTCGTCGCCGCGAACCGCTAATCCCTTTACTCTGAACCCGCCGGGAGGCGGTATCCTCCCACCAACAGAAGGAAATACCAATGCGCCTCTTCACTCGCTCGCTCGCCCTCGCCGCCGCCGTTCTCTCGCTGGCGCCCGCCGTCGCCGTCGCGCAGGACGCGACCAAGCCGGTCAAGTATATCATCGCCGACAACCGCGCCGTCTGCTCGGGCCGCGTCGGCGAGAACAAGGCCCGCCAGAACGTCCGCTGGGCGCGCGAGCAGGCGAACGTCATCAACTTCGCGGGCGGCAACGCGCTCGCGGTCGAGCTCAAGCCCGGCATGACGATCGCGAGCTACACCGGCCCGCGCGCGCTCGACTTCTCGGGGGCGGCGGTCCAGAAGCTGACCTGCTGAGCGGAGGGCTCCGGCCCTCCCCTCGACCGACCTCGAACCAAGGAAACCAAGCCATGGCCGCTAGGCCCCTAACTCCCGATCACGTCGCGTCGATCAAGCTCGCTCGGCACTACCTCACCGAGATGAGCGCGACGCTCGACCGCATGGAGCGCGATGAGGACGCCCGCCCGGTCGCGCTCCTCTCGATGCGGATGAACTCCCTCAACCTGACGGGCGCGATCGACGGCATCAATGCCGCGAACGTCAACGCCGGCTTCGCGGTGGTCGTATGAAGCGCCGCTGGCAGCGCCGCCAGCGCATCTGGCATCCGTCGATCGGCTTCGGCACGGTCACTCGCGTTCACAACCGCTTCAACGTCATCTTCGCGATCGATGACCGCACCGGCAAGGAGGTCGAGCTTAACTCCGTCTCGGCGATCCTCCTCAAAGGGACAGCGGAGTATCGCGTCAAGCTCGCCGAGCGGGAGGGCGGTTACGAACTCAAGTGGTTCGTCCTCCACCAGCTGTCGATCGGTCGCGATCCGCGCGACATCAGGAAGATGCTGAAGGCCGCTTCGGCATGAAGCAGACCGCCGCCGAGTGGGCCGCGAACCGCGAAGCGCGGAAGCTCCCCCATTACGGCGGCAACCGCATCCCGGCGTCCTACCTCGCGCGCTTCGGTGGCCGCGTAGCGAGGCAGGACGATCACCCGGACGATCTACCAGAGGCCATCGACAGCTTTCTGAGAGACCAGCTATGAAAGACGAAGGCATGACGCTCAAGATCGACCTCGACCAGAAGGTCAAGGATGCGTTCGCCGGCCTCACAAAGGCGCTCGGATCATTCCGCCCGCACATGTCGCCGGAAGAAATCGAGACGGCGGGCCGGCTCCTCAGTCGCCGCAAGTCACTCAAGGATCGCATCGAGCAGCTGCGCGGCGCTAGCAATCGTATCCGGGCCGGCGAGGTTATGGGAACGCTCCACGGCGTCATCATTCCGTCGAGCGCCACGGAAGAAGTCGCCGCGGTCGTCGAGCGCCACATCCTGATCGACCTCAACTCGATCGAGCGCCAGCTGGCCGACCTGGGGGTGGCGCTGTGAGTACCAAGGGCCTCATCGCGGACAAGCGCGTCGAGCGCGTCGACCTCAATGAAGCAGGCAAGGCGGCGTTCCTGACGCTCGCTGACCCGTGGCGCTACAACGGCGAGAAGGGACCGTTCAAGCTCGATAACGTCGACCACGGCCACAAGATCGTGAAGGGCGCGACCGGCGGGACCTCCGCCCGAGCGCCGCGCGCGGCGACAGCGCCGGCTCCCAAGCCCGTAGCGCCGAAGGGGAACCCCACCGAGGCCATGAAGCGCGATCCGGGTAGCGAGACGCCCTCGACCGCGGCGCCTGTCCCTCCTGGCTTCGTAAGGGGCGAGGCCAAGATATACGTGTACCGCATCGTCCAGAAGTCGGAAGCCCTCAACCATGAGGTTGTCGGCTGGCTCAAGACGAACCGCCCTTGGCCCAAGGACTGGCTCGCCTCCCATTCGCAGGAGCAGCTGTGCCAAGCCTTCAAGGGCGAGCGCGAGGCGTATCACTTCTATGAGGACGGCTCATTCCTCTGGACCAAGAAGATGGAGGAGGACGCGCGCAAGGCCGGCGACATGGGCTCGCCGTTCCGCAGCGAAAATCTCGAACACGGAGCCAACGGCGAGTAACCGCGGGCAACCGCTTCCCTCTGACGCGCTCGCGACGAAGGGAGGCGGTTGACTTTCTGTAGGGGACCGCTGATGCCGACCGTTGCCGTCAACTCGCTCGCCGTCAAGCTCAAGGGCGAGACTGGCACGCCGTTCGGGACCTTCCCGGCGAACACCGTACTCTTCAACCTGAGCCGCTCGCTCTACAACACGCTCTGGCAGACTGGGTACGCCGACCGCCTTCTGGAGGGCGTGAGCTTCGGCTTCCCGAGCTATGACGTCGACAAGGCAATCTACATCGACGCGAGCGGCAATACCGCGACCCCGCCGGGCGGTCAGCCGGGCGGCGGAGGCGGCAACCCGAACCCGACGCCGGGCGGTTCCGCGATCATCCCGGTGACGCAGTCGCAGTACAACTCGCTGCTGGCCTCCTCCTCCCTTCAGGCGCTGGCCTTCTACCTTGTCGCGGGCGCCAAGCTCCTATTCGCCACGACCGCCGCCGCCGCGCTGACGATCGCGGACGGGACCGGCGGCTCGACGCCGACCCCCACGCCGACGCCCGGCGCGGCCTTCTCGATGGCGCAGCTGCCCGCGGCCAACCGCATCTATCAGCGCAAAACCGTCACCGGCGGCACCAACGCGAAGGGGACCGGCGACATCGTCGTCCCCGCGACCGTCACCGCGTCCGGGACCGTGACGGCGCGCTGCCGCGACGTGACGAGCAATTCGATCGTCCAGCCGGCCTGGAACGCCGGCACCGCGACCGCGGGCCAGACCTCGATCACCGTGACCGGCGTCGCCGCGCGCTCGGGCTGGTTCTACCTCGATCTGTCGCAGGACGGCGGCACGACGTGGCAGCCGGGCACCGTTCCGATCGGGATGGGCCGGCTGGTCGCGATGAGCGGGCAGTCGCAGACGGTACGCCAGTTCGCGAAGATGCCGACCTACAGCGGCACGAACGCCTCGCTCAACGTCAGCATCTCGCCGCTCACCGCGGTGTATGCGCGCTACGCCGACAGCGGCAAGACGCTCACGACGCCGGCTTGGGCGGTCCCGGCGGACGGTAGCAACTATGACTCGACCTTCGTGTCCGAGTTCCTGCGCCGTCAGGTCGATCTGTTCGGCGTCAACTGCGGCGCGATCGGGCACGCGGTCGGGTCGACCAAGATCGCCGACTGGTTGCCGGGCACGCAGAACCACACGGACCTCTCCGGCGTCTTGAACGCCGCGGGCGGCTTCGAGGCGTTCTACATGCATATCGGCGGGACTGACGCAGGGGTGCCGACCGCCGCCGCCGACTTCGCGACCGGCTTCACCACGTTCTTCAGTTCGCTGACTGCGCTCAACGGCGCCCGCGGATCGAGCTTCGCGCGCTACGTCACGGCGATGGCGACGCGGCTGGCGACCGGCACCGAGGTCAACGTCCGCAACCTCCGCTCCGCGCTCAAGGCGTGGGCGGCAGGGACCGGCGCGGCGATGTATCTGGAGCCGCGCGACGTCACGCTGGCGGATGACGTCCACCAGGACCCGGCGGGCAATATCCGGCTGGCGCAGCACCTGTACCGCGCCACGCGGTCGGAGGCGAGCTTGGCCGCGGACGCCGGCCCGACGCTGGCGAGCGCGGTTCGCGCGACCGGCTCGGCGGACATTCTGCTGACGTTCAACCTGCCGACTGGCGCGACCTCCCTCTCGATGGTCGGCGCGGGTCAGCTGCGGTTCGTCGTGAGCGTCGCCAACGACACGACGCCACTGGCGCTCGACGCGACCACCCCGATCGTCGTGGGGACGAACACGATCACGCTGAAGCTGGCGGCGGTCCCCGCCAACACCGTCGCGCTCGACATCTGGGTCCTGAAGCACCCGGACCCCTCAGGAACGACCGCGGCCTCGGCGATGATCTACGACAACCACACGAACGGCGACGGGATCGCGGTGGGTCGCCACCTGACGCCCTCCTACCTCCCGACCGTCGCCGCGGCGCCGGGCGGCGGCTCGACGCCCACCCCGACGCCGACGCCCTCGGCGCCGTTCGTGGACGACTTCACCGATACGGACGGCGTGAGCCTCGCAGCCCACGTCTCCGCGACCGGCCATACCTGGACGGTTCCGGCGGGCACGCTGACGATCAGCGGCGCTAATGGTACGGTGATCGGCGCGGCCTCCTCGAATGGCCTGTCCTCCTACATCGCGCCGAGCGCGGACGCCTACGTGGAGGGCGTCATCGTCGAGCCGGTCGGGACGCCCAAGGGGAACTCGCTCTGGCTCCTGCTCGGCGTCAACGGCGGCAACAACTGGTACCAGTTCGGCCTTCAGCGTCCGGGTACCACGGCGCAGCACGGTTGGTACATCGGCAAGACGGTCGGCGGGACGTTCACGGCGCTCACAGGGGCCTTCGCCGCGCAACTCTTCACGCCGGGCGAAACGTGGAAGCTCCGCGGCGAGCGACAGGGCAATGTCCTCCGGCTGTTCGCCAATGACGTCAAGGTCATTGAGATCACGGACACGACGTTCAGCGTCGCGGGCGGCGTCGGCGTCCGCAACTCGGGCGTCGCATCGCTGGTCGATGGCGGGACCCAGTTCACGAGCATGAAGGCCGGCGTCCTCTGATAGGTACTGACCCGGACCTAGGTTAATGGGAGGGGAGGGCCGCGAGCCCTCCCTTTTCATGAGGTCTGTATATGAAGCCGATCATCGCAGTCAACGCCGGCAACGAGCCGAGCGAGTACCAAGCCTTCAACGCCTTCGTCAACGGACAACTGGGCGGCGGCTCAGTGTTCTTCGATCAGCGATCTGAGGCGCAGTTCCGCGGAGCCGCGGTCAGCTATCAGGCGCCGCAGGGCGGGCTGGTCCAGCGCGCGGTCCCCGGATCGTTCATCAAATATTCGCTGTCGTTCCCCGGCGCCGCGATCGACGTTTGTCAAGCGGTCGCCGAGGGGAAGTTTGACGACCTCTACCGCGACATTCTGCAGGCGATCGCACGCGCCAATGCCGGCAACGTCCAGATCATCATTCGCCTGCCGTGGGAGTTCAACCTCAAGCGCGAGTACCAGAATCAGTCGGTCGAGGGCGTCCAGAGCTGGTTCAAGTCGGCGCAGAACCGCATCGCGCTCATCATCCGCCGCATCCTGTCGCGGGCGCTGATCGAGTGGTGCCCGAACGTCGGCATGCAGCAGTTTGATCCGGCGCCCTACACGCCGTGGACCGAGCTTTACGACATCGTCGCGCAAGACCTCTACATTCCCGATCAGTCGTGGGTCTGGCCGGGCCTCGCCAGCTGGCTCATCAACGACGGCGGTGGTCGCGGCTGCGCCTGGGCGATCGACCTCGCGCTCCGCAAGGGCAAGAAGTTCGCGCTGGCCGAGTGGGCGGTTGAGAGCGAGCGCCACGCCGCCGAGATGCAGGTCATCTGCGACTTCCTCAAGTCGCTCGATAGCTCGACCCTCCACCACCACGCCTACTGGTCGCGGGGCGATGGTCCGATCACGGGCAAGCTGCACGACGGCTCGCGCCCGACGCTGGCCGCCATCTACAAGGGAGCTTTCGTCCAATGATGAGATACCTTCTCGCCGCCGCCGTCGCCTTATTGGCGGCGGCTCCCGCATCGGGGCAGGCCGCTTGCGACCTCCCCGCCAACTCGAAAGTCGCCACGTCGACCGACAAGGCCGCGCTGCAGAAGGGGCTCGACTGCCTCAAAGCGCGCATCAAGGGCCGTGAGGACAGCATCGTCGGGTTGACCGCCGCGAACAAGATCGACGCGACCCAGCGCGACGCGCGCGCCGCCCGGATCGCGAAGCTCAACGCGCAGCCGGCGACGCCAGCCCCCTCGCCGACGCCGACGCCGACGCCCAAGCCTCCCGCGCCGGTCACGCCGCCGCTCGGGCAGGGCAAGGCGGCCATCGCCTCGAACTTCGACACGTCGGCGTTCATCTCCACAGGGCTCGCAATCCCCGGCACCGCGGCGCCGGACGTCGTGGGGGCGTTCCGGCTGATCTGCCAGCCGCTGCCCGGCTCCAACCGGCTCGGCTTCGTCGACCCGATGGTCTGGCCGGGCGTCGTCGGCAAGAGTGAGCTTCACGAGTTCGCCGGCAACACCGCGGTCGACGAGAACAGCACCTATGAGACGCTCCGCGTGAAGGGCGACAGTAGCTGCATGAATCTCCTCAATCGTTCGAGCTACTGGCATCAGGCGCTGCTGACCGGCGACGACAAGTATGTCATCAGCTTCGATTACATCAGCTTGTACTACAAGCGCTTCCCGGTCTGGTCGCCACTTTGCGCTCGCGCGATCTATGGCTGCGTCAACTTGCCGAACGGACTACAGGCCAAGGCGGACGTGACTTCGTTCCGTTGCTTCACCAATCAGATCCATCGGGATACGATCGATGAAGCGATCAAGGACTGCGGCGGTGAGGGGCAGGTCCTTGCGTCGATCACGTTCGGCGATTGCTGGAACGGGCAGCTGGATAGCCCGGACCATTACTCGCACTTGATCCCGTTCTCGGGCAAGAAGGAAGCGCCTTGGGAACTGGAGTGCAAGGCCGGCTACAACTGGATCATCCCACAGCTGACCCAGACGATCGCGTGGACCATCAAGAAGTCGGACGGCGCCGTGCACTTCTCGACGGGACCGGGCCACAAGCTCCACGGCAACTATCAGCTGGCCTGGGATCAGCCGACCCTCGACACGGCGATGGATAACTGCATCAACAAGCTGCTGAACTGCAGCGACGGCGACCTCGGCAACGGGTCGATCCTGAAGCGGTGGGCCGGCTTCGGATACCTGACTGAGCCGCGGTTGGTCCTCGCTCCCCTCCGCTAACCGGCGAGCCCCTACCCTCTGAATTATTTTCATGGTAGGGGCTTTACGGATGGGAAACTTGCCGTTACAAGGGCGTTATTGAGACTGACCGACCCGGCGCGATCCGGGAGTAAACAAAGAGGAAACGAAGATGACGACCCTCAACGAAACCGTCGCCGCGATGCAGCCGAAGCAGCTGCTGGCTACCTTCAACGCCCTCGCCGCGACGATCCCCGGCATGGCCCCTTGCGCGCGTTTCTCCTCCCGCAATTACGGCGTCGCCCGTACCCAGAAGCTCCTCGAAGTTGTCCTGGAGCGCGAGCACAAGGATGACGTTGACGCCGAGTTCGCCGGTCGCGCCGCCGCGATCGTCGAGGGCCGCGAGTTCGTTCCCGCCAACCGCCGCAACGGCGACCGCCCGGTCACCGCGACCGAGGAGAAGCTGGACGCCGCCGTCCCGGTCGTCGCGAAGCTCGCCCGCAAGGACAGCGCGCTCGACGCCGAGGGCAAGGTCCGTCACGAGCGCAAGCCGCGGACCTCGGGCCGGATCATCCTGAAGGCCAACAAGGAGGTCCGCGCGCAGCTGACCGCCGCCGCCAAGCGCCTCGGCGCGACCCGTCTCGCCCCGATCGGCTTCACCGACTACAGCGCGTTTCTCAACGGCTTCGAGCCGCGCGAGAGCGTGGTCTTCACGCCGGTCGGCGGAACCGTTAAGGCGGACGCGACAGTGTTCGAGCGCGGCGAGGTCAAGCTGACGATCGACGACGGCAAGTTCATCGTCGAGGCGTACCGCGAAGGCGCGCTCATCATCGAGTAATCAACCCGAGGGAGGCGCGTTGCCTCCCTCCTCAACCGAAGGAAACGAAGATGACTGTCAACAGCAATGACATCCGGGTCGGCGTCAGCCCGCATGACGTCCGTGTCGTGATCCCTCACGACAGCCCCTACTTCGAGTTCAGCGAGATGGGTCTGTTCGTCGAGTTCACGAGCAACGAAGCGCGGGACCTCCTCGCCGTCATCACGATCGGGCACGAGCAGTCGCGGCGCGGCGGCGTGTACGAGCGCAACCACAAGAGCGCGGGACCGGCCAAGGACTGGCTGGTGTCGATCGCGCCGCGGTACGTCCCTGGCGTGGAGAAGGTGGAGCCCTTCTCGATCACGTCGACCGAGATTGTCGGTATCGACGGCATGACGATCACCGTCAAGCTTCCCTCCGCTCGTCCCCGGTTCCGCGCCCGTCCCAAGACGCACTCGCACAATCAGGGAGGCGGGACGCGCTCGCCGATCTATAACCCGCCGAAGGGCGCCCCTCGTTCCGCGGAGAAGCTGCAGGAGCCCAAGCCGGAGCTTCCGGCGATCGAGGCGCTGGCCGGCCAGACGCAGGCCCGCTGGACCGTCTCCGGGGAGCCTAGCGGCGCTGAGGTCAAGGTCATCGAGGACAGCCCGATGCGCCCGGCGATCGAGGCGGCGCGCGAGCTCAATGCCTGGGTCCGCGACGGCTCGCTGCGCGTCAAGCTCGACACCGAGGGCTGCGTGGTCCTGTTCCGGCTGGTCGAGCAGGAGATCAAGTGATGTCGCCTTCGATCGTTCGCCGGGGCAAGCGCCTCGGCACCGTCATCCTCTTCAACCGCGTCACGGTCGGCGCCTCGCGCTTCCCTTGGCAGAAGCGCCTCGGAATGGCCGCCCTCTCTGACCCCAAGACCGAGGGCGCCGGCACCCGGTACGGGTGGAAAGGGACGCCCGGCATGGGCCGCTTCGGCGGCGGATGGAATTGGTGCCTCGGCTTCCGCGCTGGCGGCAAGTCGATCTACATTGAGTTGCTGGTGGGGGCCATCTCCATCAGCTGGTATAAGCCGGAGAGACTGAATTATGATGTACCGCGAGACGCCCAAGGACAGAGGGTTTGAAGACTATCACCAGGGCGCCTTGCGGATATCATGCCCGTATCCCCCGCGTACCAAGCAAGAGGAGGAGTGGCTCAAAGGATATGACGCCGCGGCGACTGGACGACTGAGCCTCAACGACAAGTTCAACTGAGGCTTTCTCTTGAACCGCGAACCGCGATACTCGAACAGGCCGCACCCGCGGCGGATGAAAAGGAACAGTTATGGTAACGAAGGCATCGCCGGCGCCGACCGGCAAGAACGAACTCGCGACGACCACTGCGCCCGGCGCGCTCGCCCTTCCGGGTATCATGGGCGACTTCTTGATGGCTGAGGCCGAGAAGCACCAGCCCAAGATCACGATGGCCGATACCATCATGCCGCGCCTCTCGGTGCTGCAGGCGCTGTCGCCGACCGTTAACAAGCGCAAGCCGGAATACGTGCCCGGTGCTGAGCCCGGCATGATCCTCAACGTCGCGACACTCGAACTCTTCACCGAGCGCCGGCTGCTCCCGGTCCACTATATCCGTCACCACGTCGAGTGGCGCCAGAACCGCGGCGGCTTCGTCGCCGATCACGGTGAGGATGATTCGATCATGGCGCGCGTCGTGTCGCGCGACGACAAGAACTTCGAAATCCTCGACAACGGCAACATCATCCAGCCGACGCCGACGTGGTACTGCCTCGACCTCGACAACGACGGCGCGATGGTCGTGCTGTCGATGCCGCGCACTCACTCGCGGACCTCGCGCTCGTGGATGAGCCAGGTGACGAACGAGAAGATCACCCATCCGGGGACCGGGCAGAAGTTCAACCCTCCCATGTTCTTCCGCTCTTGGGTGCTCGGGACCTTCCTCACCAGCGACGACAAGAACGAGTGGTTCATCTGGAAGGTGCTCGAAGCCGGCCCCACGATCGTCGACACGGTCGACGGCAAGCCGGACGGCGAGCCCGTCCTGCCGCTCGGCACGATGGAGAAGGCGATCCGCTTCCGCGACATGCTCGTGTCGGGCGCCGTCAAGGCGGACGCCTCGCACTTCGAGGAGGCCGGCGGCGGCAACGGCGGCGGCTCGCGGTCGGACGACAGCGCGCCGATGTAATCGGTTTGGGCGGGAGCGATCCTCCCGCTCATTCGTTCCCCGGTCGGTTTGTTTACTCAGGGGTGGGTCGGATGGCCCGACCGGGGAATTGAAAGGAAACGAAGATGATTGACGAAGTCCTCGCGCTGAAGCGCCTGCTGGCGATGAGCCCGGCGGAAGTCCGCTCGCGCAAGAATGCATGGGAGGAGGTCCAGCAGGCTGGAGCCGCGCTGCTCGCCGCGATCCCCCTCCACGTCCAGGTCCAGAGCGGGCCGATGACGGACGCCCAGCTGGCGGACGTTCGCTCGCTGATCGACGCGCAGCGGAGCGGGCAGGCGGACCCGCTCGTCAGAACTGTGATCGTCGGCACCGCCACGATAGTAATTGAGCCGCGAACCGCGGATATGGGCGCGGTGGTCGACGCCATCCGAGGGAGCGAGTGATGCCGAAGGTTTGGGTTATACAGAAGCCGAGAGACGGGGACTACCTCGACATGGCCGCGTTGCGTGCGCTCGGCGAGGTCAACTATGCCCTCCCCTCCGCGCCCAATCTTCACGACCAGCAGCGCGTCACCGCTGACCTCAAGGAACTGACCCGGATCATCGCGACCTCGGGCGACAGCGACGTGTTCGTGTCGCTCGGCGGCAGCTTCCTCAGCCAGTATCTGTTCGGCTCCGCCTTCTCGCTGAGCGGCAAGGAGTCGGTCAACGTTGGGCTCTACTCGCGCGGTCGCGATGACGACGGACGCCGAGGCCGCACCGCCGGCTCGTACCGGGTGATCCGGGTCGACCTGGGGCTTACCGACCAAGACCTCGCCGACTGCCTCCCTGCAGCGGCCTAACGAAGGGAAACGACATGACGACGCAACCGCCTCGCGCTCGCCCGGCGCCGACCGGCACGAAGCCCCCTCCCTCCGGCGAGGACGCCCCCAAGCAGCAGCCGGTTCCCGGCGTCAGCGAGATGGTCGCCGAGGCCCTGGCCGCGCAGGCGACGAAGCCGGCCCCTGAGGTCGAGCAGGATCGCGTCGAGCGTCTTGCGCGCGTTCTCACCGCCGCAGCCGGCGGTGATCCCGACAACTTCATCCTCGGGCGCCCGCTCTGGCACGAGATGCTCCATGACGCCAAGCTGGCGATCGCCGTGCGCGAGTTCTTCGCGCAGGAGGAGCAGGAGGCCCGCGAGGATGCCGACGCCTCCTGACATTGAGGCGTTCGGCTATCGGTGCATGTCGTTGCGCGCGCTTAAGGCCGCGATCGACGAAGCTCTCGACGCTGACCCGACGCTCATCGACAAGCCGATCTGGACCGGGAACATTCCGCCGGTCCACCGGCCCCTTCGCTTGGTATCACACGGAACGGCGGGCATGACCCTCCTGTTCGAGAATGGAGGAAACTAGATGTCAGACCCGATGGACGCGCTGTTCGCCAACCAGATGGTCGCGGGCGACAACCAGCTGAAGAACCTCGCCGGCCTGATCGAGCAGGAGGACGAAGCCAACAACGAACTCGCCGCGCTCGAAACAATGACCGCGGACGTCAAGGCCCGGCGCTCGAACCTCCGCAACAAGCTCATTCCCGAGGCGATGCTGGAGGCCAAGACCCGCGACTTCACGACGGACAGCGGCCTCAAGGCCAAGCTCGCCTTCGCCACGGACGGCTCGCTCGGCTCCCCTAAGACTGAGGAGGAGCGGCGCGAGAAGGAAGCGAAGCTGGACCTCATCATCGCGCACGGCGGCGGCGAGATCGTCAAGCAGATCGTGACGGTGGAGTTCCCCAAGGAGATGATCGAGGAGGCGGAGAAGTTCCGCACTTGGCTCATCGACGAACTCCAAGAGCGCCGCGGCTGGGCTGTCAACATCTCGCGCGAGCGGTCGGTCAACCACCAGACGCTGATGTCGTTCATTCGGACCCGGATGGAGGAGGAGCGGCCCGAGGACCGCATCCCCATGACGATCTTGGAGAAGCTCGGCATCTGGTACGGCGAAATCGCCAAGATCACGCGACCGAAGAAAAAGTGACAAGGGGGCTTTACGGAGCCCTCTTCTCATGTTACAAGCGTGATAGTTGGAAACGAAGGAAACGAAGATGCCCGGTCGCGAACTCTGGACCCGTACCACCGCCAAAGAGCGCGACGCCTTCGACCTCGGCGCCCAGTCCAAGCGCGGCGGCACCTACATCGGGAAGGGCAAAGAGTGGTACCGCAAGGACGAAGCCAACCTGACGGCTTGGTTCGAGCGCGGCTATCGCCTCCAGCAGAACTTCCCCGGCCAACAGGTCCGTTTTTCTACCCACAATCCGTTTCTCAATGATGAGAAGCAGGCTAAGGTCGAGCCTGTCGAACCGATCGACCACAACGAGGAAACCGACATGAAGACCCGCACCACCGACGAAATCGAGGCGCTGAAGGCGGATTACCGCACCAGCACCTATGACGCCTATGCCGCCGAGCAGGTCAGCGCCGGCTTCGAGCCGCAGCCGTTCGATGAAGCGTTCGCCGCCCACCTCGCCGCGCTCGACGACGCCGAGGCGCCCGCGGAGACCGAGACGGCGGCGGAGAAGCGCAAGCGCGAGAGCGCCGAGAAGAAGGCCGCAGCCGACGCCGCCAAGGCGGAGAAGAAGGCCGCAGCCGACGCCCTCAAGCAGAAGAAGCTCGACGACGCCGCCGCCGCCAAGGCGGAGAAGAAGGCCGCAGCCGATGCCGCCAAGGCCGCCAAGGCCGCGGAGCAGCCGGCCAAGGAGCCCAAGGCCAAGAAGTTCCGCCCGACCTCCGAGGATCGCGTCACCGTCATGACCGCCGCCAAGGCGCTGGTCGGCGACGAGACGCCGCGCCTCAAGCTCGCGGGCGGCGCGACCTATGACGACTTCCTGAAGGGCACCCAGATGGATGTCGAGGGCAATGCCTCGGTCGTGTTCGATGTCTTCACCGCCAAGGCGATCCGCACCGATGGCGCGGCGCCGGTCGGCAAGCTCGTGGCGACGATCGAGGGCGGCAAGCTCGCCAAGGTCGCCAAGGCGTGACGGGCGCGGGGGTCGGGAGGGAGCGCAAGCCCTCCCGGCTCCGGCACTCGAATGGGTGCGTCATTGAATTCCATCCTGTTACGAAAGACATGATGGAATTGGTCCGGGTAGTTAGCTCACGTCCGGGTCGCGACACTTATGAGTTCACCACGGGTCGCTGGTATGCGGCGGTGTGTTGGAAGGGCTGGCTGGGGGAAGGCTTCCAGCAGGAAACAGAAGGAAACTGAGATGATGTCGAAGTGCTCGACCTGCCGGGGAACCGGCGAACTCCTCCATTCGATCGACCGCCGCAACGGCCATCCGATCTATCAGGAGTGCCCGAATTGCGAGGGGCAGGGCGTCGCGGGTATCCGTCCGCTCGACCGTCTCCTCTGGGCCGGCTTGATCCTCTGCGCCCTCTTCATCGCCATCGAGACGCTTCGCGGCCTCGCTTCTCACTGATCCCGAACCGACCTACAGGGGACGTATGACTAAGCCTATCATCATCATTGGCGCCGGGATGGCGGGCCTCCTCGCGGGCAACATGCTCCGGCGCCAGCCGTTCCAGATCGTCGAGCGGCAGACCTCGCTCCCCAACAACCACCACGCGGTCCTCCGCTTCCGCACCCAGCGCGTGGCCGAGCAGGTCCATGTCCCCTTCCGCGAGGTCCGCGTCTTCAAGGCGTGCGACGAACCGGACCCGATCCGGGCGGCGATGCTCTACAGCTACAAGGTGACGGGCCGCTATGAGGTCCGCTCGCTGATCGACCTCGCCCCCTGCTCGCGGTTCATCGCTCCGCCTGACTTCATCGAGCGCATGGCCTCTGGGTTCGAGGAGGGCAAACACATCGCCTATGGGGTCGACGGCGCTGAGTTCTTCGATCCGCGATCAATCACGGCGGGCGTCAAGGCGATCATCTCGACGCTGCCGATGCCGGCGCTGATGGACGCGCTCGACTATCAGGGGCCGCGCCCGGCGTTTTCCTCCATGCCCGGCTACACCCTCTCGGTCGACCTGCCGGGCGTCGATGTGTACGCGACCCGCTACTATGCGTCTCCCGATGAGTTCTACTATCGCGCGTCGATCACCGGCAATCGCCTCATCGTCGAGTATGCCGGCGAGCCGCGCGCGCATATGGTGAACGAACTCGCCGGCTCGACCTACCGCATGATGGAGGTCGAGCGCGTCTTGGCTGACTTCGGCATCAACTCTTTTGCGATCCACGCCGATAGCGTGAAGATCAATGTCGCGCCTTACGCGAAGCTCGGCGCGCTTTCCGTGGAGGACCGCCGCAAGGCGATGGACTTCATGTACTGGGCGACGACGCATTTCAACATTTACTCTTTGGGGCGCTTCGCCACGTGGCGCTCCCGGCTCCTCATGGATGACATCGTCGATGATGTCCTCAAGATCGAGCGGTGGATCAGTGGCAGTCGTTATGACATTCAGAAAGGTCTGTGAACGTGATTAAGGAAACCAACATTGGCGTCGACCTGATCGACTACACCGGCGCCGGCCACGCTGACCCGCTCTATGCCGGGCGCCTCCTCGCCTTCACGAAGTCGACGCGGCTCAACATGTCGCCGGAGGGCTTCCAGCGCTTCCTCGACATGCCGGCGGAAGCCATCGCGGAGGAGCTTCACTACATGGTGTCGACCCTTCCCTCCAGCTGGGAGTTCGTCAACGCGACGTTCTGCGTTCGCGAGGTCAGCCGGGCCTGCGCGCAGCAGATCACCCGGACCCGCTGGTCGCCGATGGAGGCCGACATCTTCGGCTCCTACGCGATGCAGGCCCAGCGCGTCACGGACGTGAGCGAGGCCCCCATGCACGTCCCTGCCGCCGTCAAGGCGATGGAGGGGACGAACGAGAACAGCGACACGTGGGAGGAGTGGTACAAGGCGGTGCTCGGCGTCGCCACCGATAGCTACCGCCTCGCGCTGGAGGGCGGGATGCACGCGGAGGATGCGCGCGGCCTCCTCCCGATGCATACTGCCAGCAATCTTGTCGTCCAGTTCAACCTCCGCGCGCTGACGGAACTCTGCCGCAAACGGTCGTCGATGCGCGTCCAGGGCGAATACAACACGGTGGTGGCACTGATGCGCGAGCACATCTGCCGCGTCTGGCCGTGGTCGGCGCCGTTCTTCGAGCCCAAGGAGTCGATCGCCTCCGCGATCATCGAGGAGGTCGCCAAGGAACTCCCGCGCGAGCTTCGCCTCAAGCTCGCCAAGGCCGCAGACCTCATCAAGGTCGGGTAATATGTGGCGGCTTCCGTTTTCCGGGCTGCAGGTGCGCCACGGCGGGCTCCCTTGGGGCTTCGCTCTGGTCGCGCCAGTCTGGGCCCTAGCAGCCCTCCTAGCGCGCGCGATCGTCTGATGTGCGTCTGGGACCGCTTCGCCGACAAGATCGCTCACCATCCCGGCGGCTGTTGGGACTGGATGGGGGCTCGGTCGACGGGCGGGAGGAGGGGCGCGGAGGAGAAGCTAGTGTACGGGACGTTCCGCGACCCGGACAACGGACCTCTCCGCGCCCACGTTTGGATCGCGTGGCAATTCGGCTTGATCGAAGGGCCGCGCGTCCCCAAGGGTTATCAACTCGACCACTTGTGCGAGAACTCGCTGTGTGTGTCGCCGTGGCACCTAGAGCTTGTGCCGAGGATCGTGAACTATGATCGACGTTTCAACCGACCAGTCGCTGTCGCTCGCGCCGCAGCAATACGTCCTCTTTGACCTCGACGGGACGCTCATCAACGTCAACTCGATCACGCATCTGATCGGCCAGTGGGAGGACTTCGCCGAAGCGACGCTGTCCTGTCCTCCGCACGAGCGCATGGTGAAGTTCGCGCGGTTCTGCCAAGGGATCGCCGAGGTCATCGTGGTGACCGGCAAGTCCGAGGTCTATTACCCGCGGGTGCTCGACTGGCTGCGGCTGCAGGGTATCATGCCAGAGGTCGTCTTGATGCGGCCTCAACTCAATTCCGAGAGCGACGCGACTTTGAAGCCGCGGCTCATCCGTCAGTACCTCGGCGAGGACTGGCGCGATCAGGTTCTGTTCGCGGTCGAGGACCGGGACAAGATGGTCGAGGCGTGGCGCGCGCTCGATGTCGTCTGCCTCCAATGCGCGCCCTCCCTCTACTGAAGGAAACGACGATGGACAATATCATTCTGACGCTCGGTTCGATGTCGATGCTGTCGGCAGCAATCCACCAGAGCAACGTCGATGCCGGCTGGTGGACCCACCACCTGACTGGTGAATCCCTCCTCGGCAACCGGCTCGACGATGGGCGCCCGATCCGCAACAACGGCGAGCTCATGATGCTGATCGTCAGCGAGCTTTCCGAGGGCTCCGAGGGCGCGGTCGACGGGCGCATGGACGACAAGCTCCCTCACCGCGTCATGTATGAGGTCGAGTTGGCCGACGCCGCCGTCCGCATCCTGGACCTCGGCGGCGCACGCAAGGTCGACTTCGACGGCATCCTGCGCGATCTGGAGGAGTTCGAGGCGTTCGTGAACGTCGACCCGGCGTGGATGCCCGACGAAGCGCTGATGGCGATCGTCAACTGCATCTCGGCAGCGATGGAGGGGGATCGCAAGGACTCCGCCGACAAGCGCGTCCCGACCCGCAAGGCGTTCGATGTCGGCCTGACGCGCGCGCTCGCCGCCATCTTCGCGGTCGGCGAGATGGAAAACCTCAATGTCATGTCGGCGCTGGTGGAGAAGTGGGAGTTCAACAAGACGCGCCCGGACCACCAGCTGGAGAACCGCCGCCGCGCGGGCGGGAAGGTGTACTGAGATGATGGTGTGTAACGCCTGCGGCGTCGCTCAGTACCAAGAGCACAAGAATATCCCTCATCATGCTTGGAGATGGGTCGAGCGCCCGCCAGAGCGGCCCCCTCTCGGCGCCAAGCCGGTCTGGCTCCGGCTGGAGGACGCCGCAGGGGTCAGCAAGGCGAAGGACAAGGAATATGGCGAGAGCTACCTCAGCTTTGGCCCCTTCGCCGCGGCTCTGTTCCCCAATGGCCTCGAACTCAAGACCGCGGAGGACTGGGGGCGGTTCGCGATCTTGTTCGAGGTCATTCAGAAGGTCCATCGCTACTCGCTCAACTTCCAGAAGGGCGGGCACGCGGACAGCCTGACCGACATCACGGTGTACGCGCAGATGCTGGCGCGGCTCGATGACCTTGCCCGACCAGGCAGGATCGTCGTGAAGGAAGAAGGTGAGCGCTGACGCCCTCCGCCGCTTCGCCTCGAAGTGCCGCCACGATGCCGCCACCGGCTGCGTCATCTGGACCGGCGGCACGACGACGGGGCGAGGCGGCAACGCGCGCGTCGGCGCCTTCAAGTTCGAGGGGAAGCGCTGGGCGGCGCACCGCTGGGCGGCCAAGTATATCCATGGGCTGGAGATTGAGGGGGCGTCCGTCAGCCAGACTTGCGGTGATCCGCTTTGCCAGCAGCACATTTCCGCTTCTCCTATCCCCTCTGAAACCGACTTCCGTTACCACTGGGTGCTCGTGTCGGTCGGCGCCCGTCCGCTTCCCGAGGTCGAGAAGCCCGACGCGGAGGCGGTCCCGTTCTATCTGAAGCCGTCCTGGCTCAGTCCGTTCGAGAATAAGGAAACCCAAGCTGATGTCGCGCCCTTCTAGCATCATCGTGTACGATACTGAGACGACTGGACTTATCGCCAACGCGGCGATCCCCCTCAAAGAACAGCCTCAGATCATCGAGTTGTATGCCTCGAAGCTCGACGGCGAAACGCTGGAGGAGGTCGAGACTTTCCACTCCCTGTTTTATGCGAAGAACATCACGCCAGAGATTACCAAGATCACGAGCATTACGCCGGAGATGGTCCGCGAAGCGCCGACCTTTCCGCAGATGGTCGACCCCCTCGCCCGGTTCTTTCTCGGCGTTGAGATGATGGCCGGCCACAACCTTTCCTATGACCGGGACATGCTATCCATCGAGCTACGCCGGCTCGGGCGCGAGTGCCGCTTCCCGTGGCCACCGCGTCATCTCTGTACGGTGGAGGCCACCGAGCACCTTGAAGGCTTCCGCCTCGGGCTCACTGCTCTCCATGAGAAGCTGTTCGGTTGCGCGTTCGAGGGGGCTCACCGAGCCAAGTCGGACGTTGACGCGACGGTCAAGTGTTTCCGTAAGTTGGTAGAGGAGGGCACTATAAGCATTTGATTGATGTTCGATGTTCGATGATGATTTAACGGAGAATGATGATGCTTTTCTATCGCACCGAAAATGGCCGGTACTATCGCACGCAGACCGAGGCTCTGCGCTCCAATCAGGAGGTCGCGACGCTCAACTGGAGCCACCAGCAGATCGTCGACCAGCTGAACGCGAAAGCGTCGCCGACTGCTGTCGGGTCTGAGACCGCGGCCCGCGGCCCAAGCCCTGATAGCGATGAGGGGCGGATCGCCGCCATTCTCGCCCGCCGATTGAACTTGTCGGATGAGGACTATGACAAGGCGCTCGACTTGGAGCATAAGATTGGGCGCGGGATGAGGTTCAGCGATAAGCAATACAACCTTCTTGACATCCTCTACGACAAGGCGCTGCGCCGCGGGCGTTTCACCAATCGTCCCAACAACTACTAATCGACCCGGCGGAGCGGAAAATGAGAGTTCGTACAGGATACAGTTTCCGCTCCGCCATGGGCCGGATTGAGGAAGTCATCGACCAGATCGAGACGCCTTGGGCGCCGATCACCGACCGCGCGAACACCTTCGGGTTTAACAACTGGACGAAGCTCTGCAAGAAAAAAGGCAAGCGCCCGATCTATGGCGTTGAGCTCGCCGTCTCGCCGGAGCCGACCGCCAAGAAGGTTACGCGCTCCCACTTCACCTTCATCGCGACCGATAGTCTTGTCCCGCTCAACCGCCTAGTCTGGCGCGCGTCCGAGCAGTTCAGGTATGAGCCGCTGCTCCGCTATGAGGACATTGACGAAGTCGCGCGTGACGGTTCACTCCTCATCTTTCCCGGTCGCAACGCGATCCTCTCCCGGCTCGACCCCAGCTGGGGCAACCTCAAGGTCCTCAACTCGCCCGGCACGCCGTCCGCGATCCTCGATTGGGCGACCGCGAACGGCGTGGAGTTGGTCGCGAGCAGTGACAATTACTATCCCTGCGCCGACGATCGCGAGGCGTATGAGATACTTTGCGGACGCGGCGCGACCACGCAGACTTTCCCGATGCATCTCCTCTCTCGCGGGGAACTCCTCGCGCATTGCGGAGAGGGGGCCGTCGCCGCCGCCGAGCGCCTTGCAGAGCGTTGCACGGCTACCCTACAGCCGGCGTCGCTCCTCAAGCCGGAGCACCCCGCTACGCTGGAGGAGATGTGCCGCGAGGGGGCCGCGAAGCTCGGCTGCGACCTCACGGATGAAGTTTACGCCGCTCGCCTGAAGCGCGAGCTTGATATGATCGCGGAGAAGGATTTTGCGGACTATTTCTACATCATCGCTGACTTGGTCGCGTTTGCTAAGAAGCATATGTTTGTTGGCCCTGCGCGCGGTTCAAGTTGTGGCAGTCTCGTATGCTATCTGCTTGGCATCACTACCATTGACCCGATCCCTTACGATCTCATTTTTGAACGCTTTATCGACATCAACCGATCCGATCTACCTGATATCGACATTGACTTCAACGATGAGCGGCGGCATCTAGCCTTCGAGTATTTGGAGAGGAAATATGGCAAGCAGAGGGTTGCTCGCTTGGGTGCTGTATCTCGCTACAAGCCGACTGCCGCGATCAACGAGACGGCAGCAGCCCTCAAGATACCAAAGTGGCGCACCGAAGCCTTCACCGGCTCCATTATTGACCGAAGCTCCGGCGACGCCCGCGCCCTCCAAGCGATCGAAGACACCTTCAAGGACACCGAAACCGGGCGCAAGCTCATTGCGGACTTCCCTGAACTATCCCTCGCTCAGCGACTTGAGGGACACCCGCGACATTACACGCAACATGCCGCCGGAGTGGTGGTAACTGAGCGCCCGGTCGAGGAGTACGTCGCGCGAGACTGCCGCACAAAGGCGCTGATGTGCGACAAGAAGGATGCGGAGGATTTGAACCTCCTCAAGATCGACTGTCTCGGGCTCACCCAGTTGTCGATCTTTGACGATTGCTTGGAGATGATCGGCAAGACGCCCGATTATCTCATCAATTACCCGACCGACGACAAGGCGGCGTTCGAGGTCCTCAACCAGAAGCGTTGGAGCGGCATCTTCCAGTTCATGGGGGACGCCCTCCAGTCGATCTGCCAGAGCGTCAAGATCGTCGAGCTGGAGGACATTATCGCCATCACCGCGCTCGCGCGACCCGGCCCGCTCGCCTCGGGCGGAACGGCGCAGTGGATCGAGCGCAAGAATGGCCGCGAACCGATCACCTATCCCCACCCGGCGATGGAAGGTATCTTGGGCTCCTCGCTCGGCATCGTCGTGTACCAAGAACAGGTCATGTTGATCGGGCGCGAGATTGGCGGACTTACTTGGGACGATGTGACCGCGCTCCGCAAGGCGATGTCTAAGTCTCTCGGCAAGGAGTTCTTCGATCAGTACGGCGACCGCTTCAAGGCCGGCGCGAAGGAACTTAACATGAACCCGGAGAAGCTGAACCGGCTCTGGGATGATCTCTGCGCCTATGGCTCTTGGGCGTTCAACCGCTCGCACTCGGTCGCCTATGGCCTTATCAGCTACTGGTGCTGCGTCCTCAAGGCGCACCACCCGCTAGAGTTCGCAGCGGCGACCCTCTCCCACCAAGATGATCCCAACAAGCAGCTCAAGATGCTTCGCGAGATGGTCCGGGAGGGTTACGATTACCAGCCGGTTGACAAGGACCTATCGACGAACAAGTGGCAGGCGGGCAACGGGAAGTTGATCGGCCCCCTCACCAACGTCCAGGGCCTCGGTCCGAAGATGATGGAAGAGGTTCTGTCGGCCCGCGTCAACGGGCATGATATCCCGAAGCGCGCGGCGAAGCTCCTAGCGGAGCCTATTACCAAGATCGACGAATTGAACCCGGTCGACAAGCGCTTGCGGGAGCTAGTACCTGAAGGGCTCCCGTCTATCAATATCTTGACCCGTCCGACCGACATCATCGACTGTCAATGTGAGACGCTCGGCGGCAAGGAAATGCTCGTCATATGCAAGATTATGGATATCAACCCGCGGAACCTGAACGAACCGCAGCTGGTCGCGAAGCGCAATGGCCGTGAGATCGCCGCCGACCGCGCCGACTTCCTCAACCTAATTATCGAGGACGACACGGACCAGATACGGGCGACCGTCTGGTCCCGTCAATTCGAGAAGGTTGCACGAGAGATCATGAATAGGGGCGACGCCGGCAACGTACTGTATGCGATCAAGGGGAAGCTCGGCACCGAGTTCCGCGGGATAGACGTTGACCGGATCAAGTTCTTGGGGACTATGAAGTGATTACTGATCTGAGCCAGCTGCCCGCCGTCGCCGCCTACCTCCGCCGGGTCGGCGCCGAGGCGATGAACTTCAAGACGGCCACCGTTACTGAGATGCGAAACGGCTATCCCTTCGCCGCCGGTCGCATCACCTTCGGTCCCTCCGGCTCGGTCAGCGTCCACGGCGACGCCGCCCCGCCGACGCCCGAGGAGCGCGAGGCCATCGCCGCCGACTTCGAAGGCGCCGAGTTCCCCAAGCTCATTACCCTCGCCGCGATCGGAGACGGTCCCCCGGACTGCGACTTGGACGACCCCAAGACGTTCATCTGCCACGACTTTGACGGTCAGGTCGTCATGGTTCACCAGCGCTACCAGACGAAGGATGGGGGCAAGGGCTTCATCCCTTGGACGCGATGGAGCGACGGCAAGTGGCGCAAGATG
>Ga0265798_10000817_pt1 | contig 50044 bp, 34 predicted proteins | sample P3T30metagenome_FD_192430 | JGI IMG/M metagenome (GOLD analysis project Ga0265798, IMG submission 192430) | Plant litter microbial communities from East Loma Ridge, Irvine, California - P3 T30 | ecosystem: Environmental > Terrestrial > Plant litter > Unclassified | place: USA: California...
TGAGGTTATTCCTGTCGCTGATGATACAATGGCGTTGATCATCTACATTTTAAATAATGTAATTACGCTGGCTGCAGTTACGGCAGTGTTTACGGTAATCTTTAAGGTACTTCCTGATGTGATAATCAAATGGAAGTCAGCCATTATAGGTGCGTTGTTTACCGCAGTGCTTTTCAGTTTAGGTAAATATTTGATTGGAATTTATATTGAGAAAGGTAATCCAGGTTCTGCATTTGGTGCGGCAAGCTCAATCATCGTTATCTTACTTTGGATTTATTATACCTCAATAATACTTTATTTTGGTGCTGAGTTTACCCAGGCTTATGCGGAAAAATTCGATGGTGGCATATCACCAAGCAAATATGCCGTATTTACCAAAATTACGGTTGTAGAGAAAAATGTTGATGTTCTTCCCCCGCAGCATCCGGAAGATACGATACATGCACCAGACAAATAAAGACTGCCTTTAATTCTTTTAACGAATGAACGTCAATATTTTTTCTAATAATTCATGTTCCAAAAACGGCTTAAGCACAAGCTCATCCATTCCTGATGCTAAATACTTCAATCTATCTTCCTGAAGAACATTTGCTGTTACTCCTAATATAGGCGTATTTTTCTTTTTTATATCACGATCTTTTCTGACTTCTTGTGCAAGTTCTATACCACCCATTTCTGGCATTTGTATATCCGTAAGAATAAGATCATATTCATTTTCCTTAAAATATTTGTAAGCTTCTTTTCCATTAGATACCTCATCATAAGAGATTTTATATTTTTTGAGGACGGCACTTATCAGTAAAATATTTAACATGTTATCATCCACCAGTAAAATTCTTTTTCCAGTCAGGGAAACAGCATTTTGATATAACTTTAACGTTGGAGATTCTATTAGAACCGGCTTCGCCGTGGTTTGATAAGATAGTTCAAAAGAAAAGACAGACCCCTTTCCTTCCGTACTTTCCACATGTATTGTTCCACCTTGAAACTCTACAATCTTCTTACATATGGCTAAACCTAATCCGGTACCCTGTTGCCTTTCTGTAGTAGAAGGATAATAAACCTGAGCAAATTCATCAAAAATAATTTGTTGATCGACTGGATTTATACCCATGCCGGTATCAGTGATATTCACGTTGAGTTTCGCTTGCCCTTCCTGCACCATAGTTAAATCTGCATGCAATGTTACCGTTCCATTTGAAGTAAATTTGATGGCATTGCTTAATAAATTCATGACTACTTGTTTTAAGCGCAAAGGATCACCTAAAATATATACGTCATCATTAATAGTCAGGTCCATTTTGAAGCCGATTTTCTTTTTGGTGGCCTGTACACGCATGCTATCAAAAACATCTTTTATTGCAGCATATGGAGAAAAAGGTATTTGTTCTAAAATAACTTTCCCGGTTTCATATTTAGAGAAATCGAGGATATCATTCACTACCTCAAGTAGCATAATGGATGAACTTTTGATCGCGCTAACCTGTTCTCTTTGTTTTTCACCAAGGTTGATCTGGGCTAACTGTTCCGAAAATCCAATGATGGAGTTTAATGGCGTTCTGATTTCATGACTCATATTAGCCAGAAAGCGGCTTTTCGAAATGGCATAATAAGCGGCCTTATCACTGTGTGCGATCAATGCTTTTTCATTCTGATAGAAATGATAAATCACATAAAAAACTGATGCGAACAGACTAATCGTGAGTGCGAGCAAAACCCTGGTAAACTTATCCAGGTTTTTTATTTCACTCAGCACTGTCATATCATCGATTTGATGAGCAGTGGAATGATAATTACGCTCAATTGATTTATATTTTTCCAGTCTCTCTACAATTGTTAAAATCAACAGATGATTTATATTACACAATTGCTTTTCTATCTTTTTAACCTTATTATTTGTTAAATAAAATTGGTGGTAATAATCATTAATAGTTGTTTTAATTACGGTCGACTTAGCGATATAAGTTAGCGGAAAAGAAAAATTAATTAGACCATTTAAAAGCCTCTTCGAAAAAATAAATTGTCGGTTGAGTAGATTTTTTAGCGCAATTAAGCGAGTAAAACCTTTAGAAGTGGAGAGGTTCTCCTGATGATTAAACGTTTCCGTAGCTAAAGAAATTCCGGAAAGTTCCTTAACAAATAAATGGTAAGAACTTCGATCCTCGCTAACCAAATATATGCTGCAGCTGTTTTCTGCATGATAAAGCTTAAAGATACAGCTATGAAATTTAACACAATCGTATTGCACCCGGGGACTTTTCTTCAACAACTTTAGCAGTGGCAGGTTAGAAGAATTTACGAATAAAACTAACGTTATACCGAAAATCGCTAAAATTGAAGATACGACTGAATACTTTCTGGCTGAACTTTTTACGGGTCTCAAATGCGTTGATTTAATTTGTGATTACATCAACGCCGAATTTTATGCTACTTCATCAATAATTTTAGGTTCTTCTTCTACCTCGTCTTTTTCTACTCGCAGATTTCTGATGATGTGCTGTTGCCTGTCGGGAGTATTTTTCCCCATGTAGTATTCCAGCAAACTTTTAATGGTCTGATCTTTCAAAATAACAGGGTCGAGCCTGATATCTTTACCAATAAACAAACCAAATTCATCTGGAGAAATCTCCCCCAACCCCTTAAAACGGGTAATCTCAGGTTTGTTACCTAATTTTGTAATAGCATTTCGACGCTCTTCATCACTATAACAATAAATAGTTTCTTTTTTATTTCGAACCCGGAATAAAGGGGTTTGTAAAATGTAAACATGACCTGCTTTTACTAAATCAGGGAAGAACTGGAGGAAGAAAGTCATCATCAGTAAACGAATATGCATTCCGTCTACGTCAGCATCAGTTGCAATAACGATGTTATTATAATGCAGGCCTTCTAAACCATCTTCAATATTAAGTGCATGTTGCAATAAATTAAATTCTTCATTTTCATAAACTACTTTTTTCGTTAACTCGTAACAGTTAAGCGGCTTACCTTTCAAACTAAAAACTGCCTGGCAATCTACATCTCGTGATTTTGTAATTGAACCCGATGCAGAGTCTCCTTCGGTGATAAACAATGTTGTTTCGTAACGTTTTTCATGTGTACTGTTGAAGTGCACTTTGCAATCGCGAAGCTTCTTATTATGTAACGAAGCTTTCTTTGCACGATCATTTGCCAGCTTTTTAATGCCTGCAATATCTTTACGCTCCCGTTCCGACTGGTTGATTCGTTTTAAAAGCGCATCGGCTACATCCGGATTCTTGTGAAGATAATCATCCAATTCCTTCTTCACAAAATCGTTAATAAACGTAGCCACGGATGGCCCTTCCGGACCCATGTTTTGAGAACCCAATTTAGTTTTCGTCTGCGATTCAAAAACGGGTTCCTGTACACGGACAGAAATGGCCGCAATGATGGATGAACGCACATCGGCAGCATCAAATTCTTTCTTAAAAAATTCCCTTACCGTTTTAACTACCGCAGCGCGGAAGGCTGCCTGGTGTGTTCCACCTTGCGTGGTATGCTGCCCGTTCACAAATGAATGGTAATCTTCGCCGTATTGCTGACCATGAGTCATGGCAATCTCAATGTCGTTACCAATCATATGGATAATTGGATAACGAATTTCTTCCGGCTTATTGAATTTAGAAAGGAGATCATACAATCCTCTTTCCGAAAAGTATTTCTGGTTGTTAAAATTAACAGTTAAGCCAGTATTCAGGAACACATAATTCCATACCATACTTTCTACAAAATCAGGAATGTAATGGTAGTTTCTAAAAATCGTTTCATCAGGATAAAAGGTTATGGCAGTACCATTTCGTTGGGTAGTATCGATAATGGGCTGCTCATTAACGATCTCCCCTTTCGAAAACTCAACCTTTTTACTTTTACCATCCCGGTAAGATTGAACCGTGAAACTTGTAGACAACGCATTTACGGCTTTTGTACCTACCCCATTTAATCCGACAGATTTTTGAAAGGCATTACTATCATACTTACCCCCGGTATTGATCTTACTTACACAATCTATAACTTTTCCTAAAGGGATTCCACGACCGTAATCACGAACATTTATTTTTTGTTCAGAAACCGTAATTTCGATGGTTTTTCCTGTGCCCATCACAAATTCATCGATAGAGTTATCAACGATTTCCTTCAATAAAACATAAATTCCATCGTCTTGCGCAGAGCCATCACCCAATTTACCGATATACATACCGGGCCGTAATCTGATGTGTTCTTTCCAATCTAATGAGCGAATACTGTCGTCGTTATAAACTACTTCTGCCATAAATTTTTTATTTGTCATCAAGTTGATAGAACTTCGTAATTACACAAAGGAGCTATACCGAGAGATGTTCGGAGCAAGCTTTAACATTCAACCTGACAATAGTTTTTGGGATGATTTGACATCGAGTAAATGAGAAATATTAAAACAATGATTCTCAAAATCGAATAGCAATAATTATTTACAATAATACTTTTAATCTTCGAAGCTAGCAAATGAAAATTTCAACATTAAAAATGAAGGGATGGGCGTTGTTCGTTATCGTAATCGATTACACATTCGTTTTTCGTTGTTCGTTTTTCGTTTCCTATTCTCCGCTTCCTGTTCCCCGTTGTTCGTTGCTCGTTTTCCGTTTTTCGTTGTTCGTTTCGTATTCTCTATTTCCTATTCCCCATTCCCTATTTTTCCCCTATCTTCATCCCATAATTTATTAAATCTTTTAATGCAGCAAAAAAAGCAACTTTCGCTCTTTGATTTATCCATGATTGTGGTCAGTTTGGTGATCGGTATGGGCATATTTCGTACCCCTGTTAATGTGGCTGCGAAAGCCCAGATTCCCGAATTATTTTATCTGGCCTGGTTTATTGGTGGTTTTGTAGCATTTTGTGGCGCACTTACCTATGCTGAAATCGGCTCAAGATATCCGGTAACTGGAGGTTATTATAAAATCTTTTCTGCCGCGTACCATCCTTCTATTGCTTTTGCCATCAATTGCATTGTTATCATTTCGAGTGCAGCCTCTGTAGCCGCAATTTCTATTATTGGTGCTGAATATTTAGGCAAAATTATTTTACCGGTAGATATGCAAACGGATTTTTACAGGGTAACCATTGCAATCACCACGATATTGATTTTCTATCTCATCAATTTGCTTGGGCTAAAAGCAAGTGCTAAAACACAGAATGTATTAACAATTGTTAAAATCGCCTTAATCTTATTGCTCATTTGTGCTGTCTTTTTTGGTTCACAAACTCAGGCCATGACACCCGTTTTCAAAACTCAAAGCGGTTCTTTACCTACCTGGTCAGATTATGGAAAAGCATTAGGCTTATGTTTAATAGCCGTTTCATTCTCTTATGCAGGCTATGCACAAACGATCAATTTTGGAGGAGAAGTTAAAGAAGCGAAGAAAGTGATTCCACGTTCAATCATTATTGGCTTATCGATAATCGTATCCCTTTATCTAATCATTAATTATGTGTATGTAAAGGTAATCGGCTTCGAAGAATTGAAAACGGCTGAAAGTATTGCGGCAATTCTGGCTTCAAAAATATTTGGTCCGGCGGGCTTTAAAATGCTTTCAGTGATTATTTTTGTCTCTGTGATGGGTTATGTCAATGTGAATTTATTAAGCAACCCAAGGGCGATGTTTGCCATGGGAGAAGAAGGGGCACTGCCGAAGATTTTCACCAAAACAAATACAAAAACCGGCGTGATCACCCTGAGCTTAACCGTCTTCACCTTAATTGCCGTAGTGATTATTTTTTATGCAAAAACTTTTGATAAAATTTTGAACTACACTATCTTTCTGGAAAGTATCAGCATGGCCAGTTCCGCAGCTACTATTTTCATTTTAAGAAAAAGAACTGCACATCTCGATCAAAAAACAATCTACACTGTTCCTTTATATCCCATATTACCAATCATATTTATAGCGGCCTATACTTTTGTGGCATTTAGCATTTACACAGATGATCCCAACGCAGCATTGAACGGACTATATATTTTTATAGGGTTTTTAATTATTTATTTCATTTCCAGGTACTTCAAAAAATAAGTGATCAATCAGTCTTATAAACACCCCCGATTGACAAATCAGCACCAAATCGCTTCCTTCTTGTCTTCCCTAAATCAAAATAATTTTGCCTGAATCCACTTGGCGGTTAGCGAAATGACGAGACCAGTTTTAAGACTTAAACTTTCCGGGCACCAATTTCAGGAGAAATAAATCATTACAAATCCAACAGAATAAAATGAGAAGCAAGGCTGGTTTTACCAATTAAAAATAAGACCTTGCTTCATAGAATAATTTAACCAGATTAATGAATAAAACACTCTCTCTAAAACAAGAAATTGCTTACGCTGCAGGTATGATCGGTTGGAGTACAATGACGAACATCATCATTGTAATGCTTCCATTTTTCTACCTGCCACCAAGTAATTCAGGATTACCTCCCTTGGTTCCACAACTTGTTTTTCTGGGCGCATTCAACATTTTATCAATTATTGCGGCCTCCGGCAGATTGGTTGATGCCATATTCGATCCGTTTATTGCAGGTAAAAGCGATGCCAGTGAAAATCCTAATGGTCGACGAATGCCTTTCATGAAATGGGCAATTTTACCTGCAATGATATTTTGTGGCCTGGTATTTTATCCTGTTGAGAAGGGCGAAAGCTTACATAATGCCTGGTGGCTTACCCTTACACTTTGCTTATTTTTTGTATCGGTAACCACTTACATCATTCCATATAATGCCTTACTTGCAGAAGTAACCAATACGCCTCGTCAAAAAGTGAAACTCTCCAGCTATCAACAAGTGGGTTTTGTAATCGGCATTATCTTCTCAGCCTGTACCAACAACTTTGCTGATTTGGTGCAGAATCATTTTATAGTTGTAAACCGCAGCGAAGCCGTGCAAATTGCCATCTGGGGTTTGTGCGTTTTATCTGGTCTGGTAATGTTAATGCCAATATTTTTCATCAATGAGAAAGAGTTTTCAGTAGCAAAGCCGACCCATGTTCCACTCTGGCCTGCCATAAAAAACACCTTCAAAAACAGTAATTTCAAGTATTATTTAATTTCAGATTTTGCGTTCTATACTGCGCTAAGTATCATTTCCAGTGGCTTATTATTCTTTTGCACCGTTTTACTTGGTTTACCAGAATCTGAAGGTGGCAAATTCATGGCTGCAATGGTTTTTGCTTCGCTTTTATTTTATCCCGTGGTTACGTTAGGATCAGCGAAAATTGGCAAGAAACCATTTGTCTTATTCGGCTTTGGCGTTCTTTGCATCATTTTCGTAACCATTTTCTTTTTAGGAAAACTGCCTTTCGGTCCTTATACTCAAATTTATCTTCTGGTCCTTTCGGCATCTTTTCCCCTTGCGGCCTTAGGCATTTTACCTACAGCAATCCTCGCAGATATCGCCCAAAAAGATACTATTGCAACTGGTGAGAATCATGAGGGTATGTTTTTCGCAGTAAAATATCTGTTTGTAAAATTAGGCCAGACTTTGGGCATCGCGGTTTTTGCCATGCTGACTATTTATGGAAAAGATCCGGGAAATGACTTTGGCCTAAGGCTAAACGGGGTGGTTGGCTTTGCGCTTTGCCTGGTTGCTTTAATTGTGTTCAGCCGGTTTAAAGAAGACAAATAGATAAGCAAATTTCTGCTAAAAGCAAAAACGCATGGAACAAATTGCTCCATGCGTTTTCTAATAATAGTTTCGATTTTAGTATCCGGGACTTTGTTTTAACGTTCCATTGCTTCTGTCAATCTGATCTTGCGGAAGCGGGAAATACTCGTCTCTTGATTCAATTGTTATGCCATTTAAATAATTAAAGTACCTGCCTTCAAAAGCAAAATAGCTTTCGAGTGTCTGTTTTGCGATTCCCCATCGCACCAAATCGAAAAAGCGGTGTCCTTCCATAGCCAGTTCAAGTCTGCGTTCAAAACGAACAGCATTCCTTGCGTAAGTAGCATTTGGAAAGGATGGGTAAGGATTAACCTGATAAGCCGCGGCTGGCGCTCCATTAATAGTGGCCGGGGTTATTTTCGCTGCACGAAGTCGTACGGCATTCACCAATGTTAATGCTGTAGACAAATCATTTGTTTCCACGGCACATTCTGCGGCCATTAAATAAACATCACTCAAACGAATTAGGTTTACATTCAAACCAGTTACATTAGTCATACCCGGACCAGTGCCTGATGCAATCTGCGAAGCTTCAATTGAATTTTTCACAGCAACAAAAGGACCACCATTACTCGAATCACGAATCCAGCTATCACCTGCCATAATTCCCCAATCGCGATATGGTACACCACGACGGCCAATTGTAGACTCTATTCTTGGATCGAATGCTATTGTACGATCTACCTGATAACTCGCTTTTGCAGCTGCTGATAAATTTAAATCTGAGGTATAAGGATTGGTTCTGTAACCACCATCTAATAGTGGTAATCCTGAGGCATCTACTTTAAAAGCATTTGCCAAATCAATAGTTGGCTGGAAAAATCCGCAGCAATTGATTGGTGTTACGCCTCCATAAGGAAAGTTGAGCATATCACCAATATTACCGTTATCACCACCCGTACCATCTGTACCAACCGAATGCTCTACCGCAACAATAGCTTCCGGTCCGCCCTCTTTTGTAATATCAAAATTATCAGTGTAAGGCATATTTACCAAACTTCCCTTTGCAGAAATTACTGCGTTAAGTTGAGCATACGCTTCAGCATAGCGTTTTTGGTACAATAAAACTTTCCCAAGATAAGCCTGAGCAGCATATTTATCCATACGCCCTTTTTGATTTTTTGGTTTGGTAGTATTCAGATTTGCCACTGCATCCTGAAGATCTTCAATGATATTCGGGTAAATATCCTTATCATTAGGAACGATGGCTCCGTTTGAAGCTTCGGTTACATAAGGTACAAATTTAAAAACCCTAACCAGAAAGAAATAATAATGTGCCCGGAGTAGTCTGGCTTCACCTTGAATTTCTTTCGCCCTGCTATCTGAAAACTTTGTAGCTCCGCTTCCAGCTTGTAATGTTGCGAGCACTTTTAAAGTATTGTTACAACGCTGAACACCTTCAAAGCACCTGTCATATAAGTTAGAAAGGTTATCATTTGTACTGGTAGGTGAATGTTGTTCTATGGCATTCATGGGAGGTTGATCACCATTACTACTCCCCTTATGCGCGTTATCAGATGCAACTTCACCAAATAGCCACTGGCTTGGAGCTGCACCATAATTACCCCATGTGCCATTATTATTTCCATTAAGGAGACCGTATGCACCAAGTAATAAACCTTCTACCCCATCCTGGGTGGTTAATTGCTCTGCTGTAAGCTCAGCCTGTGGGTTTAGCGAAAGAAATTCCTTTTTGCAGGATACGCTACTTAGAATCAATATGGAAAAGAAAATATATTTTATATGTTTCATCGTAAAATCTTTTAATTAAAATCCAACATTTATACCTAATAAAAACTGTCGTGGTGATGGATATACCCCTTGATCAACACCTGGAGCGGTGAAGCCATCTGTAATCTGACTAACCTCCGGATCTACACCCGTGTATTTAGTAATGGTAAACAAATTACTTGCTGCCACATATACCCTAAATTTGCTGATCCCTGCTTTGGCACCAAAAACCTTATTTGTAGGGATTGAATATCCAAGCTGAAGGTTTTTAAGCCTTAAAAAACTACCATTTTGAATATAATAACTGGAAGAAGCAAACTCTACATCAGACGCACCAGCATAAGCAGATGGAATAGTGCTGGTAGGATTGCCTGGACTCCAGGCATTTAATAACCGGGTGCTTTTTGCGCCGTCAAAAGATGGGAAATCAGTAAAGTAACGGGTGGCTTCAAAAATATCGTTGCCCTGTACACCATATAAAAAGGCTGTAATATCAAAATTATGATAAGAAGCATTCAGATTTACGCCGTAAGTAAAATCAGGATTTGGATTTCCAATAATTGTACGATCTTTTGGGTCAATAACACCATCTCCGTTAATATCCTGATAACGTAAGCCACCTACACGAGCACCGGTATAAGATGGATTATTCTGGATATCTGCTGCACTTTGATAAATTCCATTGGTTTTATATCCATAAAAAGATCCGAATGGGGAACCTTGTTGTAAAACGCTGGTTTGCAAGCTTCTGTAATTACCATATACCTGGTTAAAAATTCCAGGAGCAAGCTGGTCAATTTTATTTACGTTTCTCGAAAAGTTAACGCCGAAATCAAACTTAAAAGGACTATCAGCTTTTCTGCCATAGTGGTAGGCCACATTAAACTCGATCCCTTTATTGCTCATATCACCAATATTTACAAATGGCGAGCTTCCTAAACCAACTACACTTGATGGCAAAGGCAGGTTATAAAGCATATCGGTGGTTTTTTTATTGTACCAATCTACCGATCCATCAAAAGCACCTTCAAATAAGGTAAAATCCAAACCTACGTTCAGGGCCTTTAAGGATTCCCATTTAACATCAGAATTTAAATAAGCGTTTTGCCATACCCCGGTGGTAAGTGTATTTCCACCGCCAACAGCATAGGCTGCATTAGTGATCGAACTTTGATACCGGTTGATATACTGATATGGCGGAATCCGCTGGTTACCTGTTTGACCGTAACCCACACGAAGTTTTAAATCAGATACCCATTTGATATTTTTTAAAAATTCTTCTTCTGATAATCTCCATGCAACACTTCCCGCAGGATAAACACCATATTTATTTGCCGGACCGAAATTAGATGATCCATCCCTCCGAACGGTTACGCTGGCCAGATAACGGTCATTGAATGAATAATCAACCTTTCCAAATATAGAGAAAAGAGAACCGATTGAGCCCGTACTCGAATTACTGATATTGGACGACCCGGTATTAAGGTAATAGTAATCCTGATCTCCTAATAAAAAGAAATCATTTCTTGATCCATTTAACTGCCTTGACCTTGAACGTATGGCTTCAGTACCTACTAACACATTTAACTTATGCTTTTCATTAAAGGTAGCGCTATAATTTAGAGTGTTAGACCAGGTCCATTCTGTATTATAACCCTGATATTCACTTAAATTATTGGAGTTATTCCCTTCTGAGAATTCGAGATTTGGATAACGCATAGACAGGCCGTTATAGTTCTCGTAACGTATCCCGAAATTGGTTCTTAACACCAAACCTTTAAGAATATCTCCTTCAGCAAACATATTACCAAAGAAGAAATTGCTTTTGTTTACATTATCTTTTGCTCTGTAAAGAAAAGCAACGGGATTTTCTGCATTTCCAAGCTGACTTCCACGGCTACCAGCAAAATTTCCGTTAATGTCATAAACCGGAATAATTGTGGGAATCCGATAGGCCCATCCCAATGCACTTCCCTGATCCTGATAACCGCCTGGTGTATTTGGATTTACACCAAAACCATATCCTTCAGAATAACTGTATTGTGCATTTTCACCAAAACGAACATGTTTATTGAATGCACTTACGGTAGTGTTTGAGCGGAGATTATAACGTTTAAAGCCCGTGTAATCTATTGTTCCCTTCTGGTTAAGATAACCTGCGGATAAAGCATAGGTTGCATTTTCTGAACCGCCCGTAGCACCCAACTGGTAATTTTGTACCGGGGCTGAACGGGTAATCTCATCAAACCAGTTTGTTCCTGCTTTGTTGGCCCTTGTGATCTGATAAAAAAGCGATGGGTCTCGACTGTAATTATATCTCGATGGATCAGCATCTGCTGCGGTAACATCCTGACCTAAGGCAGACCCTGCTACTAAATATTCAGGTAATACGGGGGTTGTTCCTGAACCATAATTTCTACCCGCTGCAATTGCTTTTCCGGCATTGGTATAGCTATCAAATACATATTGTGCATATTGTTGCGGATTCATCATTTCCGGAAAACTATTTTTCCTTGGCACCTGCGTTCCGTAATAAGAATCAACGGTAATTTTTGGCGCGCCGGATATTCCTTTTCTGGTAGTGATAATTACCACCCCATTATTTGCTCTGGAGCCATAAATGGATGCTGACGAAGCATCTTTAAGCACCTGCATGCTTTCGATGTCATTCTGGTTTAGCCAGGATAGTTTGCCTTCAAAGGGTACACCATCAATAACATATAATGGTTCATTATTATTAATGGTACTTGTTCCCCTGATTCGAATTTGAGGCGTAGAACCCGGCGCACCATCATTAATAATCTGTACACCGGTGGCTTTTCCTTGCAAAGCTTCTACCGCACTTGCAGCTGGCTGGGCTTTTAATACGCCCATATCTACTACTGCCACTGCACCTGTTAAATCTTTTTTACGTTGTGAGGAGTAACCGGTTACCACCACCTCGGTTAAGTTATTATTCTCTGCCTGCAGCACCACAGCAATATTGGTCTGACTGCCTACAGTTACTTCTTTGTTTGTAAATCCGATAAAGGAAATTACCAGAACATCAGTGGGGTTGACACTGAGTGAAAATGCACCGTTGGCATCAGTTGTGGTACCGCCAGTTGCATTTTTAATTTTAATGGTTGCGCCTACAATGGGAAGTTTGTCATCGCTGGCAACAACTTTACCAGTAATTTTAGTTTGGGCAGTTGCGCCGATGGCATACAACAAACCCAAGCACAGAAGAAGAAAGCCCCTCCTGAAAATGGATAGATTTTGTGTCATAGTTTATATATTGGTTAGTATTAGTTTCTGGTTCGAATTAACCCACTCAAAGAATTGGCTTAATTTCAATCAGGCGCCTATCAGCAAAGCCTGTGAAAAATAACGTAATTTCGATTTGATCGAAAACGTGAAAACGCGATGGAATAATAGCTTAGGAAACCGCTTGAAAAGTAAGGTACATGTAGTGCCATAGATAATGATTTAGTTGGTTAGAAATCCGTAAGTTTAATCAGACATTATACATGAAAACTGTATAACACTGATTATAAACAAATTACAATTTAATAAAAATTTAATAGGCAACCAAAACAATAATTCTTTTTAGGCTATTTCTTTTTAAAAATTTATCTTTTTTGCAAGCACTTTAAACAATAATTATAACTCGTAGCCTCCAATTCCACCTAAAATAATTTTCTTATCGCTTCCAGATTATTTCTGTATATTTGCCGCTGAAGCAGGAATATGGGCTTGCCATTCTAAATGGCATATTCTCTCCGCAAGTTAGTCCTTCAATAAATGATTGTTCTAGCTTCTTCGATAAATATTACATAGAAACATACATGTTATTCAAAGAATTAAACCTCATAGAGCCAATTTTACAGGCGCTTGAGAAACAAGGTTATACACAACCTACCCCAATACAGGAGCAATCCATTCCCACCATATTAAAAGGTAAAGATTTACTAGGTTGTGCACAAACAGGTACGGGTAAAACGGCTGCTTTTGCGATTCCAATGTTGCAGTTATTGCACGAAAAACATATCAATACCAAGGCAAACAAAAACATTAAAGCTTTAGTATTAACACCAACCCGTGAACTGGCGATACAGATTGAAGAAAGTTTTAAAGCTTACGGAAACAATTTAAATTTGCGTCACCTGGTAATATTTGGAGGTGTTAATCAACACTCGCAGGTAGAAGCACTTAAAAAAGGTATCGATATTTTAGTGGCAACTCCAGGCCGTTTACTGGATTTAATGAACCAGGGTTTCATCAGCTTAAGCACCATCGAACTTTTTGTTTTAGATGAAGCCGATCGTATGCTGGATATGGGCTTTATTCACGATGTTAAGAAAGTAGTTGCAAAATTACCTTCAAAACGTCAGACTTTGTTCTTCTCTGCAACTATGCCGGATGAAATTCAAAAGTTAGCGAATACGATCTTATCTGACCCAACCAAGGTAGAAGTCACGCCAATTTCTTCTACTGCCGAAACCATCGTTCAATCGGTTTATTTTGTAGATAAGCCCGATAAAAAGAAATTATTAATCCACTTGCTGGAAGATAAGAACATCCAAACTGCCCTGGTTTTCACCAGAACCAAACATGGTGCAGACAGGATTGTGAAAGATTTAGGCTTTGCCGGAATTAAATCTGCAGCTATCCACGGAAATAAATCACAAAATGCCCGTCAGCGTGCATTAACAGATTTTAAAGACAGAAAAATTCGCGTTTTAGTGGCTACTGATATTGCTGCCCGTGGTATCGATATCGATCAATTATCACACGTAGTGAACTATGAGTTACCGAATATTCCTGAATCTTACGTTCACCGGATTGGCCGAACTGGTCGTGCTGGTGCAAACGGAATTGCAATCTCTTTTTGCGATGCGGAAGAAAACGAATACTTATTGGATATTCAGAAACTGATTAAAATTACCTTACCAGTGGTTGACGACCATCCTTATCCATTAAGCTGGGAAAGTATGTTGGCTAAAAACCAGGTCAAACGCAAACCACAGGCACAATCAAAAGGTGGCGGCGGCGGTGCCAGAAAAAGTGGCGATGGCAACATGAGCGGCAAACCTCGTAATGCAAGCAGTCAAAGGAAGTATAGTGGAAATAGAGGGAAGAGAGACTAGCGCTTGAAAAGTAGCGAAAAAGGGGAAAGCAGAGAGACTAAAGCTGAAAGCTCAAAGACTAAAGCATAAAAATAAACCCAGGTTGTAAAAACAGCCTGGGTTTATTTTTGCTATTTTATTTGTCGGCTTAAGCCAACAACCATGAACAGGCAGTAGTATTAAGTAAGATGCATGAATGGTTGCGTACGAAAGAAACAAAAATCAGACTTTTCTTTTGAAGGCTGGCTAAAGCCAGGGGTGATGCATAAGCCATCTTATAGTACCAATGAGCAATATAAAAAGTCTCTCAGAATATTGGCTAAAGCCAACAGCGATGAATAAAAAGGTCTATTATCCTATATCCATAAAACAAACAAGAAGCCCCGATGTACAAGAATGTAAATCGGGGCTTTATAAAACTTTGCAGGAAGCTTTTCGCTTTCGTCTTTTAGCTTTAAGCCTAAACCACTACATTAATAATCTTTCCTTTAACAAAAATGATTTTCTTCGGTGCCTTGCCGTCCAGGAACTTTTGAAACTGCTCATTAGCTAATAAAATGGCTTCTACTTCTGGCTGAGCCAAAGTTAAGCTCAAATTTAAATTCATCTTCATCTTACCATTCACAGAAACCGGATAAGCAAATTCGTCTTCAACCAGGTGTTCCGGATTGAAAACCGGGAAAGCCGTATACGACAATGTTCCAGCCTCATTACCCAATTGCACCCAAAGTTGTTCACAAATGTGTGGCGCATATGGAGAAAGAATAATCACCATATCCTGCAAAATGCTGCGTTTGTTCGACTTAAGATCCGTTAATTCATTAACCGCAATCATGAAACTGGAAACAGAGGTATTGAAAGAGAAACGTTCAATATCATCCTGAACTTTTTTGATAATCTTATGTAGTGCTTTCAGCTCTGCTTTTGTTGGTTCCGAATCTGAAACTGTGAACTCCCAGGCCTCGTTGTGGAATAACCTCCAGAATTTGCGCAAGAACTTAAATACACCTTCAATACCATTCGTATTCCAGGGTTTACTTTGCTCCAGTGGACCTAAGAACATTTCATACATCCGCAAAGTATCAGCTCCATAACGCTCAATCAAATCATCCGGATTAACGACGTTGAATTTTGATTTAGACATTTTTTCAACCTCTATACCGCAGACATATTTTCCACCTTCAAGAATAAATTCTGCGTTAGCATACTCTTCTCTCCAGGCTTTAAATTTATTCAGATCTAGGGTATCGTTCTCCACAATGTTAACATCAACATGCAAAGCAGAGGTTTTGTATTCCTTTCTTAATCCGGCAGAGACATAAGTATTAGTTGGCTTTCCATTCTCGTCATTAATGCGATAAACAAAACTACTTCTCCCCTGAATCATGCCCTGGTTAATCAGTTTTTTGAAAGGCTCTTCCTCTTTAGTATATCCTAAATCTTTCAAAAATTTGTTCCAGAAACGGCTATATAATAAGTGTCCTGTGGCATGTTCAGAACCGCCGATATATAAATCAACAGCTTTCCAATATTCAACAGCCTCTTTTGAAGCAAAGTCAGCATCATTATTGACATCCATATAACGGTACCAATACCAGCTACTTCCAGCCCAACCTGGCATGGTGCTGAGTTCATAATGTTCACCAGCAGGAGGCGTCCAGTTGTCTGCCCTTGCCAAAGGTGGCTCACCCGTTTCAGTTGGCAAATACTTATCTATTTCTGGCAAGACTAAAGGCAATTCCTCTTCTTTGATTAAATAAGGTAAACCATTTTTAAAGTAAACCGGAATTGGTTCTCCCCAATAACGTTGACGACCAAAAATCGCATCGCGCTGACGGAAGTTAACTTTTGCTTTCCCTACGCCTTTCTCTTCTAACCAGCTATTTAAAAATGGTACCGCTTCCTTATAACTTAAGCCGTTGATGAAACCTGAATTAATATAAGTTCCTTCTTTGGTAGGATCGGCTTGCACATCAATATCTTTCTGACCATCCAGAATCTGAACAATTGGCAGATTGAAATGGGTTGCAAATAACCAGTCGCGCTGATCGCCACTTGGCACACCCATCACCGCACCGGTTCCGTATCCTGCAAGTACATAATCCGCAATCCATAATGGAATGCGTTCACCGCTTACCGGATTAATTACATAAGTACCAGTGAAAGCACCAGAAACAGTTTTAGTATCCGCCATGCGGTCTAATTCTGATTTCTTTTTCGTCTGCGAAATATAATGCTCAACATCTTGTTTTTGTGCTGGTGTCGTTAGTTCAGCAACCCATTCATGCTCAGGTGCTAAAACCAAATAAGACACACCGAAAATCGTATCTACACGGGTAGTGAAAACCTCAATATAGTCTAATGTCTGAAGTCCGGAGTCAGGAGTCTCATTCGTTGATCGTGAATCTTCAATCTTAAATTTAACTGCTGCCCCCACACTTTTACCAATCCAGTTGCGTTGCATTTCCTTAATGGGTTCGGGCCAATCGATGGTATCTAAGCCTTGCAATAATCTGTCGGAGTAAGCAGTGATTCTCATGCTCCATTGCATCATTTTTTTCTGTTCTACCGGAAAACCACCGCGTTCAGAAAAACCATCTTTTACCTCATCATTGGCCAAAACAGTTCCTAAAGCAGCGCACCAGTTTACGGTGCTTTCTCTAAGATAAGTTAAACGGTATTTCAGTAATTCAATCTGCTTTTCCTCATCCGTAAATGCTGCCCAATCACTTGGTAGGAAGGATTTCACATCTTCATCACAAGCAGCTTTCACATCCGCAGAGCCGGAAGTGTTGAATTTTTCAATTAAAGTAGTGATATCTTCTGCACGATCATTTTCCAGGTTATACCACGAATTGAACAACTGCATAAAAATCCACTGTGTCCACTTATAATAAGAGGGTTCACTGGTGCGCACTTCACGTCTCCAGTCGAAAGAAAAACCGATTTGATCTAACTGGCGGCGATATGTAGCAATATTTGCTTCTGTAGTAATGGCCGGATGCTGGCCAGTTTGGATAGCGTATTGTTCTGCTGGTAAACCAAAAGAATCATAGCCCATTGGATGCAGCACATTAAAACCCTTAAGGCGTTTATATCTCGAAAAAATATCTGATGCAATGTAACCCAGCGGGTGACCAACGTGCAGACCTGCTCCAGATGGATAAGGGAACATATCTAACACATAATATTTTGGTTTTTCAGAATTGCTTTCGGCTTTAAATGTTTGATGATCTGCCCAAAATTTCTGCCACTTTTGTTCTATTTCTTTGAATTGGTAATCCATTGCAAGTTTTAATTTTTTAAAGGAGCGAAAATACGCAAATTAAGGGGCTTACTAAAACCAAAATATGCTAAACTAGAATATTATTCCGTCGGCTGAAGCCGGACGGCAATGAATTGGATTGTAAATCTAAACCAATTGAATGTGTTATCTGAAATTCGCCGTCGGCAATGAATGGATTGCAAAAATCATTGCCTTGCCCAACTAAATAATTGTTTCTTTGACTATTGAATCCTTTAAGCAATCAATACTTCGTAAATAGCGCAGATACGCTTTACACTAATACTGCGTACATGCTCATCATTTTAAAACTGCATATCTTTTCACTTCAATCTGAGGAAAATTTTGAAGGATTGTCTAAATAAAAAAAGCGCCATTGGCAATTAAAAACCAATGGCGCAAGCAAACACAAGGGGATTAGAGTTTTATCTTGTTAAGTAATAAGTTTTCACAATATTGGTTTTATCAATTTTAGCGGTGAACTGAAACTGCGTAGCAGTGAGGTTTTTAACCGTACAGTATGAAGTTCCTTCGGGAAAAATCATTCCGAATTCATCTCCTAGAGATGTGGTATAATTACCAATGGTGCGCTGATTTGTCAGACTCAATTCTACCTGATCCTCGCTATTTAATTTAAAATCCATATAATCATCCCGGGTATAATTGAATGTTCCATTAAGAGATTGGTTCGTATTTCCCGACACTTCGATTTTATTAACCATCCATTTGCCAACGATTCGGGCTTTTAAGGAAGTAGTATCCTTCTTACAAGAGAATAATGCCGTGGTTACTATAAAAAGCAATCCAATCATGGTAATTTGTTTTTTCATTTAGAATAGATTTAGGTTTTGTTATGATTAATTAACGCCGTTTAGTAAAATTTCGTACTGATTTCAAAAAAAGTGTTCCGTTAAAATTATAATCAACCGACTAAACTAAATCGTTTACTAATGCGTTAAAGTTCATTTAGCATAGGTTTATATTGGTGTTTATCAGGTATAATTTCTATTTTCGCAAAAACTAAATTGAAATACATGGAAGAATTCGAAGTAAGTGATGCATCTAAGAAAACCAAAACCGTATATATCTCTACGATTATCAGTATTGCGCTGGTTTTATTAATGCTGGGCCTGCTTGGGTTGGTACTTGTACATGCCAAAAACCTGTCTAATTACGTAAAAGAAAATATTGTGCTTAACATCATTGTTGATGAAGGTGCAAAAGAAACTGACGTTCTGGCTTTTCAAAAAGAGTTAAATGCAAATCGTGCGGTAAAGCAAACTCAATATGTAAATAAAGAGTTGGCAGCGAGAAATCTAACGCAGGATTTAGGGGAAGATTTTGTTAATTTTTTAGGTTATAATCCACTCACCTCTACTTTCGATGTTTATTTAAAGGCTGAGTATGCCAACAATAAAAGTATTGAGGGCCTAAAAGCGAGTATTTCTAAAAACCCTGTGGTTAAAGAAGTAGTTTACCAAAGTTCTTTAATTGATATGGTGAATAAAAATATCAATACCATCGGTTTAATTATTTTAGCATTTGCAGTACTGCTTCTAGTCATTTCGATTGCACTGATTAACAACACTATACGCTTAGCCATCTATTCGCAAAGATTTTTAATTAAAAGTATGCAGCTGGTTGGTGCAACGAAAAACTTTATCCGACGTCCTTTTTTATTATACGCAGCTTTACATGGTTTAATTGCGGCTTTTATCGCCATCATTATCTTGTTAGCTACTTTAATTTATGCACGTAAAGAAGTTCCGGAAATTATTATCCTAAACAACTATAAAGAATTTGGCTTTGTATTCGTTGGCTTAATTATTATCGGAATATTTATTACCGGCATCAGCACCTGGTTTGCAGTAAGCAGGTATTTACGTTTAAAATCTTACAATCTTTATAGATAATGGCATTAGAAAAAAAGACAAGTCCGATTACGAAGGACGTTAAAAGCGAGTTGGTTTTCACCAAAAAGAACTATCAGTTATTGTTGATCAGCATCGGGATTGTAGCATTAGGCTTCATCTTAATGATGGGCACAACGGGCGATATTTACGATTTCAGAAGAACCCTGCTGGCACCGCTGGTTGTACTTTTTGGTTTTGCTTTCGGTATTTACGCTATTCTTAAAAAATAACTTTGCTTTAAATAAAGTCTTTTTTTAACTTTAAGATATGACGACTACAAATTTGCAAATAGAAATAAATTCTTTGCCCTTGAACCTAAGACAGGAGGTGGCAGATTTTGTAGCATTCTTAAAAACAAAAAAAGTAAATAAACCGAAATTAAAGTCACGAGAATTTGGTTATGCAAAAGGTAAAATCAAATTATCTGATGATTTTGATGAGCCATTAGAAATGTTTTCAGATTACATTTAATGGCTTTTTTGTTAGATACACATACTTTCCTGTGGTTTGTTGCTGGCGATAATCAATTGCCTGAATTAATAAGAAAAAAAATATCAAACATTAATGAATCCTGTTTCCTCAGCATTGCATCACTTTGGGAAATTGCCATTAAAAAGCAGATTGGAAAATTAAAACTTAACCCTCATCTCAAGGGACAAAAAACTCAAAAATTATAGCATAAAATTACTTTGGGACTAACCCACATTTACCTACTATGAATTATTTCGAAGCCATTGTCCTTGCCATTATAGAAGGGCTGACTGAGTTTTTGCCTGTTTCAAGCACCGGGCACATGATTATTGCATCATCGTTTATGGGCATCGCGAGCGATCCATTCGTGAAACTTTTTACAATTGCCATTCAATTAGGTGCTATCCTATCCGTATTGGTTTTATATTTCAAAAGATTTTTTAAATCCATTAACTTCTACATTAAATTGCTGGTTGCTTTTATTCCGGCAGCAGTTTTTGGTTTACTGTTGAGCAAAAAAATTGATGAACTTTTAGAAAGTCCGATGGCGGTAGGAATTTCGCTCTTAGTTGGCGGCGTAATTCTTTTATTTGTAGATAAATGGTTCAATAAGCCAACCCTTCATGAAGAAGAAGAGATAAACTACTTAACTGCTTTAAAAATTGGTTTCTTTCAATGCATTGCTATGATTCCCGGCGTTTCCCGCTCCGGAGCAACCATCATAGGCGGTATGACGCAAAAATTAAGCAGGAAATTAGCTGCAGAATTTTCGTTTTTTTTAGCAGTTCCAACAATGTTCGCCGCAACAGGCAAAAAGTTATTCGATTTTTATAAAGAAGGAAATACCATTACACATGAGCAGGTTAACCTGTTAATTATTGGTAACGTAGTAGCCTTTATTGTAGCACTACTAGCCATCAAAAGCTTTATTGGTTTCTTAAATAAACATGGCTTTAAAATGTTCGGCTACTATAGAATCGTTGCCGGACTGGTAATTATCATCTTGTTGCTTACCGGCCACTCTATGCAAATTATTTAATCTGTATCTTTGCGCAAAAAAGATTTGTGAGTACAGAAAATTCAAAGTTTAAAGATTTCAATTTTGCCGAGGGCGAACTGCTTTTAATTAACAAACCATACAAATGGACATCCTTTGATGTGGTAGGCAAAATCCGCAACTCTTTAAAACCACTAAAACTAAAGGTTGGTCATGCAGGTACGCTAGATCCATTGGCCACCGGCCTGTTAATCATTTGCACAGGGAAATTAACCAAGCAGATAGATACTTTTCAGGCCGAAGAAAAAGAATATACCGGCACCATGATTCTAGGCGCCACAACCCCGTCCTTCGATATGGAAACGGAGGTTGATCAGACTTTTGATATTTCCGCCATTACCGAAGAGCAGATTTATGCTGCAACAGCACCCTTTACCGGAGCTATTGAGCAATATCCGCCAGCGCATTCAGCCGTAAAAATTAACGGCGAGCGTTTATATGTAAAAGCACGTTTAGGCGAAGAAGTAGAACTGCGCAAACGCTTTGTAAGCGTACCAACATTCGAAATTACTAGAATAGCACTCCCTGAAATCGATTTCCGAATTGTGTGCAGCAAAGGCACCTACATTCGCTCATTGGTTTCCGATTTTGGAAAAGCCCTCAACAGCGGTGCCTATTTATCTCAGCTTACCCGTACCAGAAGCGGAAACTTTTTGCTTTCAAATTCGTTTGAGGTTTTAGAGCTTGTTAATTATATTCGTAGCAAGAAAGAAGAAATTAAAATTCAGGAATAAAGATGAACCGAATAAAAAACAAGAATGCCCGGTTTGCAAAAGAAATACTCTTGATTGCTGCGGGGGTTACTTCAGCTTGTTTTGGTTTAAAAAGCTTCCTTATGCCCAGCCATTTTATTGATGGTGGTGTAACCGGGATCTCGCTACTATTAAGCACCTTAACCGGGTGGAACCTCTCGTACCTCATTGCCATTATCAATATTCCGTTTGTGATATTAGGTTTCAGGCAGATTGGAAAAGGTTTTGCCATCAAAACTGCCATAGCCATTGCTGCCCTATCCGTGGCTTTAATCATTTTGCCGTTTCAACCGATTACGCATGATAAATTGCTTATCGCGTTCTTTGGGGGGTTATTTTTAGGCGGAGGAATTGGCCTGGCCATGCGTGGTGGCTGCGTAATTGATGGTACAGAGGTGCTTGCCCTTTACATCAGTAAGAACAGTATCTTAACCGTTGGCAATATTATCCTGGTTTTAAACATTATTATCTTTGCTTTCGCAGCTTACTTTTTAAATATTGAAACAGCACTCTACGCCATACTAACTTATCTATCCGCCTCTTACACTATCGATTTTATTGTAAACGGAATCGAGCAATATACGGGCGTAACCATTATTTCAGAACATCAGGATGAAATAAAAAGTTATATCATTACCGAAATGAAACGTGGTGTAACCATCTACAAAGGCGAAGGCGGTTATGGTGAAAGAAAAGACATCGACATTGTTTTTACTGTTGTAACAAAATTGGAAATGAGCAAATTACAAACCGCCATCAGAAATATAGATGCCGATGCCTTTGTGATACAACAACAAATTGCAGACTTAAAAGGTGGCGTAGTCAAGCGTCATGCTTTGCATTAATAAATATAATTATAGAAATTTGGGAGTGCTCCCAAGCTACGCAAGGGGTCGGGCTGTACGCTATATCTTTTTCGTTTTTACTCACTGATATTATCCTATAAAACGAAAAAGGATACCGCTTCCATCCCTCACACAAAACCCATAGTTTAAAAAGATTATCCCATTGAAAATATACCATAACCTATCAGAATTTACCAAGCTTAATAATGCAGTAGTCACCATCGGCACTTTCGATGGTGTTCATTTCGGACACCAGAAAATCATCAAACAACTGGTAGCCAAAGCAAAAGCAGATCACGGTGAAAGTGTAATCTTAACCTTTTTCCCGCATCCGAGACTCATCATCGATCCCGAAAATCAGGATCTGAAGATGATCAATACCATTAATGAAAAGGCAGAAATATTAAAGAGCCTTGGTGTTGATCATTTAATCATCACACCTTTTACCCGCGATTTTTCCAATCAGCTACCAGCAGACTATATCAAAAATATACTGGTAGATCATATTGGAACCAAACACATTATCATCGGTTATGATCACCGTTTTGGAAAAGACCGTACCGGTACGCTGACAGAATTGAAAGCTGCAGGTATTCATTTTGGTTTTACGGTAGAAGAGATTATGGAACAAGATATCCATGATGTAGCAGTGAGTTCTACCAAAATTCGACAGGCACTTTTAGCGGGAGATGTAGGCCTGGCATCAGATTATCTGGGTTATGCTTTCCCCATTTTCGGGCGTGTAATAAAAGGTGATAAAATAGGCAGAACAATAGGTTTCCCAACGGCCAATATTTTTGTAGAAGAAACCTACAAACTTATTCCGGGCGATGGCATTTATGCCGTAACCGTTGAGATGGAGGTTAGGAGTTCGGAGTTAGGAGTTGGAAGTCAGGAATCTGGAGTCAATAGTCAAGAGTCAGGAATGGAGGTCATCAACCTTCAACCTTCAACCCTAAACCTTCAACCTTTTAAGGGTATGGCATACATTGGTCAAAGGCCAACCATTAACGGAATGACCAGAAACATTGAAGTAAATATTTTCGATTTTAATCAGGAGATTTACGGACAGGATATCAAAATGAATTTTTTAAAATTCCTTCGTCACGATGTGAAATTTACGGGCCTTGAAGCATTGAAAATACAACTCCACCAAGACAAAGAAGATACATTAGCCTACTTTTCATCTCTCGAATAGCTAAGCTTAATTGAAATTTAACTTTTAAAAAAGCCTCATTTTCGCTATATTAGCAGCAATGAGGCTTTTTTATATCATATTTTTTTTCAGTATACTGGCGAGTCTGACAAGCTTTGCTGCTCCCAAAAAAAATAGTGCATTAAAAAGTCATTCTACAAAAATTACTGCATTTAATAAAAAATATAGCCTAAAATCCACTTCAGGGATCGCTCCTGATCAAGAAAATCTACAAAAAGATTTAATCAATAACACCATCATTAAAATCCTTTTAGATCTGTTTGCTGTTCTGGTTATTGCCATGCTTCTTTCGCCACCCGTGAAAATGAGTGATTCGATTTTGAAGCGACTTAAATATAATTACTGGTGCTTACTTAAAATGCTTTACCCGAAACACGTTTTCTGGTAAATCTTTAAGCGCACCGCCATCAGGTGGAATACGAAAGCCGGCTAAACCGGAAATCTTTTACCATAATACTGATTACCATAATGCATTTACCAGATTTAATTGCCGATTTAGGATTAATTCTTGCCGCAGCAGGGATTACCACACTCATATTTAAAAGAATAAAACAACCCCTTGTTTTAGGTTATATTTTAGCAGGCTTACTTGTTGGGCCACATTTAGATTTTTTTCCATCCGTTACTGACACCAAAAGTATCAACATCTGGGGCGAAATCGGCGTAATTTTCCTCCTCTTCAGTTTAGGTTTAGAATTCAGTTTCAAAAAATTAGTCAAAGTAGGTGGCTCTGCATCAATTACCGCCATTGTCGAAGTCGTTTTTATGTTGCTGATTGGTTTCTCCGCAGGTAAGCTCATGGGCTGGAAAACCATGGATAGTATCTTCCTGGGTGGTATTCTTTCGGTGTCTTCTACTACCATTATCATCAGGGCTTTTGAAGAACTAGGGGTTAAACACAAGAAATTCGCAGGTTTGGTATTCGGCGTACTCATTGTAGAAGATTTAGTGGCTATTTTACTGCTCGTTCTCCTCTCAACAGTTGCTGTAAGTCAGCAATTTGCCGGCAGTGAAATGTTAATCTCAATTGCCAAACTTGCTTTCTTTCTAGTGCTCTGGTTTCTGGGTGGAATATTTCTCATTCCAACCTTCCTTAAAGCCACAAGGAAGCTCATGAACGATGAAACCATGCTGGTTGTTTCTTTAGCTTTATGTCTAATTATGGTGCTTTTAGCTGTGAAAGTTGGCTTTTCTCCTGCATTGGGCGCTTTCATTATGGGGTCTATCTTAGCAGAAACCACGCAAGCTGAAAGAATAGAACACCTTACCAAATCGGTAAAAGATTTGTTTGCAGCTGTCTTCTTTGTTTCGGTAGGTATGCTGATCGATCCGAAAATTCTGATCGACTATGGCCTGCCCATCGTAATCGTAACACTAGCCACTATTTTGGGTAAGTTTTTAAGCTCAAGCCTTGGCGCCTTACTTTCAGGTCAGCCGTTAAAAACCTCGGTTCAGGCCGGGATGAGTTTAGCGCAGATTGGGGAGTTTTCTTTTATCATTGCTACACTTGGTTTAACGCTGAAAGTAACCAGCGACTTTCTGTATCCAATTGCTGTGGCCGCATCAGCCATTACTACTTTTACCACGCCATATCTCATCAAACAATCAGAACCTTTTTATAATTTCCTCAGTAGAATTTTACCTAAAAAATGGCTTGATGGCATTTCTAGATATAGTTCCAGTACCGCAGGTATGACCACCTTAAGTGACTGGAAAATCCTGTTGCGTGGATATGCTTTTAATACCGTTATTCACTCGGTGATAATCGTAGCCATTATTTTCTTTGCATCGAGGTACATCCAGCCCTTCATCGCCAATAACGTGGTAAATGGCATGAAATCTACGATTATTAGTCTGGTGGTTTCCTTCGTGATCATGGCGCCTTTTCTATGGGCATTGTCCATCAGGAGGATTCAAAAAACAGCTTACTCCCATTTGTGGCTTAGTAAAAAGTTTACACGTGGTCCGCTCATTGCAATTGAAGCCTTCAGAATTGCATTGGGCGTATTTTTTGTGGGCTTTTTGGTATACGAATTTTTCGATACCTGGATCGCTGCCGGAATAGCGCTGATACTCATTGTATTGATGATGTTTATCTTTTCGAGAAAGCTCCAATCATTCTATAATAAGCTGGAGAAACGTTTCATCTTAAACCTGAATGCCAGGGAAAATCTAAAACCTGATATTTTACCCTGGGATACCCATTTAACAGAACTGGTGGTTTCGCCGGAATCGGAAGTGGTTGGCCAAACACTTGCCAGCCTGATGATTCGCGAGAAATATGGTGTAAACATAGCCATGATAGAACGCGGGAGAACCAATATTCCAACGCCGGGAAGAGACGAAAGACTTTACCCGAACGATAAATTACTGTTAATTGGTGCAGATGATCAACTTGCAGCAGTAAAGACAATTTTAGAGGTCGATATTCCGGAGACCGAAAGCGAGAAAAACTTCCCCGACAAGGAAATGACCTTGCAGAAAGTTGTGGTTAATCTCGAATCTCCTGTTTACGGTTTAAGCATCAGAAATGCAGGCATTCGGGAAAAGGCACAGGCGCTGATTGTGGGAATTGAACGCGGAACAGAAAGAATTTTAAACCCATCGTCTGATTTCATTTTTGATAACGGCGATGTGGTCTGGATTGTTGGAAATAATAGGAAAATTAAAGAGGTAATATAGAAAGACCGGCGTCGGGAGTCTTTAGTCCGGAGTCGATATCGCCTTACGACTTCAGACTTATTTTTATATCTTCGTATACAGCCCTACCTATGAAAGTTGATATAGAAAAAAGTGAGTTTCTTGATAAAATGATTGAGCAATGGCAACATGACGGCTTAATTAATGAGGAAACCGGAAACAAACTTCGCCAGAGTTATGAAGCCAAAAATTTTGATTGGTTAAGACTAGCTCAATATGCCTTTTGGGTAGCTTTAGCTTGTGGTTTTATTGCGCTGGGTTCCCTTTTAATTGATAACACAATCATTACCTATCTCAAACGCGTTTACGATACCCCAAATATTGTGATCGCCTTGGTTTCTGCAGGATTGGCAGGCTGGCTTTATATTTTAGGCTTCCGAAGGAAGATGAAGCTCCCCAATCTGCGTTTTAGCAATGAAGCCATCGTATTTTCAGCGATATTACTTACAGCGAATGCCATTGCCTATTTTGGCAAGTCGCTTGATAATGGTTCTGGAAATTTTACCATCCTCATCTTAATCTCCGTATTTATTTACGGAGGGCTGGGTTATTTTTTCAACTCCAAGCTGATCTGGATCTTCGCCTTAATATCCCTGGGTGCATGGTTCGGCACTGAGACTGGCTACCTAAGCCGTTGGAACTATTACTTTCTTGGTATGAATTATCCGCTTCGGTTTGTGGTATTTGGCGCGGTATTAACCGCATCATCTTTCATCATGAAGCTGATCCCAAAAACGAAACAATTTTTTCAGGTAACCTACCTGGCTGGAATGGTGTATTTATTCATCTCACTTTGGGCATTATCCGTTTTCGGGAATTTTGCCAGTCTGGAAGAGTGGTATTCAGTCAGACAATTAAACTTATTTTACTGGGCATTAATTTCGGCTGCCGTTTGTGTTGCCAGCACTTTATATGGATTAAAATACCGCGATGATATTGCCCGTGAATTCGGAATTACCTTTCTATTCGTCAATCTTTACACCCGTTATTTCGAATACTTTTGGGACAGCTGGCACAAGGCACTCTTCTTTTCGGTATTGGCAGCTTCATTCTGGCTCATCGGCAGAAAAGCAGAGAAAATCTGGAATGTTGAATTCTTAAAGTAAGAAGTAAATTAAGTTAAAAAGATTGTTTCTGAAACGAAAAATCGCTGCTTCGGACTCCCCGATATCAGACTAAAGATTCACGACTAAAAACTGCAGACCAATGAAAGATCGCTTTACCACTCTGCAACTCCAAACTCCAAACCTGACTATAGACTCAAGACTAAACACTCCAATCTCAAATCCTCTTACAAAATAACGATAATCTGTTTCACGATCAGGTAAGCTGCCAGTACGTATAAAAATATGGCGATAGATTTATTAATAATGAGGCTACTTAAAGCGAATTTTTCCTGAATAAAAGTGGCAAAATGCGCATAAACATATAGCGCTCCGGCAGAACCAAAGCCCGAACCTATCGCGAAGATAATTAACGATAAATAATCTGTTTCTATCCACTTGTGCAAAATTACGTAGTTTCCAAAAAATAGCCAGAAAGGAATTTGTACAGGATTTAAAACACCGAGGATTAATCCGTATAATACACTTCCGCTTCGCTTATCATCCTTTTTATTACTGGTAATCGGCACCTTTTTGCGGTTCACCCAGGTAATCGTTCCCATGGTAATGAACATGAGAATCATAAAGCAATCGACCAAAGTGCCTAACCTCACTTCACTTACTGCCTCATTAGGGTTGATATCACTCATGGCCCAACGGGCAAAACGCATCATCCCGAAGGTGAAGAATATCTCCACACAAGAAAACGAGAGGATAAAATACCATACCTGACGCATGCCTTTATTAATGGCAAGTTGCGCAACCGTAAGATTGATGTTGCCAGGGGGAATATAGCCCATGGCGTTGAGGATGATGCCTATAAAAAAGGTTAGGAAAAGCATTGCCGAAATTATGGATTTAAATTTAAATGCGACGCTAAATATTTCCCTGTATAAGAAGTTTTCTCTTTAATTAAATCTTCAGGTAAGCCTTCAAAAACCAGTTTACCTCCACCATCACCACCTTCCGGACCAATATCAATTACCCAATCTGCACATTTAATCATATCCATATTGTGCTCAATGACCAAAATGGTATTCCCTTGTTCTATCAAAGTATTTAAAGCCTTTAATAGTTTCTTGATATCGTGGAAATGCAATCCTGTTGTTGGCTCATCAAAAATAAACAACGTCTTATTGGCATTATTGCCTTTAATTAAGAAAGACGCCAGTTTAATCCGCTGTGCCTCCCCTCCTGATAAGGTATTAGATGATTGGCCCAAATGCACATAGCCCAAACCTACATCCACCAATGGATTCAGCTTATTTAAAATCTTCTGCTCATCAGCAAAGAAATCAACCGCTTCATCGATGGTCATATCCAGAATTTCAGACACATTCTTCTCTTTGTAAGTAACGTCTAAAACCTGTTGTTTAAAACGTTTTCCGCCACAAGCCTCACATGGCAAATAAATATCGGCCATGAACTGCATCTCGATTTTCACTTCACCTTCACCCTGGCAAACATCACAACGCCCGCCTTCCACGTTGAAAGAGAAGGCAGCAGGCTTCAATCCGGCAGCTTTAGCAGCAGCCAAACCCGAAAACAGCGCACGGATATCATCCCAGGCTTTAACATAGGTAACCGGATTCGAACGGCTGGAACGCCCAATAGGATTCTGATCCACCATTTCCACGGCACTCACCAAATCTGTATTTCCGAAAATGCCATCATAAGCACCTGTTTGCTCCCCGGCATAATTACCTATGGCTTTCTGCAGAGCAGGATAAAGAATTTTCTTTACCAAACTCGTTTTTCCCGAGCCTGAAACGCCACTTACGGCAGTAAAAACACCCAATGGAAACTTCACGTCAATATTTTGAAGGTTATTTTCTCTGGCCCCCTTAATCAGGATATGATCTTTCCATTTACGACGCTTTTCGGGGATGGCAATCTTTTCTATCCCTGCTAAATAACGGCCGGTTAAGCTATTGGTATCTTTTAAGATCTCTTCATAATTGCCGCTGAAAACCAGGTTACCACCATGTGTACCCGCTTCCGGGCCAATATCGATAATATAATCAGCAGCACGCATCATTTCCTCCTCATGTTCTACCACGATAACGGTATTGCCAACGTTCCTTAAAGAGATTAGTACTTCAATTAATTTATTGGTATCCCGTGGATGGAGTCCGATACTGGGTTCGTCCAACACATAGATGGACCCGACCAGGCTACTGCCCAATGAAGTTGCTAAATTGATTCTTTGCGATTCACCACCAGATAAAGTATTAGATAAACGATTCAGCGTTAAATAACCCAAACCTACGTTATTCAGGTAAAGGAAACGATTATCAATTTCAGCCAATAAACGTTTGGCAATTTTAGCATCATTTACGCTTAGTTTTAAATCGTTAAAGAAGACCAGCGCTTTAGACAATGGCATCAATACAATATCGATAATCGATTTTTCAGCAATCTTTACATAAGATGCATCTTTACGTAAACGAGATCCCTGACAATCCGGACAGGTTGTTTTTCCGCGATAGCGCGATAACATTACCCTATATTGTATTTTATAAGTTTGCTCTTCCAATTCCTTAAAAAAGGCATCCAGTCCCGCAAAATATTTATTGCCAGTCCACAGTAAACGTTGTTCTTTTGCTGTTAACTGACTATATGAACGGTGGATAGGAAACTCAAATTTCGGAGCAACTTTAACAAAGTTCTGCAACCACACACTCATCTTCTCCCCTCTCCAGGGTGCAATGGCATTATCGTATACACTTTTACTCTTATCCGGAATCACCAAATCTTCGTCGATACCGATTACATTTCCATAACCTTCGCAGCGTTTGCAGGCTCCATACGGGTTATTGAAAGAGAAAAAATTAGGTGTCGGCTCTTCGAAGCGCATCCCATCCAACTCAAACCGATCGCTGAAATGTTTGGTTTTCCCTTCGGCCTCCACGTAACAATCCCCTTTTCCTTCAAAAAACGCAGTTTGTGCAGAATCTGCTAAGCGGCTCAGCGTTTCCTCTTCCTGGTTAACCACAATCCGGTCAATCAGAATCTGAACGGTTTTATCATCAGTTAATTCAGCATCCTTAAAATCTTCATCATCCAGAACTGATTCTATTTTTAATATTTTCTCATCAATCAGCACCCGCAAAAATCCCTTTTGCAATAAGATGGCGAGTTCTTCTTTAATGGTTCTGTTGTTATGTGGATAAAGCGGACAAAAAATCGTCACTGTGGTATCCTCGGGCATGGCACCAACATAATCAACTACAGAACTCACTGAATCTTTTTTTACCTCTTTACCCGAAACCGGAGAGATTGTTTTCCCAATTCGGGAGAAGAGCAGTTTCAGATAATCATAAATTTCTGTAGATGTGCCGACTGTTGAACGTGGATTAGAAGTGATTACTTTCTGTTCTATCGCTATCGCCGGTGCAATTCCTTTAATATAATCTACATCAGGTTTATTCATCCTCCCCATAAACTGGCGGGCATAAGACGATAAACTTTCTACGTAACGGCGTTGTCCTTCAGCATATAAAGTATCAAATGCAAGCGAAGATTTTCCCGAACCAGACATCCCCGTAACCACCACTAATTTATTTTTAGGAATAGCAACATCTATGTTTTTAAGGTTGTGCACGCGGGCACCTTTAATGATTATATTTTTATGCGGATCTTTTTCGGCCTCTTTTTTGCTCATGTAGTGTTAAGAATATATTATGAAAACCCCAGAAAGTAATTTGGGTTTTAAGATGGTACAAAAATAGGGTACTGAGACGGTTAATTTATTTTTTAACATTTTATTTTTTGCATTTTGATAAAAAAATAACTTTCTTTGAGCATTAACAACCTCAGAACCAAACCAACTCAATCAAAAAACATAGGAGATCAGCTATAGAAATTAAACATCTACAAATTAATTTTTAGCAAACAGTACGGGATTTAGTGTAGGTAAACCTATGAATTTACAATCATATAACGATCAGGACCTCGTAAAGGTATATATTACCGGAAACGAGAATGGATTGCAGGAACTTTTAAGAAGACATAAAAGCAAGATTTATACTTCTATCTATTTATTGGTTAAAGACCAATATCTGGCAGAAGACATTTTTCAGGATGCCTTTATTAAAGTAATTAATACGCTGCGATCAGGAAGATATAACGAAGAAGGTAAGTTTTTGCCTTGGGTAATGCGTATTGCGCATAACCTGGTTATTGATCATTTCAGAAAAGAGAAAAGAACACCAGTCATCACCAGTTCTGATGGGATGGATGTCTTCAATATGCTACAGTTTTATGATGAGAGCGCAGAGGATAAAATGCTTCGCGATCAAACCCATAAAGATTTAAAGGAAATGATTCATTTATTACCTGATGAACAGAAAGAAGTGCTTTTGATGCGTCATTATGCCGACTTGAGTTTCAAGGAAATAGCAGATTTAACCGATGTAAGCATCAATACCGCTTTAGGACGCATGCGTTATGCTTTGAGCAACCTTAGAAAAATGCTGAAGACGAAAGAAATGACATACAAAGGGTAGCGTAAATGTTACATTTTTTGTAATAGGGTATAAAATAAAGCATCTGAACTATCGTTAAGTTTATAAACTTATCACATTTAGTTGCTTATGACAAAAACCTCTACATCAAACACAAGTGTAAACTTACCTATTCAAAACATGTTTCAGCCTAAAACTGACATCGAATCTGACGCAGAAATCAGCTTATTTTATGATCAAATAAAAGGTAAGCTGGATCGTTTAGCAAAAAATCCTCAAGATGAAACCATCAGGAAGATTTTGGCTTACAGCAAAAAGAAGTAAAATTTACATGAGCTAAGAAAGGCTGTTCTACAAGTGTAGGGCAGCCTTTTTCGTTTCCAGGCAAATCCGAATTTAGACGGAATATATGAGTGCTTAATTCCGAATGCATCCATTTACAAGATGTCTCCATTTTTACAATTGAAAATACAAAAAGCATTACCTTTGCATAGTGTAATTTTAACACTAAGCACAAATGAATAAAAATCTTCTTCCGCTAACGTTGGGTGGTTTAGGCATCGGCATCACAGAGTTTGTAATGATGGGTTTACTGCCCGACATTGCAAAAGACTTAACGGTGAGCATACCGAAAGCCGGACATTTAATATCTGCCTATGCACTTGGGGTTGTTATCGGTGCACCTTTACTAATTATCATTGCAGGGAAATATCCGCCGAAAAAAATCCTCATCGCATTGATGGTGATGTTCACTGCTTTTAACGCTTTTTCTGCATTTGCACCAACCTTTAATACTTTATTTATAGCCAGGTTACTCTCGGGCTTACCGCATGGTGCCTTTTTTGGTGTGGGTTCTGTAGTGGCTAGTCGCATTGCACAAAAAGGAAAAGAAGCACAAGCCGTTTCGCTGATGTTTATGGGTTTAACCATCGCCAATATTGTAGGCGTTCCGTTGGGCACTTTTATCGGACACAATTTCTCCTGGCGCATTTCATTCGCAGTAGTGGTTGTAGTTGGCCTGATTACCTTATTAAGTTTAAAATTATGGCTACCCGCTTTAGAGGCTGCTAAAAACCGTGACCTTAAAGCTGAACTTGGTTTCTTTAAAAAGAGAGAAGCGTGGATTATCATTTTGATGATCTCCATTGGTACAGGTGGTTTATTTACCTGGTACAGTTACATTGCGCCACTGATGACAGATGTTGCAGGCTTTTCACCAGAAGCAGTGACCTATATTTTAATGCTTGCCGGTTTGGGCATGATGGCTGGTAACTTCATCGGTGGCTTACTGGCAGATAAATATTCGCCAGCCAAAGCTTCCGGCGTATTGTTGCTGGCGATGGTTGTTGCCTTAACTATTGTGCATTTCGTTTCCGGCAATCAGGTATTTGCCTTGATCATGACCTTTATCACAGGCGCAGTTGCTTTTTCACTGGCAGCACCCATCCAAATGCTCATGATCCAATCGGCCAAAGGCTCTGAAATGCTGGCGGCATCTGCCAGCCAGGCGAGTTTTAACATCGGAAATGCACTAGGTGCCTTTTTCGGCGGATTGCCTTTGGTTTACGGTTTTGACTACACTTCTCCAGCTTATGTAGGTGCAGCAATGGCGTTAATTGGTGCCTTCTTCGCCTTTTGGCTAATTAAAAGCAAATCTGGTAAAGGATCCGTAGCAAAAGCACAAAACTATGCTGTGATGCATTAATTTCTTTCCTTGAATCATTATACATAACAAAGATAACTGGCAACTCAATAATTTGCTTGTTATATTTGCCTATGCTTAAAAAAGAACGTTATAAACTTTTTGTAGACCATTTCTCTGCCAAACAGCCAGATGCAGAAACAGAATTACATTACAACAATCCATACCAGTTATTGGTTGCGGTAATTCTTTCTGCACAATGTACTGATAAGCGGGTGAATATGGTTACGCCTGCCTTATTTCAGCGTTTCCCTAATGCGAAAGCGCTGGCAGAAGTTACACCAGATATCGTGTTTGACTATATTAAAAGCATCAGCTATCCCAATAATAAAGCAAAGCACCTGGTTGGCATGGCCAATATTTTAGTTAATGAATTTAACGACGTTGTCCCTTCCGGGATAGATGACCTGCAAAAAATGCCAGGCGTGGGGCGTAAAACGGCTAACGTAATTGCTTCAGTAATTTATAATGCACCGGCAATGGCTGTGGACACACATGTATTTCGTGTAGCTAACCGCTTGGGATTAACAAATGGCAAAACGCCTTTAGCCGTAGAAAAAGACCTGGTTAAAAATTTGCCGGAGCAAGATATTCATATTGCACACCATTGGCTTATTCTACATGGAAGATACGTTTGTGTAGCCAGAAACCCTAAATGCGAAGTGTGCGAGATTACTTATATGTGCCGCTATTTCGAACGGCTAACGGCTCAAAAAGAACGCGACTTCCTTAAAATAAAAATAATTTAACTTTACTATTGACATTAGCCAAAAAACAATTAACTTAGCTAAATATTTTAGTAAAATAAATTACCAACACAAGTATATTTAGCCGACAATTCAATTATATTTACGTAATCAAATCAAAAAAAATGGCAAGCGCAAATCCTGATAAATTAAAAGCATTACAATTAACTCTAGATAAATTAGAAAAATCTTATGGTAAAGGTACCATAATGAAACTTGGCGATACCGCTATTGAACCTATTGATTTCATCTCTACAGGTTCTATCAGTTTGGATATTGCTTTGGGCATTGGTGGTATTCCAAAAGGAAGGGTTATTGAAATTTATGGTCCAGAGTCTTCTGGTAAGACAACCTTAGCTACACATATTATTGCTGAAGCACAGAAAAAAGGTGGTATAGCAGCATTTATTGATGCGGAACATGCTTTCGATCAATTTTATGCAAAAAAATTAGGTGTTGATACTGACAACCTATTAATTTCTCAACCAGATAATGGCGAGCAGGCATTAGAAATTGCCGATAACTTAATTCGCTCTGGCGCTATTGATGTGATCGTGATTGACTCTGTTGCAGCATTGGTTCCTAAAAGTGAAATTGAAGGCGAAATGGGCGACAGTAAAATGGGCTTACACGCACGTTTAATGAGTCAGGCCTTACGTAAGCTTACCGGAACAATTTCAAAAACCGGATGTTGCTGTATTTTCATCAACCAGTTACGTGATAAAATCGGGGTGATGTTTGGTAACCCGGAAACAACAACCGGTGGTAACGCCCTAAAATTTTATGCTTCGGTACGTTTAGATATCCGTAGGATTTCACAAATTAAAGATTCAGACGAAGTTTCAGGTAACCGTGTTAAAGTGAAGATCGTTAAAAATAAAGTGGCTCCACCTTTCCGAATTGCCGAATTTGATGTAATGTTTGGTGAAGGAATTTCGAAAAATGGTGAGATCGTAGATCTAGGTGTTGACTTCGGAATTATCAAAAAAGCCGGTTCATGGTACTCTTACGGAGATACTAAATTAGGACAGGGTAGAGATGCAGTAAAACAACTGTTAAGTGATAACCCTGAATTAGCAGATGAGCTTGAAATTAAGATTAAAGCAGAAGTTACAGGTGATAAATTAGAAGAGAAGTAATCTCCAATAATATCTATAGAAAAGGCGCTGCGAATCACTTCACAGCGCCTTTTCTTATTATAAATCCTGTATAGCATTTTCAGGCAAGACAACCATGTATTAAATATTAAGCCTCGTTAAAATCTCGTTAGCCTACGCTCGTTATCAAAATTAGTTCTGGCTAAAGATAGCGCTGAAATCTTTAGTTACATAAACGATAACCAATAATGCCGAAATAATCAAGGCACCTAAAATAATTACGCCCCAACTCCCGTTCAGCTTATTTTTGTCTTTTCTAATCAGGTAATATAAAATTCCAATAAGTGGTATCGCGCAAACGATCCAAAATATCAACGATGCTCCAGTCATATATATGAATTCAATTTAATTATTTTTACTTGGAAATTTCAAATTGCAATTGTGCTCCTCGCCAATCCTCTTCCCACACGTTAAACACCTAACCCTTCTAACCCGCTAACCTTCTAACCCTCATCCTAAAACTCCATTCTTGCCATTGGCGATACTTCCTGCCCGACAAAATCTTTAACAAGATACTTTTGATATCCGGCAATGGCAATCATTCCGGCATTATCAGTGCAATATTGAAATGCAGGAATGTAAACTTTCCATCCAAGTTCATCAGCAGTTTCCTGTAAGCCGTTTCTCAAACCTGAGTTTGCCGAAACACCACCTGCAATGGCCACTTCATTAATGCCATATTGTTTAGCCGCCTTCTTTAGCTTATTCAACAAAATCTGAACAATGCTATGTTGCACTGAAGCACAAATATCATCTAAATTTTCGGCAATGAAGTTTGGATTCTCTTTTTCCTGTTTCCTGATAAAGTAAAGAATGGAAGTCTTGAATCCGCTGAAACTAAAATTTAGGTCTGCTATCTGTGGTTCAGCAAATTTGAACGCCTTGCAGTTACCCAATTTTGCATGCTGATCAATTAATGGTCCGCCAGGATAAGGAAGCTGCAAGATTTTTGCCGTTTTATCAAAGGCCTCTCCTGCTGCATCATCGAGGGTTTCGCCCACAATCTCCATATCAAAATAATCTTTAACCAGCACAATCTGCGTATGCCCGCCAGAAACGGTAAGGCATAAGAATGGAAAATTTGGTTTGGGATCATCAATGAAATGCGCCAGGATATGGGCATGCATATGATTAACAGAAATTAATGGTATATTTAATGCAAGCGCAAAAGATTTTGCAAAGGAAACTCCCACCAAAAGAGAACCCAGCAAACCTGGCCCGCGCGTAAAGGCAACAGCATTTATGTCCTGTTTTGTAACCTTTGCATTCTTTAATGCTTGCTCAATAGTTGGAACAATATTTTGTTGATGTACCCTGGATGCCAATTCGGGGATGACGCCACCATAATTTTCATGAATAGTTTGGTTTGCAATAACATTGGCCGTAATTTTGCCGTTGTTACATATAGCGACTGAAGTATCATCGCAAGAGGACTCTATAGCAAGTATAACAGACAAATTATTTAAATTTTAAGCTGCAAAATTATTAAAAAACTATTTAAAATACTCCTTTGGGTAATTGCATCAATAATTTTGCTGCTTGCGCTTATTATTTTCTCATTACAGTTTAAGCCCGTACAAACTTACGTTGCTCAAAAAGCAGCCGCGTATTTGTCTAAAGAGCTGAATACTACTATTACCATTAAAAGCCTATATATTAAGCCTTTCAAATCTGTTGTGCTCGAAGATTTAGTCGTGCTTGATTTGCAAAAAGACACCTTACTCCGCACCCCACAGTTCATGGTTGATATTAATCAATTTTCTATTGATAAAAAGATTATTGATGTTAATACCATTCAGATCAATAGCGGGCAATTTTTCCTAAAGGATTTCAAAGATAAGTCATCTAATCTCGATTTCCTCATAGACTACTTCGATTCTGGTAAACCTAAGGTAAAGAAAAAGAAAAGTAAGCCATTTGATGTGAAGTTAGGCCGGCTTATTTTAAATCAATTTGCGTTTCGATATACAAATTACGCGGCTAAAGATACCACGCAAGGCAAAACAGTAAATTTCGATAATGTTGACGTTAAAGCCTTATGTGGTATTTTTGAAGGGCTGGATATGAAAAACCACCTCCTCAAAACCAATGTCAAAAACCTCACACTAAAGGAAAAGAGCGGTTTTTACCTTAAAAATCTTACTGCAGAAGCTACCCTGGATAGTAATGCAATTGAATTAAAAAACCTGCTGTTGGTTACCGATAATAGCTACCTGACGAATTATTATCAAATGAAATATAAATCCCTGAAGGATTTTAATCATTATGTAGATAACGTGAGGATGAAAGCGATTTTTAAAAATAGCCACTTATCCTCCAAAGACGTTGCCTTTTTTACGCCGGAACTTAAAGACATGAAACTGGATCTGGATATAGACGGGCAGATTACAGGTTTGGTAAACAATCTCCGGGCGAAGAAACTTTCTATAAAAGCAGGCAAAGCCACCTATATTAAAGGAGATTTTATTCTGAAAGGTCTGCCGAAGTGGCGTGAAACCTTTATGGATATGAAGATTGAAATGGCTGGCACAAACAAAGCCGATCTTGATGCGATTCTTGCAGGCGTAACCAATAGCAAAAAAAAGGTCATTCCCGTAATCGTTAATAAGTTTGGCAATATTAACTTTAATGGAAGTTTTACCGGCTTTCAAAATGATTTTATTGCTTATGGCGAGTTCAAAACAAAGCTCGGGAGAATCGTTTCTGATGTAAACATGAAGATCGATAAAAATAATATCCCCTCTTATACCGGGAATGTTAAAACCTTCGATTTTAATATTGGCAATCTGATTGATGAAAAATCGCTGGGAAGAATTACCTCTTCACTTTATGTTAAAGGCCGCGGAACTGAACTCAAAAACCTTACAGAAAAAATTAATGGAGATGTAAAGTACATCGACTTCAACGGATACCGATACAGCAATGTGAAGATTGACGGAACCTTTAACAAGAAATATTTCGATGGAAAATTAAGCATCAATGACCGAAATCTGAAACTTGTTTTTGATGGCGGCGTTAATCTCAACCCAAAACTTCCGGTATTTAACTTCAATGCTACGATTTCAAAAGCGAAGCTTAAAGCATTGAAACTGCTGAAAGATTCTTTAATCGTTGATGCAAAGTTCAGTACAAATTTCTCCGGAACCAACCTGAATAATATTGAAGGTAGTTTGTTGATTGAAAAAATCAGGCTTCAAAATCCAAAGGGAATCTATAACGTGGATTCGGTACAACTGATGGCTAAAGGCACCGGCATTAACAGAAATCTGAATATTAAATCCGACATATTAGACGCCAGTATTTCTGGCGAATACGACCTTAACTCTATAGTATCTTATTATAAAGCAATAGCGAAAACATATATTCCTTCGCTGAAAACAGACATTATAAAATATAACAATCAAATCTTCAAATTTGATCTGCGGGTTAAAAAGTTCGAGCCATTGGCGCAGTTCATTGCGCCCGGATTGGAGATGGAGGAGGGCGCTACCTTATTAGGCGATTTTGATTCGAGAAACAATACGGCCACGCTTACCGGCTTTGTGAAAAAACTGAAATACAATGGCATTGTGGTTAACAATATCATTCTCGATGAAAATACCACCCAAGAGCAACTTCAGCTGATTATAACTTCAGATCGTGTACAGTTGAATGATAGTTTATTTATCAAAGACGTTAACGTTTCGAACATCCTTCGCAATGATAGCCTGGCTTTTAACATCAAGATGTCTAATGCGGATGAAGCCAACCAACTGGATTTAAACGGACTGGTTGAATTTACTAAAAATCAGGATACCACCGCGCGTTTGAGTTTGTTACCTTCTATTCTTAAAATAAACAGTGAAGAATGGCGGATCCAGGAAAAGGTTAGAATTGTGCTGAACCAGGGCAAAACCCTCATCAGTAACTTCGATTTAACCAATGGCAACCAGCAGTTAACCGTTGATGGATTATTATCAAGTGATCCGAAAGATTTGCTTGAGGTCGGATTTAAAGACTTTAATTTAAAAACACTTAATCCTTTTACAAAAGGTTTCGGGGTAAAGCTTGGTGGGAATGCAAATGGAAATACAAAACTCTATGGCATTCTGAAAGCGCCAAGAGCCACTGACGACCTCAAAATCGACTCCTTAAACTTCAATGATATTTATATCGGTACCCTACGCGATACCTCATCTTTTAACAGTGAAACAAATAAGGTTAATATCTTCACAAGGATCACGGCTGATGATACGGAAACTTTCAAACTCACCGGAAATCTTGATTTGAACGAAAAACAAATCGACATGGACGTGAAGATGAACGACAGTAAACTGACCATCCTGGAGCCATTTGTGAAAACGCTGGTCTCTAATCTGAAAGGAAATATCTCTGCCGATTTAACGGTGAAAGGTCCGTTGGATAAACCTACTATTAACGGATCGCTGGCGCTTGATGAAGGACAGTTGATGGTGAATTACCTGAAGACAACCTATGTAATTACCGATAAGGTAAATGTTGAAAACAGTGTGGTGAAGCTAGATAACTTTAAACTCCGCGATTTGGAAGGCCACCTGGCGAATGCCACCGGATCAGTAGATTTAAATAATCTGGATGATCCAACTTTAGATATAAAGGTAGACGCCACTGATTTTATGGCGCTAAATACCACGTCAAAAGATAATTCTGTTTACTTCGGAAAAGCATATGGTACGGGCGTGTTCAAATTCAATGGCCCCACCAGTAAAATGAAGATCGATATTAAAGCCAGAACCGGGAACGGAACGGTTTTCAATTTGCCTTTGAACAGTTCAGAAACAGTGTCTGATAAAGACTTTATCAATTTCATTAGTCGCGATTCGAGTAAAGTAGTGAAGAAAACCACCAGTTTTGATGGCTTAACACTTACTTTTAAACTTACCATAGACCCCAATACCACGGCTAATATTTTCACTACTTTGGGTAATCTGAGTGGAAAAGGTAATGCAGAGTTAAACCTGAATATTAATAGTCTGGGTGATTTTGAAATGTCTGGAGATTACATCATCGAAACGGGTAGTTTTGACTTTACCGCGCAAGAGGTAATCAATAAGAAATTTGAAATCAGGCAAGGTGGTACCATCCGGTGGACAGGTAATCCAACTGCTGCGCAGATTAATTTGAAAGCGATTTATGCATTAAGGGCCAACTTAAATGAACTCTTTAAAGCTGCTAACCGCGATGCGAGTAGTTTGGCCAACCAAAGGGTAGATACCGAAGTGGAGATGGGATTAACAGGCCTCCTATTGCAGCCGGAAATTAAACTCGACATTAACTTCCCTTCACAGCCATCCATTAAAGAACAGCTACAAACTTATCTTAGTGATCAGAATAATCTGAATCTACAAGCCTTTAGTTTAATTATCAGACGGAGTTTTGCTTCCGGAAATGGTGGTGAATCTATTGGGAACCAGTTGAGTTCTACCGCAACCAGTACCGCTACCGAATTGGTCTTTAACCAGTTCAACAATGTATTATCGTCACTAAACTTAAACTTTGTAGATTTAAATGTTCGCTCATTGAACGAAGCCAATGCATCTTTTAAATTATTTAATAACAGGCTAATTATCAATGCCGGTATCGTAGACAGAAACAGTGTTAATGATTTCAACGTGATCGACTTTTCTAACGATAACGTAGGTAGAGAGGTTGAAGCCTTATTTTTAATTAGAAAAGATGGAAGCTTAACCGCTAAAGCAGCAAATAAACCACCTACACAGCAAAGCATCTTCCTGAACAGCGGAATCAGTCCGACGGCAAACGTAACTTCTTTTGGTTTGGTGTACACGCAGCAGTTCGATACGTTTAAAGAATTTATTCAGAAAATCTCTGGTTCTTACCGTAGAAATTTAAAACGGAAACAAAGCGAAGCACCTGTTAAAACGAATAAATCAATCAGCAAGGAAGCGATTATCAATCAGAGTAAGGGGAATCCGAGGAAGTAAACGAGGAATTCGTGTTTCGTTGGTCGTTCGTCGTTGATCGTCTATCGTTTTTCGTCCACATCCGATTATCGTCATTGCGAGGAGGCGCTTTCAGCCGACGAAGCAATCTTACACCGATCGCTACTATTAAAAGCAGGGCGATGAATGTTGTGTTCTATTTATATTGTAGATCGTTTGTCGTCTATCGTGTTTTGTTTAGATTATCGTCATTGCGAGAAGGCTCCTTTAGCCGACGAAGCAATCTCTATTACGTAGATATCCTCTATTTACAAAATTCATTAAACAAAAAAACCAGTGGTTAAAACCACTGGCCTACATAATTATTATTTCAAACGCCCAATTACCAATCCAATTGTAAACTGGATATTGGAAACTGAAAACGATAACAATTCGCTATGGCCATCCTGCTACCGGCCTCGGAAATGATGGAAGGATAAAACGTTTACTGCTTAACTAACGCTCATGCTTCAAAGGTATCTCCCCTGCAGTTGAAATGACCATCGTATCATCGTCTTCTCGACTGGAGCGAAGCGCAATGGAGAGATCTTTGAACACAATCATTCTTCAACTTGAAAAGTTTTCTCGGCTTCGCTCGAAATGACGGCGTGGGGCTAATGAATTCTATTGGCAAATGTCGAATAAGCAAAAAGGTAAAAGCCTTTCGGCGGCAAGCCGAGGCAAGCCAGCGCAGCGGGAAACAGCCCCCATCACTAGCTATAACTATTATAAAATATTTCGTCATTGCGAGGAGGCACGACGAAGCAATCTCCTTTGCAGATTCTTCGATGGAGATTGCTTCAGCAGATAAAAAATCTGCTTCGCAATGACGGATTTTTTGAGGGGATGTACTAACCGAATCGTTGTGCGAAATTTAATTTAGCACCTATTGAAGTTAGGTCCTGAATCAAGTTGAGGAAGACGACCACTTTAACCCACCGTTCATAGAATGACATAATAAAAAAGGTTCGGTGTTAAATGAAGGTAGTATACAAAAAAGTAGGGATTCTTCGCTGCGCTCTGAATGACATCCCGCTATGGCCACCGTGCTATCCGGCCACGGAAATGATGGAAGGAGAAAACGTTTACTGTTTAACTATAATGCTCATGGTTCAAAGGTATCCCCCCTGCAGTTGTAAATGACCATCGTATCATCGTCTTCTCGACTGGAGCACAGCGCAATGAAGAGATCTTTGAACACAGCCATTCTTCAACTTGAAAAGATTTCTCGGCTTCGCTCGAAATGACGGCGTGAGGCTAATGAATTCTATTGGCAAATGTCGAATCAGCAAAAAAGTAAAAGCCCTTCGGCGGCCAGCCGAGGCAAGCCTGCGCAGCGGGAAACATCCCCCATCACTAGCTATAACTATTATAAAACATCTCGTCATTGCTGTAATGGTTTAGTAATTCGGTAATGAACTAGTTTATTTTTTGTTATTTATATTGACCATTTCCACAGGCTTTTTACCATTAATTCCTTGGTGTGGTCTTTCCCAGTTATAATATACAATATACTTTAAAAGTTCGTCCTGCAATTCCTCTAGGCTATCAAAGTCTGTATCTTCAATGAGATCCTCTTTTAAGGTTCTCCAGAAGCGTTCAACCTTTCCGTTTGTCTGTGGCCGATATGCCTTGGTGTAACGTCGTTTGATCCCGGTTTCCATCAGCATCCTCTCAAAGGGATGGTTCTTTTTGTTCTGACTGATGGAGGGACCGAACTCTGGCCCGTTGTCAGCAATCATCTCCTCAAAGAGTATCCCAAATTCCTGTTTGAGCATCTGCATGCAGCGCATACCAGCGAACATGGTGGTAAGAGCGGTAATGTCTTCCATTACCGCTGCCCAGGCCAAACGTGAATAATCATCGAGGACACACAGCAGATAAAGCTTTCTATTTTGTCCCCTGATTACACTTTTACTAAGATGGTGGCAATCAATATGTCCCAACTGGCCCATATACTCCTTTATGATCTTTCGTTTAACTTCTTTTTCGGTGGACCTCAAATGGTTCTGACCGTGACGCTTGAGGATATTGTATACCCCAGATGCCGAGGGCATAAATTTATCTGATTTTTGTTTAAGCTGACTGGCTATTTCAAATTTATTACAACCAAGTTTACGCAGATCAAGCACTTTTTGTTCATCCTGCAAGTCGGGACGTCTTGTACGATACTTAGGACCACGCTTCGCTGGGAGCAGGTCTAGTTCATTGCCCGATTGCTTGAACCTGTTGTAATACTTTAAAAAACTCCGCGCATCAGTGTCGTGCGCAGAGTAGAAATCTTTTGCAAGTTTAAAATTGGGGTGAACACCAGCTTTTACCTGTTCATATTCTGTGATCAGGAATCGGTATTTATTCAGATAATTACGCTTTAAGGTAAGATCATTCGTGTTTATTCGCATAAATCATTATTAGCTAATACAAAGCTAATTCTGTTACCGAATTACTAAACCATTACAATTGCGAGGAGGCATGACGAAGCAATCTCATTTGCAGATTCTTCGATGGAGATTGCTTCAGCAGATGAATAATCTGCTTCGCAATGACGGATTTTTTGAGGGGATGTACTAACCGAATCGTTGTACGGAATTTAATTCAGCACCTATTGAAGTTAGGTCCTGAATCAAGTTCAGGAAGGCGACCGCTTTAACCCATCGTACATGGAATGAAGTAATAAAAAAGGTTCGGTGTTAACTGAAGGCAGTAGACAAAAACGCAGGGATTCTTCACTGCGCTCTGAATGACATCCCGCTATGGCCACCCTGCTACTCGGCCTTGGAAATGATGGAAGGAGAAAACGTTTAAAGCTTAACTAACGCTCATGGTTCAAAGGTATCTCCCCTGCAGTTGTAAATCACCATCGTATCATCGTCTTCTCGACTGCAGCGCAGCGCAATGGAGAGATCTTTGAACACAGTCATTTTCAACTTGAAAAGATTTCTCGGCTTCACTCGAAATGACGACGTGGGGCTAATGAATTCTATTGGCAAATGTCGAATCAGCAAAAAAGTAAAAGCCCTTCGGCGGCCAGCCGAGGCAAGCCAAGTGCAGCGAAAGCCCCTATCACTAGCTATAACTTTTCTTCAACATCTCGTCATTGCGAGGAGGCACGACGAAGCAATCTCCTTTGCAGATTCTTCGATGGAGATTGCTTCAGCAGATGAAAAATCAGCTTCGCAATGACGGATTTTTTGAGGGGATGTACTAACCGAATCGTTGTGAGGAATTTAATTTAGCACCTATTGAAGTTAGGTCCTGAATCAAGTTGAGGATAATGACCGCTTTAGCCAATCGATTTATGAATAAAGTAAAAAGGTTCGGTGTTAAATGAATGGCAGTAGGTAAAACGCAGGGATTCTTCGCTGCGCTCTGAATGACATCCCGCTATGACCACCCTGCTACCGGCCTCGGAAATGATGGAAGGAGAAGCCGTTGAAATTTTTGCACTAACGTTGAATTACCTCCCTTGCAGTTGAAATGACCATCGTATCATCGTCTTCTCGACTGGAGCGCAGCGCAATGGAGAGATCTTTGAACACAGTCATTATTCAACTTGAAAAGATTTCTCGGCTTCGCTCGAAATGACGGCGTGGGGCTAATGAATTCTATTGGCAAATGTCGAATCAGCAAAAAAGTAAAAGCCCTTCGGCGGCTAGCCGAGGCAAGCCAGCGCAGCGGGAAAGCCTATCACTAGCTATAACTTTTCTTCAACATCTCGTCATTGCGAGGAGGCACGACGAAGCAATCTCCTTTGCAGATTCTTCGATGGAGATTGCTTCAGCAGATGAAAAATCTGCTTCGCAATGACGGATTTTTTGAGGGGATGTACTAACCGAATCATTTTGCGGAATTTAATTTAGCACCTATTGAAGTGAGGTTCTGAATCAAGTTCAGGTTGACGAACGCTTTAACCCACCGTTCATGGAATGACGTTTAAAAAAGGTTCGGTGTTGATGGAAGGCAGTATACAAAAACGCAGGGATCCTTCGTGCCTCAGGATGACAACATCGCTATGGCCACCACGCTACCCGGCCTCGGAAATGATGGAAGGAGAAAACGTAAAAGCTTCTACTCCAATCTTTCATACCCCACAACCCAAGGCAGCGCATTTTGCCCGATTCTTCATCGGGTGCTTGTGCTGCCGAAATAAAGCTTTGACGATTTTATCCGACATCAGTTCCAAGCCTTGATTTTTGTCTCTTTTCATCAAGGAAAAGAGAAAAGCCCTTCGGCGGCCAGCCGAGGCCAGCCTGCGCAGCGAGAAAAAGCCCCTATCAGTAACTGTTATTCAACATCTCGTCATTGCGAGGAGGCACGACGAAGCAGTCTCTATTACGTAGATATCCTCTATTTACAAAATGCATTAAACAAAAAAACCAGTGGTTAAAACCACTGGCCTTCATAATTATTATTTTAAACGCCCAATTACTAATCCAACGGTAAACTGGATATTGGAAACTGCCAACTGAAAACTGAACTATCCTTTCATAATCGAATGGCCCATTTTATCGCGTTTCGTTTTTAAGTAACGCTCGTTATGAACATTGCTTTCAATTTCAATCGGAATATTCTCAATCACTTCCAAACCGTAGCCAATCAGCCCTGCCCGCTTCGTTGGGTTATTGCTCATTAAACGCATTTTAGTAATGCCTTCAGATCTCAGAATTTGAGCACCAACGCCATAATCACGTTCATCACCCTTAAAGCCTAATTTAATATTCGCTTCAACGGTATCAAAACCAGCATCCTGTAAGTTATAAGAACGAAGTTTATTGATCAGTCCGATCCCTCTACCCTCCTGGTTCATATAAACCACAATGCCTTTGCCTTCTTTCTGAATCATTTCTAAAGCTTTGTGCAGTTGAGGTCCGCAATCGCAACGGCATGATCCGAAAATATCACCCGTCACACAAGAGCTGTGTACCCGGGCAAGCACCGGCTCATCATCAGTCCATTCGCCTTTTGAGATCGCCAAATGCGTAGCGCTGTTATCCAGCTGGGTATAAGCCGTCATTTTGAAATCGCCCCATTGGGTTGGCAAATCGATCGTTACTTCCTTTTTAATTAAGCTATCAATATTTAACCGGTAGGCGATTAAATCTTCGATAGAAATAATTTTTAACTGGTGTTGTTCTGCAATTTTAAAAAGATCCGGAAGTCGGGCCATTTCGCCATCTTCCTTCAATATTTCTACTAAAAGACCAGCAGGTTTCATGCCAGCCAAACGGGCTAAATCTACGCCAGCTTCTGTATGACCGGCCCGGCGGATTACGCCACCATCTTTAGCAATAAGGGGGAAAATATGTCCTGGTCTGCCTAATTCTTCAGGCGTGGTTTTAGGATCAACCAAAGCCAGCATCGTTTTGGATCTGTCGCTTGCGGAGATGCCGGTAGTACAACCGTGGCCAACAAGATCTACAGAAACGGTGAAATTCGTTTCGTAAGCAGCCGTATTTTTACCAACCATTAAATCGAGGTTCAACTCTTTGCAACGCTCTTCTGTAAGCGGTGCGCAAATTAATCCCCTTCCATAGGTGGCCATAAAGTTAATTACCTCAGGCGTCGCATTCTCCGCAGCAGTTAAAAAATCACCTTCATTTTCCCGGTTCTCATCATCTACTACGATAATCACTTTGCCCGCTTTAATGTCAGCAATGGCTTCCTCTATGGTATTTAGTTTTGTTTGCATTTGTTCAGGGCATATTTATCTAGCCAGATCATGTTATTTTCAATAGGCTAAGATAACATGTAACCGCTTTTGCCAACACAAAGGTACAACCTTAATAGACAAAAAAACTGATGAAATATCATTTATAAGTAAAGGATATTGGCTACTGTTTTTGCTTGATGCGGAACAATTTAAAGAAAAGTTGTTTGTAATAGTTTACATCAAACAGCGCAGAATCTACCGTGGCTTTATAGGTAAGAAATGCAGCCAGCGGCGACAATACAATCACCGCAATCCACATCGCTACAATCGGATTGGTAGAACCCTCCCTGGCAGATTTTTCGGCTACCGTAGTGATGATATGATAGATTAAAAAGAAGGAAATCGCAATCACTACCGGTAAACCCATTCCCCCTTTCCGAATGATGGCACCCAGCGGCGCACCAATAAAAAATAACAGGATGCAAGATGCGGCGAGTGTAAACTTTCGTTGGTATTCTATCCTGGTGAAGATATATTCGCCAACCAAATCGGTATGGCGTGGGGCGGTGTTCGAAAGATTCTGGATCATGCCCGATACAATGTTAGAAGCATTATCCAGGCTGGCTTTTTTCGAGCCGTTCGGAATATCCTTTACAATATTATCACTAATTACTTTTGGCGTAACCTTCAGTTTGGAATAGCCTTTGGCCGAATTAAATTGTTTGAAATTCGATGAGGCCATCCGGGCTGCATATTGCCCCAAAGTATCAAGCAATTTGGATAAGGAATCGCCCTTTTTACTAATTCCTTTTAAATTGAGCATCGGTGTACTGTTTCCAAAGGCATTGGGATCGGTTCGGTTCATATCGAAAGATTCCAGACTAAACCTCGGTTCGGTTTCTTTAAAACGCGTTCTGTTTAAAACCTGGCGTGGATTATAAGCCCCGCTGCTGCTGGCCTGTTCTTCATATTGCACGCCGTCTTTTAGTTTCAGGAGCAGGTATTTACCATCTGAAGTTTTGTTCATCTCCCCTTCCCGGGCCATAATTACCTTCGGAATACCGTTGGTACCCCGGTGATCATAAATCAGGATGCCGCTGAGTTTTCCATTTTCATCTTTAGCATCTACCCGGATGGAAAAATTGGGAATACTGTTATTAAATACACCTGGCTTAATTAGAAAGGATAATTTTTTATTCCGGATATCGTAAAGCAACGAACTGAATTTCAGGTTTGCTTTAGGCAGCATGTAATTGGAAAACAGAAAGGAGCTGATGGTAAGCAAAATGATCACCACAAACAAAGGCCGCATGGCTTTCTGGAGCGAGATGCCAGCAGATTTAATGGCCACCAGCTCGTAATTTTCGCCGAGGGTACCAAACGTCATGATAGAAGAAAGCAATACCGAAAGTGGTAATGCCATGGCTACGTTGGCGGCAGAGGCATAATACATCAATTCTAAAATGGTGTACCATTCAAACCCCTTACCGATTAAATCATCGATCCACTTAAATAAGAAAAACATCAAAAGGATAAACATTACCACAAAAAAGGTAGCAAGGAATGGCTTAATGAATGCTTTTATTAAAAGAAGATGTATTTTTTTCACCCTACAAAGGTAAGCAATACGGTTTTAAACTAGGCACCTAAAACGCTAATCAGATAGTCAATTTGATTATCCCAGATTAATTTTTTTTCTGCCAGGAGGTCGTCTGTAGTGAAATCGGTAATCGATAGCGCTACATCATTGGTCAGTTCATCCTGCACAATTTCCATCTCGAAGTAACACTGCGGTTCATCATCCAGCCACTTAAACTTCACTAATTTGTTCTCTTTAATCGAAACCAGCTTCGCTTTTAGCTGTTCATCATCCCAGGTAAATGTATAAACCTGATCGCGAAAATTTACATCATCGGCAAACCATTGCGATAAGCCATTCGGCTCACTGATAAAGCTATACAATATTCGTGGTGACGATTTAACCTCGTACTCAAGTGTAAATTTTTTCTTTTCTGCCATGTTAATTCATTACCAGAATATATTCCGGAGTATTTTTTTTTATTTATTTTTCTAAAGAAAGGTAATTTATTCTATATTTGCAACTCCAAAAAATAACCAGCTAAATATTTGATAATATACACAAATATTTCAACCCGGCGGGGTAGCTCAGATGGTTAGAGCGCAGGATTCATAACCCTGAGGTCGGCAGTTCGATCCTGCTCCCCGCTACCATAAGGAAACAGCATATCTTTGTTGTTTCCTTTTTTTATACCCATAAATTGCTATAAAACAATTAGTTACACCTCTCCCATTACCGGTTCGACATTTTCCAACCAGTTAACCTATACCAAAGTAAATTTAGGTCTAAAATAGCCTGTCAATCATACACTGAGTTGATATTTGACTTGTTCGACTTTTCCTTAAGGATCTTTCTATCCATAAGCGCATTTTTTTTATGAATCTTGGCCATGAGGTATAAA
>Ga0265798_10000818_pt1 | contig 49965 bp, 38 predicted proteins | sample P3T30metagenome_FD_192430 | JGI IMG/M metagenome (GOLD analysis project Ga0265798, IMG submission 192430) | Plant litter microbial communities from East Loma Ridge, Irvine, California - P3 T30 | ecosystem: Environmental > Terrestrial > Plant litter > Unclassified | place: USA: California...
GCCGAACGTTTTCTGTGTCAGACCCAGCAGCCCTCTGAAAACTTCTTTCCCTTCTGCAGCATACTGCACAGTAGTAAGCAGCGAGCTGTTAAATTTGGCCTCGTATTCCTGTTTTCCTTTTTCGGAAAGGTATTCTACGCCCAGGGCACCAAAAACACCGTCAATTTCCGGATTTTTAAGCAGTTCTTTTTCCGCATCGAACCGGTTGGGCAGATAATGGTCATCAGAATCCAGGAATGCAATAAATGCTGATGAAGCTTTTTCCATGCCTAAGTTTCTGGTAGCCCCTGCTCCGTGATTGCCATTATCTGCGTGGCGGTACAACCTGATCTTCGGATTTTGGGAAGCCAGTTTTTCACAAAGTTCCAGTGACTGATCTGTTGATCCGTCTTCAGCCAAAATGATTTCTCTTGCCTCATCAAACTGAAGGGCAGACTGTACGGCTTTTTCCAGGAATTCAGCGGCATTATAGACGGGAATGATAACCGATATTTCCAGCATTATAAAACGGTTTGGTTATTATGTGCCCAAAGTGACAGCTGCAACAGGTTCCAGTGTTTATGGTCTTTATTGAGGAATTTCTGTGCAGATGAAAAATCAATATAATCAAAGATTTTCTGGTTTTTATCTTTAAGGAGATCATTGGATAGGTTCATCAGGTTTTCCTCTTCAAACCAGCTTTCAACACTCATTCCGAAGCCCTGCTTATTACGGTTCCTGATGGTTTCTGTCCAGTATGACTGCATGGATTCACGGAGGATGATTTTATCATGGCTGTTATCCAGTTTCAGCTGTTCAGGAAGCTGAATACAGAATTCTGCAAAATCGACATCCAGAAAAGGAGTCCTTACTTCCAGCGAATTAGCCATGGCCATTCTGTCGGATTTTACCATCATATTGCCCGGGACAAATTTTTCAAGATCTATCCTCATGATATCATTCAGGGAATCCGGATCCGGCGTAAAGCTGTAAGGCTGCTGATAATTTTCAGAAATGCCCAACCTATTTCTTTCCTCTTTACTGAATGTATTCCGCACAAAATTCTGATGGAAATCCAGGATATTTTTATGCTGAATGTTCTTCTGAGTGATGAATGAGGTCTCTCTCATTTTCTGATAGAGTTTCATCCCGAATTGAGCGATGATATTTTTATAGCTGAAATGGTTTCTCAGCTGGTTTTCAATCTGATAGAAATTATATCCGCCAAAGAGCTCATCGCCTGCATCACCGGAAAGCACAACCGTAAGGTTTTCCCCGGCCGCTTTACAGATCTCATAGTGAGGAATGAAAGAGCGGTCTGCAAAAGGCTCATCCAGAAAAGGCGTTACCTGAAGCAGGGAGGCTGACAGATCTTTCTTCTGTTCATTAATTTCTATATGGTTGGTTCTGTACTTATCCGCTATTTCTTTGGCGTATTTAAGTTCGCTGTCTTTATGATCATACCCGAAGCTGATGGTGGTCTGGTTCGGCAGAAATTCAGCTACCAGTGCCACAATGGATGAAGAATCCAGTCCGCCGCTCAGAAAGCTTCCTACTTCTACGTCAGCGACAATCTGCTTCTGGACTGCTTTTTTAAGAAGGTAAGTGAATTCTTCTTTGGCATCAGCCAGGCTGACTACGCGGTCTTTCTGAGGCAGGCTGTAATATCTGGAAACGGAAAAGTTCCCGTCTTTCCAGATCAGCTGATGCGCGGGAGGAAGGGTATGGATATTTTCATAGATGCTGTGGTACGTGCTTACATATCCGTACTGCAGATAATGGGAAAGTGCTTCCTTGTTCACTTTCGGGCGGACCAGCCCTGAGGCAAGAATCGATTTTATTTCAGAAGCAAAGATAAATTCATTATTGCTTCCGATGGCATAGAAGAACGGCTTCTCCCCAAAGCGGTCCCTGGCACAGAACAGTTCCTGCTTTTCATCATTCCAGATCGCAAAGGCAAACATTCCCGGAAGGTCATGAATAAGCTTCTCCTGTTTTCTCTGGTACATGGCCAGAATCACTTCCGTATCCGAACTTCCCTGATAAGGATAGTCAGAATAATCTGCTTTTATGGATTGGTATCCGTAAATTTCACCGTTCAGAACAATGCATTCATTGCGGGTACCGGAAAACATCGGCTGTTTGCCGTTTTCGGAAAGGTCGATAATGGAGAGCCTCCTGTGGCCTAACGCTGCGTTTTCATAATATTCGGCATGGGCAGCATCCGGACCGCGGTGTGCCAGCGAATCGGTCATTTTTTTCAACGCTTCCTGGTAATTCCGGGCGTTACCGGCTATAATTCCTGCTATTCCGCACATAATATTTTATTTTTCATCACTGGCTGTATGTTGTATTTGCTTATTTCTTCCTGATCCGGTTATTTAGAGACGTATAAATTTATAAAATAAAATTTAGAGATCTAAGCGGAAGTTCAGTACACTTTCTTGGCTTTAAGCTCTATGAATACTGTATTTCACAATCTTTAATAGCTGAACTACAAATGTTTTGATATTTTTTGAGATTAAAAAACGGTTATATATTGCTGAGTATAGCTTTTTATTAATCACAGGCAATTTAAATTCTTTTTTATAATAGTAAATGTTAATAAGCTGATCCATATCTTTCAGTATCTGCTCATCTGCCCTTTTATCATTATTTACATTTTTGATGTTTGTAAAAATGCCTATCGATGTAAGGTATTTATGTTCATTTTCAAGAGAACTGAACACACCGCCGTCATGAAGGCGGTACACTCCGATTATTTTGTTGTAGCATCTTCCCTTACCTAATTCAAGAAGGTGGTAGAAATAGTACAGATCCCTGTAATTAGGATAAATATCTATCCATTTTTCATCCAGCAACTTTTTCCTGATCAGATAGGTAAAAGTCTGGGTAGGCCTCTGCCTGAAGAAAGTATCCAACGTAAAATCTATATATTCTTTACCGCGGAACATGTATTCTTTGCCGTCATCGGTAATTTTATGGTCATTCTGATAAAGAAGAAGATTTCTTGCAGTCACCATACTGTATGCAGGATTTTTTTCCAGAAAGTCAAACTGAAACTGTAGCTTATTTTCATCGGTCCAGTAGTCGTCTCCTTCACAGTAGGCGATATAATTTCCCCGTACTTTAGAAAATGCAAATCTCTGGTTTTCTACAAAGCCGATATTCTTATCATGCTTAAAATACCGGATGATATCAGGATATGCTTTTGCCAGTTCATTAATTACGTCATTGGAATGATCCGGGGAGTGGTCATTGCATATAATCAGCTCAATATTAAAATCTGTTTTTTGAGCAAGTACGCCTTCAATAGCCTGTTTTAAATAATCAGCATGATTATAGGTAAGCATGATGACAGAAACTTCTGTTATGCCTGGGCTTACGCTTTTAACTTCCTGTGTATTCATGTTGGTAAAGTTATCATGGATTAATGATTGTTTTTTAAGGCATAATACCTGTATCTTGTCTTAAGAAGCTTTGGATTGAATAAAGAATACCTGATAAAATTAAAATATTTTGCCAGCCCTTTATCACTTGCCACTTTAGAAGAGAGGGATTTGTACCTAAAAAGTTCCCTGGCTTCTTCTGGAATGTCTCTGTGCTTTTTAGCCCATTGGTATAAAGAAGAATACAACAAATAATTATGGTGGAAGAATGCTCCCGAATTATTCTTTATTTTGGTGATGGTATTGTTCTCGTGCCCTGTACGTATAGCTACTGGAACATTAATTAATCCGGATTTAAGATGGGTATGGTAAGATAATTTTATGATAAATTCTTTGTCTTCACCGATCTTCATCTTTTCACTGAGCCGAAGGCTATGTCTGTCCAGTGCTGATTTTCTTACGGTAAGTGCAATCATAGAAAAAAAGGTTCCGAAATCTTTATTAATTCCTGTCAGGCCAAGGAATACTTCTTTCCCTTCGCCTTCTTTACGAACGGTTGTCAGGCCGTCTGTTTCAAATTTTTCCATGTACTGCCTTCTGCCTTCATCATTGATGAATTCTGTTGCCAGAGCGCCAAATACCCCGTCAATCCCAGGATTTTTTAAATACTCCTTTTCAGCATCAAAACGATTGGGAAGGTAATAATCATCTGCATCCAGAAAGGTAATAAATTCCTGGGAAGCCAGATCAATCCCCAAGTTTCTGGTAGCGGAAACCCCATGGTTCTTTTTATCCGGATGCTGCATAAACTTTATCCGGGAATCTGTTGCTGCGATAGTCTTGCATATTTCAGCAGAATTATCATGAGACCCGTCATCTATAAGCAGTATCTCTTTCACGATATCAAACTGCAGAACAGAACGTACCGATTTTTCTACATATTCAGCAGCATTATATACGGGGATAATTACGGAGATGTTCATGATCTTTTCGGGATTATAAAATTGAGGTATCTTTTTAAATTGTAGGTAAGTGTTTTGAAAAGAGATATTTTAAAATGATTTTCGCCTTTCAGTCCATAATCATTAAAGCTGATATTATAAAACCGTTTGTTATTAAACGTTTTATTGGCCAGATTATTCTGATGGATGAACTGAATGTAGAGCGGTTTCTCATCAAAAACAGCAATGTCTTTAAAATCACGGTACTGATGATGGAAATGATGGGTTACTGTTTTAAAATCCTGCACACTTTCCACCAGGCTTACAAAAGGATTGGCCACGGAATAATATTCTGTGATGAAGGCTTCATTTCCTGAAGTACGGGTAAGCTGCAGGCCTCTTCTAAGATCAATGACAAGATTGTTTACAGGCTGAAATAAGCGATGGATAGTATCAACATATTCCCTGTGCAGCATATCGTCATTATCTACATCCGTTGTAATCAGATAGGATGAACCTGCTGTATATTCGGGGATAATTTCAGGAAATTTAAGTTTTTTTTCTTCAAGGTCATTTACGAAGTAAGGTCTGAATCTGGGGAACTCTTTTTCAATTTCTTTAATCCGCTCTTTATAAAATTCCGGGGTATTTACATCAAAAAATACGATCCACCAGAAATTTTTATTGGTCTGGTTTTTAAATGACGGCAGGCAGTATTTGTCGAAAATATCAATCCTGTCCATAAACCATTCGTTGGTGAGGGTATTTTTGCCATCGCGGGTCTGTTTCCAGCTCACAGAAGGAACATTGAATGAGGTAGTGATAATATGGGTAAAGCTCATCTTAATTTATGTTTTTACAGGTATTTTTTAATCAGCAGTTTTAAATAATCAGCAGCATTCACTTCTGAGTAATACTGAGTCACGGAGTCATCAAACTCCACCGGATAGAAATCGCCTTCTTCGTTTTCCTGATAGATGGCTGCCGTGTCCAGCTGTTCTTCCATGGCTTTTATAATCTCATTCATGCTGTAATAATACGGATAAGAGAAATTAACCGTCCGGTTGTTCAGGTGTTTGTACTCCGATTCAAAAAACCGGGAAATGTCATCAATATCCACAAGGATTCTCCTTGCTTTTTTATGCAGAGTAAAAGGGGTCTTATCTGAGATTCTGTTTTTCAGGAAGTTAAACAGGGTATTGGGATTTCCTCCTGCGCCTACAATATTTCCGATTCTCAGGATCAGGTAATTTTCCGAAATATTTTTTATTAAGTCTTCTGCCTGCAGTTTATGAAGTACATATGGACTGTTTTGCTTAGACTGGTCATGAACGCTCAGGGTTGAAAAATAAACCAGCCTGGAACCTTTATTGTTTTGGATCGCTGTTCTAAGGAGCGATAATTCCCTTTCAAATTCTGAATTTCTTGTTTCCAGGGAATTGGAAACGCCGGAAGCAAAGTATACCGTGTTTTCAGTATCCAGATGCTGTAATGATTTTGCAATAAGTCCGCTTCCTATAATCATCCTTTTCTTTTATAAATTGTTTTCTCTGATTTCATTATCTGAACTTAAACGGGCATAAAGTTAATTATAATTTGCCTGACCTTTATTGTCGTGTTTACCCTGCTCGTCAAGCTTCCATGTGCTGGATTTCCCTACGGATTTAATGTAATGCAGGTTTTCTTCCGTAAACTGTTTAGGATTGATGTACCATCCTCCGTGAACGGCCGTGAAATTACCGGCAATCCGTAATGCTTTAAGAAAGTTCTGTGTATTGAAATGTTTTGGGTATCCGGGTTTATACAACGCAAAAGTAGTATCCAGGTTCGCTTTATACAGGTCTTTTTCTACTTCCGCGGCCCAGAACTGTTTTTCCCAATCGATTACTTTTTCTTTCATCGGATAAAAATCAGGAATGGTTTTAAGATCCAAGGCAAAACCTACTTTGGTTACATTTCTGAAATAGGTATGTATAAGTTTCAGAAGGGTATTCATAAAATCTTCCGGTAAAGACGGATTGGGGATAACATCGGCGTCGGTAAGGATAAAAAAGCCCTTCCCGTATTTATGCTGAAGTTCTTTCCGTTCAAAAAAAACCATGTGGCCGTAATTCTCAGGCAGCAGCTCCACGGTTACCGAATCTTTAATTGTTTTGTAATATTCAAGAAGAGGTGGGTAATCCGAATGGTTGTCTAAAATGACAATGTTTTTAAAACGCCGGCTGATCAGGAAACCTATCAGCTGTTTCAGATCATGCAGCTGGTTGTAATTAATGATAATTACAGGAATGGTCAGCGGATCCTGCAGATGCTTTTTCAGCAGTGGACTGGTTTTCAGCAGATACAGGTACCGCAGGTAATGGCCGTAAGCTTTTATTTTTGAGAGAATGGTCATTTCTTTTTTTCAGCTAAATAATAATAGGTTTTAGGAAGTTCCAGAAGCTTTTTATAATCCTTGAGATATAAATACAATCTGGCCAGGTTGATCTTTAATTTCTGTTTGTTTTTATAAGCGTAGCTGATCTGCTGGTTAATAAGTTTCCGAAGGTACTGCTTTGGGAGCCGGGTATAAAATTTCCGGATAACATATTGCTCAAAAAGATAAATGGCAAAGAGCTTCTCGGGCATATTTTCCTGCTGCCCGCTGATGCTTTCCCCGCTTACCCTTACCAGTACTTTTGCTTCATCAATATAATAGATAGCTTTCCTTTCACTGAATTCCAGGATCGCAAGGTCATCGGTAGCCCATGCGAGAGGAAACTTTTTAAACCCATACCGGTCAAACTTACTTTTCCGGAAAATATGTTCGCTGAGGCTGTTCAGTTTTCCTTCCGTAAATTTTCCCATGAAATTATCAATGGGATCAGTCAGCTTTGTAAACTCAGGGCCTTCATCTATCATATTTCCTGCATCATCAATCCGTGAAAGGGCATATTTAACAACATTGCAGCCATTTTTTTCAATATCTTCAATGTGTGTGTAGAACTGTTCCACAAAGTTTTTGCTGATCACGTCATCGTCACCCAGGATGTGAAACCATTCTTCGGTAACGTTCTCCAGAATTCTTTCCCACTGCAGGGCAAGGTTTTTACCTCCCAGGTTATCAGTATAATTAAAATATTGAAAAGGGGTGTCCTGCAGAATTTCTCCGATGAGGTTTTCAGGGTCATCAGGGCTTGCATCATTGCCGATGTATAAAGAAAATTTCCTGTCAGTCTGGTTTTCCAGTGACTGCAGTGTTTCTTTGAAGAAGGTGATTTTATAATAAGGAACAATGATGGCAAGCTTATTCATTCGTGAATTTTTTATTGTATGATTTGGAATACCTTATATAATAAAAATAACTTTTAAGAATCTCTGTTTTATCCCTGAAATTTAATCTTTTCGGGAAAAACCGTAAAGTCTCTCTAATCGTCCTAGTACTGATGAGATGATAAAAAAAGTACTTTTTCATGAACTCTAAAAAAGCTTTTTTTTCAACATTCATGTCAGTCGTCTGGTTAAAGTCCGGGAGTATATTTTTTCTTACTTCTGTTATATTATCAAACCATTTCTGATCAGGGTTCCCTTCTGAAAAATGTTCAATCAGGATATCACCAATCACAAAGTTTTTAAATCTCTTTGCCATTCTCAGGCTGAAATCAAGATCATATCCATGAAATCCGGTAAGATTTTCATTGAATAGGATTTCCTTGTAGTTTTTCCTTTTGGCGGCAATGAAGACACCATCCAATGCAAAAGCCCTTTTTTCTGTTTCTCCGCTTTGAAAGGTAGAAATCAGAGAAGGAGTATTTTTTTTGCTGTTCTGAATGCAGTAAATATGATTGTATGAAGAATTATTAATGTACCATCCGCAGGGAGCAGACGGAACATATGAAGATCCTGCAACTCCTACCGCACCGGTATCAGGTTGATCCAGATGACTGATAAGCTTCAATCCCCAGTCCTGGGTCTTAAACAGGACATCTTCATGTAAAAACAGGAGATAATCATACACCGCTTTCCAGGCACCCTCATTATAAGCCTTTGTAATACCCATTATATTGGGGTTTTGGATCTGTATAATTTCATACATGAAATCATTACCGATGGTCTCATTAATATTTTTAACAAGCTGATCGTAATAATGGGGCTGATATGAGGAAATGATGATGGAAAGCATTTGAAATTAAATATACTTTTTAATTAAATTCTGTAAATAATCTTCAGCAGCAATACCTTTAAAATGATCGGTTATATTTTCACAGAACGGAACATGATAAAAATCTCCGAATTCAATTTCCTGATAGGCTGCTTTTTTACCTGTTTTTTGCTGGATAGCCTCTACCACTGTTTTTAAATCATAATAATCCGGAAAAGCAACGTTGACGATTTGATTTTTTAACTGTCCGTTTTTTTTTAAAAACCCGGAAATATCATCAATATCTATAAATAATCTCCTTGCTTTATTATGAAGTGAAAAAGAACTTCCTGATTCTATTTTAGATTTTAAAAAATTGAAAAGCGTATTGGGATTGCCGCCTTTTCCAACAATATTCCCTATTCTCAATATTAAGTAATTATCAGTATTATTCTGAATAAAACGTTCGATTTTAAGTTTATGAAGAACATACAGGCTGTCTTTTTTAGACTGGTCATGAATGCTGAGTGTAGAAAAGTATACTATTTTTTTTTCCGGATGCTCAGCCATGCTGTTCTTCAAAAGTGTATGTTCTCTTTCAAATTCGGATGTTTTTGTTTCAAGAGAATTTGAAACACCTGATGCAAAAAATAAAAAATTTTCTGAATCGATACTTTTAAGTGATTCAGCTATAAGTCCTCTGCCTGTAATCATTTCAGTTCTAATATTTGTTTATCAAATTCAATGTCTTATGAGTCAGATCATTGTCAGAATACTCATGGTCAATTCTGTATTTAATCTTCTGTCCTAATTCCTGCCGGCCAGATTTGTCTTTTGATAATTTTATAATTTCCTCTGCCATTTTATCAAGATCAAGATAGGGAACAAGAATTCCATGGTTATCACTGAGAAATTCTTCCGCTCCGCCGCTTCTTTCAAAAGCAATAATGGGTTTTTCAAGTTTAGCCGCTGTCAGCATTACCAATGGAAAAGGATCTTCTCTGGATAACAGTAAAAAAACATCAAAGATATTAATATAGTTATTGGGTGCCGAATTATGTTCTATATAAATGATTTTATTGTTTACACCCATTTTTTCTGCATCCAATTTTGAACATCTTACTGCAGAATTATTGGCTGTTCCTCCGAGGTTAATAAATTTAAATGAAAGATCGGGAGCCTTATCTGTAATTTTTTTTACCAGCATGGGTACCAGATCAGTTCCTTTCCTTAATTCCTGAGCACTTGCAATGCCTATGATAAATTGATTGTCAGTTATGCCAGTTTCTTTTTTTATATGTTCGGAATCTTTGTCAATAACTATTTTCTCATCTACAAATGAATGAATTACGGATATTTTTTTTGCATCTGCCGCGTAATTTTCTATGAGATTGTCTGCAACGGCTTTTGAGCCTGCAATAACCTCGTCAATTCTGTTAAGGTTTTCGATAACATGGTCTTTTTTAACAATGCTTTCGATCCCAAACGTTAATTCATGTACAGCAATTACCGTAGAAATATTATTTTTACTAAAAGGAAGCAGCCACGAAAGCGAGAGCATGGTATTTCCATATACAAGATCATACCTGTTAGATAATAAGTCAGCAGTAATTTTATCAACCGGATTTTCTTTGACGTCTGTCTCTTTTATAATAAGCCTTTTTACCCTCTTTAAATTTCTTTTTAGAAATGAAGGTTCATAAGTCTGGGCAGCAGCTAAAAAAACATGATCTGCCACAGCCGCAAAATCATCATATAGAGCTCCGTTATGCAAAAGTAAAACATCAAAAGTATGATCCGTATTTTTTCTAATTCTTTTCAGTAAGCTCAAGAGCAGGATAGGAGCACCCGATAAGCTCGCTTCATGACTGATAAATAATATTTTCTTATTTTTTTTCATACTTATATTTAGATAAATTCAGGCAGGATTCGAGATTTTACAACTGTTTTATTATATATTTTTAATAATCTCACTTACATAATAAAGTTTCCTCTGTAAACTATTAAAAAGAATATCTGATTTTCTTTAATAATATGGTGATCAATTTTTTTATTGAAAGACTATATGCCGCTTTCTCAGGATCCTGAGGATAATTACTCACAGGCAGCGTATCTCTTATATATAAAATTAGCCTCTGGATCTGTTCGTTAAGATTTTTTACCACTTGTTCATTTAAGCTTAAATTGGCTATCATCAGTTTTATTACAAATATGGTGTTAATATACTGAATCTGTTTTGTTTGTGAGCTCCAGATGCCCTGTCCTATTCTGTAGGCACCCATCTTCTCCGGAAAATATTTGATTAATCCATATGAAGCATTAATCATGTGTATGGGATAGTCTCCCGCAGGGGAAGAAATAATCCACGGAGGTAATGCTTCAAAGTTCTTTCTGAAAATAACCGATGCGGTATGAATGAAATTTCCTTCGGCTAAGTCCTCAATGGTATAGGTTTTTTCTGCTGTTTCAGATTCAGTAATTGGGATGTCTAATATTTTTCCTTCAATATCTATTTTTTCTACATTATGAAAACACATACTGTAATCGTTATTTCCTTCTAAGAAATCTACCTGTTTCTGAAGTTTTAAAGGATCAGTCCAGTAATCGTCTCCTTCACAGACAGCAATATACTTACCGGTACAATTTTTATAAGTCTGCTCCTGATTGTTTGCGGCACCTATATTTTTATCATGAAGCAAAAGTTTGAATTTTCCTGGATATAATTTTTGGTAGTTAAGCAGGATTTCTCTTGAATGATCTGTGGAACAGTCTTCACCAATGACAATATCATAATTAAAAGCTGTTTTTTGCATCAGAAGGCTGTCCAGACATTCTTTTAAATATATGCCATGATTATAAACCATTACAAATATACTTAATGTAGGAGGGCTGAGTTCAGAAAGTTTCAGAGACATTTTTATAAACTCTTCCGTCTCCTGTATTATGCTAAAATTATTATTTTGATAAGACTTCACAGCGGCTTTATTTTCAGGCCTTACGGTTAAATATACTTCATCAAGCTTTAAAATTTCTTTGGCATAATAAAGAATCTGGTACGTAGCCAGCTGAGAAATTCCCTTACCCCAGAAGTCTTTATTTCCAATGAATATATGGAATTCAGTTGTTTTTTCCTTAATATTTGTAAGTTGTATATTTCCGATATATTGGGTATTACAAAGAATAGCAAATCTTTTGCTGGATATATCCTGTAAAACTTTTTCTATCCATGAAGATTCGATTTCTGCCGTAATATCAATATTTGGCCTTGAACCTGTATATTTCCAGACTTCATTGTCATTTCTCCATTGATATGAAGTTAAAGCATCCTGTATGACAAGCGGCCTGATTAAAACGTTATACATAATCCAAAATCTTTTTCATGTGTTCAATAGAGTATCTCTGATCTATCGGCAGAGCAATAATTTCCTTTGACAAGGTAAAAGCATTTTTATTTTCATCACACCAATCTTGTACATTTGGCCAATATGATGCACAATAAATTCTTTCATTGATGAGTTTCTGTCTGATTTCCATGTCATTGGTACGGAAAGGATAAATCATCGGTATACAGTCATCGTCAAAGTCAATATTCAGAAGATTTTTTTCTTTCAATTTTTCATGTAGAAAACTGAAATTCTCTCTTCTTTTTTTTATTATATGCTTAAAATCAACTCCAGATAATATTCTTTCTGTCAATGTAGACATTTTTCTGATAGGCTGATTTTCAAGTGATCGATCATTGTCACAAAAATCTGAATATCCTTCTTCGGCAGAACAGTCGATTCTTTTCAGAAGATGGCTCATCCTGTTATAACTCTTGTCCTGCTCAAAATTTTCATTGAGCTTTGTATCTGTATGTAAATAACCGCCATCTGCTACTCCGATAAATTTTCTTGGAGAATAAAATGTGTCGATATGCGATACAGGCTTTGAGAATAGAGCCTGGGCATTATCAATAATGATCTGATCCGGTATTTTGCGGGATAAAATATCTACATATCTATTTTTGATTCCAAAATAATTTGTATATAAAAAAACTTCAGAATCTTTAATTTTAGAAAAATCAAACAGGGGTTCTAAATTAAAGTCTACATCATAAAATTCATATGTCAGATTCAGCTTACTAACCGGCTCCAAAATAACATCGCATGTATAGTAAGGAATATATATCTTGGAATATTTTTTTGCAACAAGAATATATTCCAGACAGTTCCTTGCAGAATTAAGATTGATCAGGTTATCATATAAATGACTTTGATTATGGTCAGGTAATTCAAGATCAAAATATCCTCCTATTGCTTTATTAATCATTTGATTAGTTCAAATTGATCCAACATCATATTAATTTCTTCCGGTGAGTTGAACATCATTACATCAATAATAGACAGTCCGTATTCAAAATTTTCTCTCTTTTGATCATAATCTATAGGAATCATTTTCTGGAATGAAATTTCGATATTACAATCTGTATATTTTTGTGTGTTAAAGAAATCAATTCCCCCGATTGGGTTAATGTAATGTATATCTCTATCCGATTCCAGCTTCTTGCATATATTTAATGCCCATTCATCAGGCGCAGTAGGAGTTTCAATATTTAAATTCATATCCGAAAATACCGGTAATTTTTTTTCAAATCCTAAATACTGACATATTTTTTCCAATGCATGTTTATTTATACCTGTAATCGTATCAGAGTCATACTCAAAAATTTCTTCAATCAGTTTGATTACCTTATAATAATAAGGAGCTTTTTTCTTGTAAATCTGAATTTGGGATAAAATCTTTTTCTTCCAGTCTTTTGAATTGTCAACATAACAATCTTTGATTAATGTATCTCTATTACCTTTAATTAAAGGCACTTGAATATACAGCCAACCTTCATCTTGTTTAAGAATACGGTTCCGTTCAATCCATCCGTGCCGAATAAATTGTATAGGATCAAAAAGTATAAACAAATCAGAATGTTTAATCAGGCTTATATATCCGATATACGGCATAAAATACGGCTGCATTATAGCTACTTTCATACTATTTGTTGTTTTGGATTCTTAACATCAATCTTGCAATAAACTCTACTTCTTCAAAAGTAAGGTCATAATAGAAAGGAAGGCATAAAACTCTTTTGGAAATATCTTCAGTTACCGGCAGCTCCAGTTTTGGAAGATAGGGCAGTGCTGAAGCCAGGCTTGGGTAAAAATACCTTCTTGTAAACACTTCATAATTATCCATTTCAGCCTTTAAACGGAGAAGGAGCTCTTCACTTTCCAGTACAATTGCATAATAGGCATAATTCTCACTGGCACCCTGATGCCAGAAAGGTTTTACGGCTTTAAGATTTATAAGCTTTTCATCATAAAGTTCTGCCAGTGCTTTTCTTTTGTTATGGATCCGGGTAATGTATTTCAGGTTAGCCAGTCCCATCGCAGCATGAAATTCAGAATTTTTACCGTTAATTCCCAATTCCGAAAAAGAGTCAAAGCCGGAGATTCCAAAGTTTCTTATAGAGGCAATTTTTTTCAGCAGTTCAGGATCTTTTGTGATAATCAGTCCTCCTTCTACAGAATGATACAGTTTGGTAGCGTGAAGGGAACAGGTAGAAATATCACCGTATTCGAAAACAGAATTTCCGTTTACTTCCACACCGAAAGCATGCGCTGCATCATAGATCACTTTTAAATTATGTTTTTCAGCAATAATTTCAATCGCTTCTACATCACAAGGGTTGCCATATACGTGAGTAGCCAGAATTGCTGCTGTGTTTTCAGTAATAGCTTCTTCAATCTTATCAGCGTTGATGCATAGGCTGTCAGGATCTATATCTACAAAAACCGGAGTACAGCCTTCCCAGACAATAGAACTGGTAGTCGCTATAAAGGAAAAAGGAGTCGTAATAACTTCGCCTTTAATATCCAGGGCTTTTATTGCCATCTGTATGGCAACAGTTCCGTTGGTTACAAAGAGTAAATGATTAACCTTTAAATGCTCTTTCAGTTCCATTTCCAGCTGGCTGGCCAGAGGACCCATATTCGTAAGCCAGTTTCTTTTCCAGATACCGTCCAGATATGTATTATATTCTTCTACAGGAGGGAGAAAGGGTTTCGTTACAGGAATCATAGTGTTTAAATTAATGTTATCATATTATCAGCCTCCAGTTCAAAGGGAACCCATTGTTCCTCCTTTCCGCTTACAATGAATTCATGTATATTGTTGATTCTTAGCATTGTATCTGTGTTTTGTTTGTTGTAAAAACCCACATCAATAATATATTTACCTAAGGTAAATAGTGGGTTTTTCACCTTTACAGAATAAGTGATTGTGCTATTTTCCTGTGATACATCTATTTCATCCTTAACATATACTGCGGCAATAGGTTTCTGATCTTTATCTTTGAATTCAACATAAATGGCCGGAGACTTAAGGAGTGGTTTTTTAATTTTAACAGTAAAAGTCAGGGTGAAATCAACATTACGCTGTATGGTATTGTCTGTAAGATCAGTCTGCTTTGAAATCAGTTCTAATACACCACTGTCAAACACTACATTTTCATCATTATTAGAGAATTTACTGTAATAGAGCTGTACACCTTTCCCGATATCATTTCCATAATATTCCACATTGCCATGATCCATTAAAATGATTTCGTTACAGATCCTGGAAATCATCGGCATGCTGTGCGAAACAAAAATTAGCGCAGTATTGGGAAGCAGCTCATCAATCTTATTAAAGCATTTCAAAACAAATCCCAAATCTCCTACAGCAAGTACTTCATCGATAATCAGGATGTCAGGCTCAAGATGTGCAGCAATAGCAAATCCCAGCCTTACCTTCATTCCGGAAGAGTAGTTCTGAATCGGCATATCAATAAACTGTTCAATCTCAGAAAATTCAATGATGGAATCAATTTTTTCTTCTACATCTTTTCTGGTAAAACCTAATATAGATGCATTGTTATAAATATTTTCACGGCCTGTAAGAATAGGATTGAATCCGGCACCAAGTTCAATGAGCGCTCCGATCTTTCCTTTCATGACGATCTGGCCTTTATCAGGTGCATAAAGTCCGTTCAAAACTTTCAGAAGCGAGCTCTTGCCTGCACCGTTATGCCCGATCAATCCTATGCATTCCCCTCTCCTGAGCTTAAAGCTGATGTCCTTCACCGCCCAGAATTCTTTGGGACGGAGATCTTTGTTTATTTTTATGCCTAATGTGCTTTTGATAATGTCCAAAGCTCCGTATTTTAGAGAAGATCTCATATCCATCGAAAACTTCTTGGAAACATTCTGTACAGATACGAGTATTTCTTTTTCCTGATCTTTCATATTATCCTATTTTTTCAATAACTATTGGCATAGACTTTCTGAAAATTACCAGTCCTACCAGCATGACAAAAAAACTGATCACCGCTGCTGCAATTAAAAAAGCGGTATTATTAAACGGCAGATCAATCAGGCTGTTTCTGGCATCATTAAACATATATGTTAAGGGGTTGACCTGAAAAAGTTTTTTAAACAGACCCTGTCTTGGAACAGCATATACAACCGGCGTGATATACATGATAAACGATACGGCAGTAGTCAGCAATTTGCTGATATCAGTGTAGATCAGGCCTATCGGAGTGAAAAGCAGTCCGATGCAAAAAGAAAAAAGAGTAATAACAAGCAATATGAAAGGAAATAATACAATGCCGATTCCCGGCTTTATCCCATAAATCACTAAAATACCGGCAACAAGAATCAGCTTGAGTGCCAGATTGAATAGCATTTTATAAAATCCGGATATCAGGAGTGCTTCTTTTGGGAAGTTTATTTTTGAAAGTATTGACCGGGCACCGTTTACAGAAGTGAGCGGGATCAGAAGCGCTTCAGTAAAAATACTCCATAGCGTAGTACCGATTACCACAAATACAATATAGGGAATGCTGCTGTCCGCATTTACGTTTACCGTACCTGAGCTGCTTAGGAAAATCCAGACCAGAGAGTTGGTAATAATAGGGGCAAATGCCCAGAAGAAGCCCAAAAAAGACTGCCTGTACTGTGACTGCAGATCTCTTTTAGCCATTTGATAAGCCAGGAAATTGGAAGACCTGATATCTTTATAAATGGCTTTAAGTTCCTGAAAAAAATGGGTCTTTTTTTCGGAGGTATAAACTGTCGTTTTCAAAATAAATTTTTTGCAAATTTAAAGTAAAATAAATAACTGTCTCTTTTTCAGGGAAAAATGAATGTATTTTCCTGAGCGGTAGTGTAATATGGAGATCGGTATTTATAAATTGGGTTCAAATAAAACCAATGTTCTTATTTAGGTTTCAGATAATTATATTCAGGCTATTCGTTAACCAGCTGTTTAAGATATTCGCCATATCCGCTCTTGCCGTATTTGGCAGCGGTTTCCAGCAGTTTTTCTTCATTGATGAATTTATTCCTGAAGGCAATTTCCTCAATACACCCGATTTTAAAAGCCTGTCTTTTTTCAATCACCCTTACAAACTCCGAAGCATCATTAAGGGAATCAAACGTTCCGGTATCCAGCCAGGCAGTTCCGCGGTCTAAAACGCCCACTTCCAGCTTTCCTTTTTGCAGGTAAACATTGTTAACATCGGTAATTTCAAGCTCCCCTCTTGGAGAAGGCTTGATGTTCTTTGCAATTTCCACCACTTCATTATCATAGAAATAAAGTCCGGGAACAGCATAACTGGATTTAGGCTGTGTCGGTTTTTCTTCAATAGATACCGCTTTAAAATCATCATCAAATTCCACTACACCGTATCTTTCAGGATCGGAGACATGATAAGCGAAAACAACACCACCATCCGGATTGGTTTTGTTTTTAAGCAGGGTCCCCATTTCCGAACCGTAGAAAATATTGTCACCCAGTACCAATGCCGCAGCATCACTTCCGATGAACTGTTCACCCAGGATAAAAGCCTGCGCCAGTCCGTCCGGGCTTGGCTGTACCATATATTCAATATTACAGCCGATCTGGGATCCGTCTCCTAAGAGTTTAATGAAACCTGACTGGTCATGAGGCGTGGTAATAATAAGAATATCTTTAATCCCGGCCAGCAATAAAGTGGACAGGGGATAATAAATCATCGGTTTGTCATAAACAGGCATAAGCTGTTTGCTGACTGCAATGGTGAGGGGAAAAAGTCGGGTACCGGAACCTCCGGCTAAAATGATACCTTTCATCGTATTGTGTGTTGTATTAGTTGTACTGTTTTTCGTAATATTTCTGGTAATCGCCGCTCGTTACGTGCTCCAGCCACTCTTTGTTTTCAAGATACCAGTCGATGGTTTTTCCCAATCCTTCTTCAAAGGTTACCGACGGCTTCCAGCCCAGTTCCGTATTCAGCTTCGCAGCATCAATAGCATACCGCTTATCATGGCCCGGTCTGTCTTTAACATAGGTAATTAACTTTTCAGAATGTCCGGCAGGATTCCCAAGCTTTTCATCCATCTGTTTGATGAGTTCTTTAACCAGATCAATGTTCTGCCATTCGTTAAAGCCTCCGATATTATACGTTTCACCGGTCTTCGCATTATTGAAAATCTGGTGTATTGCTCTTGCATGGTCAATAACAAATAACCAGTCCCTAGTATATTTCCCATCACCGTAAATGGGCAGAGGCCTTTCATTGATGATATTTGAAATACAAAGCGGGATAAGCTTTTCAGGGAAATGGTTCGGTCCGTAATTGTTGGAACAGTTGGAAACAATAAAAGGCATTCCGTAAGTATTTCCGTAAGCTCTTACCAAATGGTCAGACGCTGCTTTTGAAGCGGAATACGGAGACTGCGGATCATAAGCGGTAGTCTCTAAAAAGAATCCGGTTTCACCTAAGCTTCCGTATACTTCATCTGTAGAAACATGATAGAAAAGATGAGTTCTTTTCTCATCCGGGAATCTTCCGTGGGTATGATCGGGATTCAGCGTCCAGAATTCTTTGCAGAGGTTCAAAAGATTGGCTGTTCCGTTAACATTCGTATTGATGAATGCCATCGGATCGGTAATGCTTCTGTCTACGTGGCTTTCTGCAGCCAGGTGTACTATGGCATCAGGATTATATTTTTCAAATATGGTTCTTAACTGTTCAGGCTCTGTAATATCTGCCTTTTCGAAAACATAATTCGGTTCGTTCTCAATATCGGTCAGGTTTTCCAGGTTTCCTGCGTAGGTAAGGGCATCAAGATTGATGATCATTGAGTCCGGATTGTTCTTTACGAATTCTCTTACCACGTGGGAGCCGATAAATCCTGCCCCGCCGGTAATAATTATATTTTTCATCTTTTTAATTTATAATTGTTTTACGTCCGATACTTTTATAATAGAAACCATTCTGTTCAGGGATTTCCAGCGGATACATATTTCTTCCGTCGAAAATAACCTTATTGTTCATTTTCCGGCCCATCAATTCAAAATTCGGATTCTTAAATTCCGACCATTCCGTAGCAATAAACAAAGCATCCGCATTTTCCAGTGCCTCATACATACTTTTTGCATACTGGATCTTATCTCCTAAAACTTTCCGGACATTATCTTCTGCAATGGCATCATAGGCTACTATTTTTGCACCCTTTTCCAAAAGCAATGCAATATTGTCCAGGGATGAAGCCTCCCGGATGTCATCGGTATTCGCTTTAAAAGCCAGCCCCCACATGGCAATGGTCTTGCCTTCGATGTTTCCGCCGAAATATTTTTCAATTTCAGAAACCAGAATTACTTTCTGGGCAATATTTACGTTTTCTGTCGCTTCCAGGATCTGGAAATTAAAGTCTTCCTGCTTTCCTGAATTGATTAATGCTTTTACATCTTTCGGGAAACAGCTTCCTCCATATCCGATTCCGGGAAACAGGAACCTTTGTCCGATCCTGTCATCACTTCCCATACCCAGCCTTACTTTGTCTACATCTGCCCCTACTTTTTCACAATAGTTGGCAATTTCATTCATAAACGTGATTTTTACCGCTAAGAATGAATTGGCGGCATATTTCGTAAGCTCGGAAGATTTTTCGTCCATGAAAATAATCGGAATTCCGGTATTGGTAAATGGCTGGTAAATTTTAGCCATGATATCTTTGGCTTTATCTGAGCTTGATCCTACAACAACCCGCGCAGGATTCATAGAATCTTCTACGGCAAACCCTTCTCTTAAAAATTCGGGGTTGGAAACCACGTCAAAAGGAATCTGCGTCTTTGAAGCGATCACTTCCCTTACTCTGTCGGCTGTACCCACAGGAACGGTACTTTTGTTAACGATAACCTTATATTCCGTCATCATTTCTCCAAGGTCGTTCGCTACCTTCAGTACATAGGAAAGGTCTGCAGATCCGTCTTCTCCCGGAGGGGTAGGCAGGGCAAGGTAAATAACTTCGCTTTTATCCAGTGCCTCTCTTAAATCAGTAGTGAAAAATAATCTTTCCGACTGGATATTCCTCAGGAACATTTCTTCAAGATTCGGCTCATAGATGGGAACTAAGCCGTTTTTCATGCCTTCTACTTTTTTTTCATCAATATCCACACAGTATACTGAATTTCCAAGTTCTGCTAAAGTGGTTCCTGTAACCAATCCTACATAACCTGTTCCTACAATAGTAATATTCAAAATGTATGTTTTTAAAAATTCAGTCACAAAAGTAATAAAAATACCATCATAACGCCTTTTAAATTAGTGTAAATAAATATTAACTTATCAACCTGATAATAAGATATTTGCTTTTTTAATAAAAATTTGTATATTTGCAGTGGATTTACAGGAAAAACATGGGAAGGCCTTCGGAAGAAAGCCTTTTTTCGTACGGGTAAATCAAGATTTAAATAACGTATGGAGTTTAGAAAGAAAATTGAAGAATTATTGCATGAATTCCTGGCGGCCAGAACAGATTTATTTCTTATTGATCTGAAGTTTTCTGCAGCAGATGACATTACCGTAATCCTGGATGGTGATAACGGAGTTTCCCTGCAGGATTGTCTGGATGCAAGCCGTGCCATAGAATTCAACATGGATCGTGAAGAACACGATTTCAGCCTGCAGGTAATGTCTGCCGGATTAAGCGAGCCTCTGGTAACCCCAAGGCAGTTTGCTAAAAACATAGGAAGAGAAATTGACGTTTTGCTGAATGATGCAACAAATGTAGAAGGGGAACTGGCAAAAGTGGATGAAGAAAAAATTACATTGATCTTACGTTACCGTAAGCCGAAAGAGGTGGGTAAAGGAAAGGTAGATGTGGAGGAGGAAAAAGAAATTCCGTACTCTGAGATTAAGAAAGCATTAGTAACGATTAAATTTTAAAAGAAAAAAGAATAAATGGACAATATAGCGTTGATTGAATCCTTTGGTGATTTTAAAGACGAGAAAGGGATCAGTAAGATTGACCTTATGGCAATTATTGAGGATTCCCTGAAGACACTTCTGAGAAAAAGATACGATTCGGATGATCATTTTGATGTCATTGTAAACCCTGATAAAGGAGATTTTCAGATATTTTTAAATAAAACCATTGTTGAAGACGATATGTCTGAAGATGATGACCTGGAAATTGAAATCTCTGAAGCAAAAAAAATTGACCCTACCTTCGAAGTAGGAGAAGATTTTACCATGGAAATTCCTGTTGCCCAGCTTGGGAGAAGAAATATCCTTACCCTGAAACAGATTTTGGCTACGAAATTGCAGGAACACAACAATGCCATGCTGTACGAGCAGTTTAAAGATAAAATCGGGGAAATTGTAGTAGGGGAGATCCACCATATCCGTCATAAACACGTGATTTTGCTGGATGATGAAGAGAACGAATTCATTTTGCCTAAAGAAAATCAGATTCCGTCAGACTTCTTTAAAAAGGGTGAGAATATCAGAGCTATTGTTGAAACGGTAGATTTCAAAGGTTCAAAGCCGCAGATTATTATTTCCAGAACTGCCCCTAAATTCTTAGAGAAATTATTGGAGCTGGAGATCCCTGAAATTCAGGACGGAACTATTATGCTGAAGAAAGCAGTAAGAATTCCTGGTGAGAAGGCGAAAATTGCAGTAGATGCTTACGATGACAGAATTGACCCTGTAGGTGCCTGTGTAGGGGTGAAAGGTTCAAGGATTCATGGCGTGGTAAGAGAGTTGAGAAATGAAAACATCGATGTGATCCAGTGGTCTAAAAACCCTGAGATCTTAGTGAAGAGAGCATTAGGAAATGTTACCATCAATAAAATTGATATTAACGAGGAGGCAAATTATGCATTGGTGTATACTCCGGTTGAAGAAATTTCCAAAGTAATCGGTAAACAGGGGCAGAATATCAGATTGGCTTCCTGGTTATCAGGATACGAAATTGATGTATACAGAGAAGCCAGTGAAGATGACGATGTTGATTTGAGAGAGTTCAATGACGATATCGAACAGTGGATTCTGGATGAATTTAAAAAAGTAGGCCTTACAACTGCAAAATCAGTACTGGATAAGGAAACTGAGAGTCTTTTAAATATGGTGGATCTTGAAGAAGAAACCATTGAAGATGTGAAACGGATTCTGAGAGAGGAATTTGAAGATTAAAATTTTAAATAATTTTAATAAACAGTAAAAAGGAAATACTTTAATTTTAAGAATTAAAAAACAGTAAATAATATAAATGCCAAAAATTAGATTAAATAAAGCGGTTAAGGAATTCAACATTTCGATGTCCAGGTTAGTAGAGTTTTTACAGGCTAAGGGTATCGAGGTTGAAAGCAATCCTAACGCTCAATTAGAAGAAGCGGCATATTCTGCATTGGAGGCTGAGTTTGCCAAGGACGGCGAACAGCGTAAAGCTTCCCATGAGGTGGTGATCACAAAAGTTCCGGAAGAAAAACTGGAAATTGAAGAAAAGAAAACCCCTGAAGTAATAAGAGCTAAAGCTAATAAACCGGAAACTAAAATCTTAGGTAAAATAGACCTTGAGCCTAAAAAGCCTGAGATTGAAGAAACTCCTGCTCCGAAACCGGAACCTGTGGTGGAAGAGAAAAAAGAAGAAGTTGCACCTGCGCCTATACCTGTACCTGAGGTAAAGGCGGCTCCTGAAAAACAGGAATTTAAAGTTCTGGATAAAATAGATTTGTCCCAGATCGAGTCTAGAAACAGACCTGTAAAAAAAGACAAACCTAAAATGGAGGAGAAAAAAGCAGAGGAAAAGCCCGTACAGAAACCGGCTGAACCTGTAAAAGAAACCCCGAAACCTGTTGCTGAAAAACCCGCTGAAGCTCCGGCTAAACCCGCTGAGGTAAAACCGGCTGAACCGGTAAAGGCACAGGAAGAATCCCAGCCTCAGGAATCTCAGAAAATTGAAACGGTTTACCAGAAACTTGACGGACCAAAAATCGTCGGAGAGAAAATCGATTTAACGCAGTTTGCCCCTAAAGGAGCAGGCGCTAAAAAGAAGAGAAAGAGAATTGAGAAGCCAGGAGGTCAGAATCCTCAAGGCGGAAACAACAATCAGCAGGGAGGTAATAATAATCAACAAGGTAACCAGGCAAACCGTCCTCAGGGCCAAGGCCAGGGGAACCGTCCTGCAGGTCAGGGTGGACAAGGCGGAAACCGCTTTGGAAACAATACCCAGGGAGGTGCTCAAGGGAACCGTCCGCCGGGTCAGGCCGGACAAGGTGGAAACCGTTTTGGGAACAATACCCAGGGAAACCGTCCGCCGGGCCAGGGTGGTGTCAACCGTCCTGCAGGCCAGGGTGGCGGAAACCGTTTCGGAAACAACAGACCGGGGCAGCGCACCATGCCTGTTGAATTAACAGACGAACAGGTTAAAAACCAGATCAAGGAAACCCTTGAGAAACTGACTAATAAAGGAGGTAAATCTAAATCTGCTAAACACAGAAAAGATAAGAGAAACTACCGTAGAGAACAGGATGAGCGTCAGCAGGAAATTGATGCACAGGACAGAACATTAAAAGTGACCGAATTCATCACGGTTGGTGAACTGGCAAGTTTAATGAATGTGTCTCCTACAGAAGTAATTTCTGCCTGTTTCTCATTAGGCGTAATGGTAACCATGAACCAAAGACTGGAAGCTGATACTTTATTGTTGGTAGCTGACGAATTCGGATATAAAATCGAATTCTCTGATGCTGATCTTGAAGAAGCAGATTCTGAAGACGATATCGATACAGAAGACAGCCTTTTATCAAGAGCACCTATCGTAACCGTAATGGGACATGTAGACCACGGTAAAACTTCATTGCTGGATTATGTAAGAAAAACCAATGTAATTGCAGGTGAATCCGGAGGGATCACACAGCATATCGGTGCTTATAACGTGCAGCTTGAAAACGGTCAGAGAATTACCTTCTTAGATACGCCGGGTCACGAAGCGTTTACGGCGATGAGGGCAAGGGGTGCACAGGTTACTGATATTGCAATTATTGTAATTGCAGCAGACGATGATGTAATGCCTCAGACAAAAGAAGCAATTTCCCATGCTCAGGCAGCGGGTGTTCCGATGATTATTGCAATCAATAAAGTAGATAAGCCGAATGCCAATCCGGATAATATCCGCCAGCAGCTTTCGGGAATGAATATCCTGGTAGAAGAATGGGGAGGAAATGTGCAGGCTCAGGAAATTTCAGCAAAATTCGGTAATAATGTAGATACCTTGCTGGAAAAAGTATTGCTTCAGGCTGAGATGCTTGAACTGAAAGCCAATCCTGAACGTGCCGCACAAGGCGTGGTTATTGAAGCATCCTTAGATAAAGGTAGAGGATACGTATCCACTATGCTGGTACAAACCGGAACTTTAAAAGTAGGCGACTATGTAGTGGCAGGTAAAAACCACGGTAAAGTAAAAGCTTTGCTTGATGAAAGGGGTAAAAACCTTGAAGAGGCAGGTCCATCCATTCCGGCAACTATCTTAGGTCTGGACGGCGCTCCTACAGCAGGTGATAAATTCCGTGTATATGCAGACGAAAGTGAAGGTAAAGCAATTGCTAATAAGAGAGAACAGCTTCAGAGAGAACTTTCGATCAGAACTAAAAAACATACGACGCTTGAAGAATTGGGCAGACGTATCGCTTTAGGTGAATTCAAAGAACTGAACATCATCCTTAAAGGTGACGTGGATGGTTCCGTAGAAGCACTTTCTGACCAGTTACAGAGATTATCAACCGAAGAAATTAGTGTTAACATCCTGCACTCAGGTGTCGGACAGATCACTGAGTCGGATATCAACCTGGCGGCGGCATCAGATGCAATTATTATCGGATTTAACGTAAGAGCCGGTGCAAATGCCAAAGATCTTGCAGATCGTGAAGAAATTGAAATCAGAACCTATTCCATCATCTACAAAGCGATCGACGAAGTTAAGGAAGCGATGGAAGGAATGCTTTCTCCTGAAATTCAGGAACAGGTAATCGGAAATGTTGAGATCAGGGAAGTCTTTAAGATTTCCAAGGTAGGAACAATCGCCGGATGTATGGTTCTATCAGGAAAAGTAACCCGAAACTCCAAAGTACGTTTATTAAGAGACGGTATCGTGAAATTCGACGGAGAGCTTGAAAGTTTGAAGCGTTTCAAAGATGACGTAAAAGAAGTAACCAAAGGCTACGAGTGTGGATTAAACCTTAAAGGGTATAATGATATAGAACAGGGAGATATCCTTGAAGTCTATGAAGAAGTTTCTGTAAAGAAGAAATTAAAGTAATTTATCATTTTGAGATAATAATCAAAGCCTGCTTTTTAAAAAGCAGGCTTTTTATATTTTGTAATTTATAATAATTCTAAACTGTGTGTGTAATGTTATAATAAAAGTGTTAAAGACATATTAGTAGGTTAGTTTTTTGTAACCGTAAGGTGATATAATAAAAGTTTAAGTTATAGAAAGATGCAATGCATATATTATTGAACATTCAATGTCAACCATGTCTTAACTATATCCTCACTAGAAGTTTGTTAGTATAAATATTAATTGACATATTTGTTGTCTTAAAATATTAAAATTTGTTAATATGAATGTGAAATTACGTGTATTAAGTGTTGGTGCTATATTTTTTTTAGGCTATACTGCTTCCGCACAATCGTCAAAGAGAGATACTGTTGTTAAAGAACAAAATATTGAAGAGGTGGTTGTGGTGGCTTATGGTACTCAAAAAAAACAAAGTATTACTGGGTCAATTACAACAATTAATGCAAAACAATTAGAGGATGCACAAGCATCAAATGCGGTGCAATCACTAACAGGTAAAGTAGGAGGTGTACAAATTTCTGCAAACTCCGGTCAGCCGGGTGATCCTCCGCAAGTTAGATTTAGAGGTATTGGTTCATTATCTTCATCAAATAATCCTCTATATGTTGTAGATGGAGTTCCTTATAATGGCAATATCAATGCAATATCAAATCAAGATATTGAAAGTATCTCATTTTTAAAAGATGCATCTGCTAATGCTTTGTATGGTAGTAGGGGAGCAAATGGTGTTGTATTGATAACTACTAAAAAAGCTAAAAAAGGTAGATTTTCTGTCACTTTTGATACTAAATTTGGTGTAAATTCGAGGGCAGTTAAAGAGTATGATATTATTACTGATCCGGGAGAATATTATGAAATATTTTACGATAGACTAGTAACAGATGGTATATATAATGGTATGACTATGGGCGATGCTAAAACAAATGCCTCAAATACGATGATTTCTGATTGGCTTGTTTATAATAATTATAATGTAGCCGATAATCAGATAATTGATCCCGCTACTGGAAAAATTAATTCAAATGCAAAATTATTATACCATGATGATTGGAATAAAAATTTATTCAAAGATAGAACACGTCAGGAATATAATGTCAATATTGCAAACTCATCAGATAAAAACGATACTTATTTTTCTTTTGGCTATCTAAATGATGAAGGATATGTAATCAATTCAGGATTTAGCAGATATACAGCTAGACTAAATAATGAACTAAGATTAACGTCAAATATTAAAGCAGGTATAAATCTGAACTATGCGAGATCTGAGCAAAAAGCACCAATACAACAGGCTTCTTCAAGCCAATATAGTAATTTGTTTAGTTGGGCCAGAAATATAGCACCTATTTATCCTATTTGGGCCAGAAATTCAAATGGAGGTTTTATATTTGATCCTACGTCTGGTGAAAGATTGTATGATTTTGGTACTACTACAGGACCTATGGGTCTACCAAGACCTTATGGAGGAACTCTTAATCCTTATGGATCTACTTTATTAGATATCCAGAGAAATTCTGAAGATAACTTAAGTGGAAGAGCTTATGCTTCTATCAATTTCTTAAAAGATTTTAACTTTACCTATAATTTAGGTTATGACTTAATAAGTGGGTATTATACGAGTTATGCAAACACTATTGGTGGAGATGCGGCTGGATATGGAGGAAGTTTAACAAATGCAACAAGTAATAATTATACAATTACTAATCAACAACTTTTAAATTGGAATAAATCTTTTGGAAAGCATAGCATAAGCACTATGGTGGGACATGAAACCTCTGATTTTACAAGTAAAATGTTAGCAGGAACTAAGAACAATATTGCTATTCCAGGTCTACCTGTTTTAAATAATGGAACGAAATTTTCTTCATTAAATGGGTATAACGACTTATATAAAGTAGAAGGTTTTCTTTCAAGGGTAAATTATAATTATGATAATAGATATTTTGTCAATGCAAGTTATAGAAGGGATGGCTCATCAATATTTTCTCCTGAAAATAGATGGGGTAATTTCTTTGGTTTAGGAGGTGCTTGGGTCGTAAGTAATGAAGGGTTTCTAAAGGGGAATAAAGCTTTAACAAATTTAAAACTCAAGGCCAGTTATGGCGAACAGGGAAATGATAATATCCTATATCCAGGCAGCGTAAATCTTAGTAATAGAGGATATTTCGGTTATGATAGAAATTATCATGCCGATCAAACTCAATATGAGGTTGTCCCAGATGCAGCAGGAAATGTTACGATAAAAGAGGTGTATGTGGGTAATACAGATCTTAAGTGGGAAGTTTCTAAAAATCTCAATGCTGGATTTGAAGTCAGTCTTTTTAATAAAGTCAATATTGATGCACAGTATTTTGAAAGAGCTGTATCTGATATGATTTATAATAAACCTATGAAACCTTCTAACGGAGTAAGTTTTCAATCTGAAAACATTGGAGACATGAAAAACCGTGGTATTGAAGTGTCAGTAGATGCTAACATTGTTAATACTCAAGATTTTTCATGGAATTTATTTGCTAATATTACTCATTATAAAAATGAAATTACACGTCTTCCTAATTCTATAGTTTCTGGGTTATATAAATTCCAAGAGGGTGTTGCTGCATATACTTATTTTATAAGAGAATTTGCAGGAGTTGATAGAACTAATGGAGATGCTTTATGGTATATGGATGATGCTAATGGTAATAAGATTACTACTAACGATTATACGAAAGCAAAACAATATTTAAGTGATAAGACGCTGAATCCAAAAGCATATGGAGGTTTTGGTACTACTGTAAGTTATAATGGTATAAGTTTGTCAGCTAATTTTGCGTTCCAATTTGGAGGTTATATGTATGACAATGTTTATCAAGGCTTATTGCCATCAGGTGGAGATAATATTGGACAAAATTATCATAAAGATGTGTATAATACCTGGACACCAACTAATACAAATGCAGAACTTCCGGCACTTGATCTTTCAAGACCAAATCAAATGGCTGCATCAGATTTGTTTTTAATTAAATCTGACTATGTAAGTTTACAAGATGCCTCTATCAGCTATGATCTTAACAAAGATTTCTTACCTGAAGGTCTAACAAGTATTAGATTTGGTTTATATGGATCTAATTTAGCATTATGGAGTCAAAGAAAAGGAATGGATCCAAGATTAACAAGAATTGGAGCAACATCTAATAATGGTGTTTCTTTAAATAATTATGGAGTTGTAAGATCAATTTCTTTAGGTTTAACAGTTAAATTTTAAAAAATGAACAAAAAAGTAATAGTATATTCGTTATTAATTTCATCACTATTTATAACATCTAGTTGTAGCGACGATTACTTGGATACTACCCCTCAATCTACGATCAATGACGAGCAATTACAAACCTCTCCTGCAGGGCTTCGTGGATATTTGAATGGAATTTATACAAATCTTAGGACTTTTGGTAATACGAACTCAGGTAATCACGAAGATTATGGGCATAAGTCAATTCTTGCTGGACTGGATATGATGTCTAATGATAATGTTATGACAAAATCTAGTTGGTACAGTAGCTGGTACAATTATACAGGAAGAGTTCAAACCAATTCCAGAACACTTATTCCTTGGAATACTTATTATCTACAAATAAGACCAGCAAATACAATAATAAAAAATATTCTTACTGTAGGTGTTACAGATGAAAATAAAGATATTTTAGGACAGGCTTATGCTTTAAGAGCATATTTTTATTTTATGTTAGCAAGAATTTATGGACCTACTTATATTGGGCATTCTAATGATTTGTGCGTGCCATTATACACAGATCCGGCTATTGTTGAAGGTGGTAAAGCAAGGGCTACAGTTGGAGAAGTATACGCTCAAATTGAAGATGATTTATTGAAGTCTGTAAATTTGCTAAATGGATTTGCAGGTAATAGAGAAAATGTTGGAATATCTGTAGCACAAGCTTTCCTTGCTCAGGTATATCTTGAAATGGGTAAATATCCACAAGCTGCTCAATTTGCAAATGCTGCTAAGAATGGCTATCAATTAGGAGCCGAAACGGATTGGAGTAATGGGTTTTATGATATAACCAAAACAACCGATACAATGTGGGGAGCAGTTATTACAGGTGAAAATACATCTTTTGTAGCAAGTTTTCATGGACATTTTGATAATACAAATACAAGCGGTTATGCCGGTGGATTAGCAGTCTACAAATCAATTGATAAAAGGTTATATGATAAAATATCTGAAACTGATTATAGAAAAAAAGCATTTGTAAGTCCCGGTGGAAATCCAAACTATCCAGCACTGCCGGCATATGCAAACCTTAAATTTATAGATCCAACAGTTACAGATGCAGATTATATTTATTTGAGAGCTTCTGAGATGTATTATATTGAGGCTGAAGCTCTGGCAAGGTCTGGTAATGAATCTCAGGCGAGAACAGTGCTTTATCAGATTACGCATGCTAGAGATAATGCTTATATATTATCTGCTAATAGTGGACCTACTCTAATTGATGAAATTCTGACTCAAAAGAGAATTGAAATGTGGGGAGAAGGTTGTGCTTGGTTTGATATGAAAAGATTAGGAATTGGTTTAAACCGAATTTATACAGGTACGAATCATCCAACGTTTGGCCAACTTGATATCCCTGCCAATTCATCTAGATTTACATGGCAAATTCCTCAACAGGAAATTGATACTAATCCAAGTATTGTTCAAAACCCTAACTAAATAATAAGTTATTCGGAATAATTCAAGATATTTAAATAAAAGGACTGCATTTTGCAGTCCTTTTATTTAGTATTTTTGTACTTCAAAAATCTAGAATGAAGTACATCCTTTCCATCATACTCTTCCTCAGTCTCACCACGAAAGCCCAGGTAGTCAACAAAACAGACTCGAATCAGCTTCCGAAACAGGACACCTTGGTGATTGACTCAGGGAAGAAAGATTCACTGAAGATATTCAAGCCGACCATCAATGATTATCTGTACCAGACCCAGTTCTCAGAGAAGAAAGTGTTTGATACGGTGATGACGTTTAACAAGACCTATATTTTCTCGCAGTATAACAACAGAGATAATTTCGGACGGGTACAGGTGGCCAACATTGGGGCAGGCTTTAACCCTTTGTCGTATGAGGTTAATCCCGAACAGAATCTGTCACTGTTGCCGACTCATAAATCTTACGGGATTCTGGGAGTTAATGACATCCGTTATTATGATGTGAAAACCCCGACTGCCACTTTCGTTTATCATAATGCCATGAAAAACGGGGCGTCTTTACATTCAACCTACACCCAGAATATCGGAAAAAGGTTCAACTTTGCACTGGAATATACCGGGCTGCGTTCGCAGGGAATGTACAGAAACTCGTTAGCGGCCAATAACAATACTTTGTTTTCCGGGCATTACGTTTCAAAAAGCGGAAATTATGAATTGTTTGCCCATTATTTGCACCAGAATGTAAACAATCAGGAAAGCGGGGGAATAGCAGTAGACAGTCTTTTCCAGAATGGCAACAGCGATTCTAGGAACCGGCAGAATATGCAGGTGAACCTGGCGTCTTCCAGTTCTCAGTTTTCTTACAGGAGATATTACCTGACGCATCAGTTTGCGCCTTTCAATTCAGATAAAATTCCTTTTAAAATAAGGCATACCCTTTCTCATCAGGGAAATAAATATTACTATACCCAGGGTTCACCGGAAAGCTATTGGTTTGACACGGTGGCAGACCTGATAAACGGAGCCTCGCTTACCTCCAAAAAATACTCCGATAATTTCAGCAATACCGTAAGCTTGGTGTGGGACAATGAAAAATTTAAGCTTGATGCCGGAGCCCGCTATCAGATGATTAAGTTCGGGACATCAGAAATCATTTCGCCCGACTTCAGTCTTTCAGGGGAAATAAAAGAAGCCAGAATCGGAGCTGTAGGGAATTTACAGATCAGGCTTTTCGATAAAGTTCAGGTCAATTCCTTCCTGGAGTTTTCAAACGGCAGCCGGTTTGGAACATATCTCAGAACGGCAAACAACTTAAAATTTGAACCTATTAAAGATTACTTTGTCAATGCAAAAGTAAATTTCCAGAGTGCTTATCCTTCATTTAATTATTTAGCGAACACTTCAGTCTACAGGAACTTTAATTATTACTTACCGGATGCAAAAAACCAGTCGGTTATGGAAATCGGAGGAAATATCAATCTAAAATGGTTCAAGACAGAATTATTTGCCAATTATTTCAGGATTGAAAATTATACCTATTTTGATGCTGATGCCATGCCGAAGCAAAGCGAGAGCCCGGTAAATATTTCGCAGATTGGGGGTGATGCCACTTTCAGTTATGGGAAGTTCCATTTGAATACAAGGCTGCAGTTCCAGAATGTATTAACCAACAAAGATCTCTTACCTCTGCCGGGATTTATAGGTCGTGCCAATTTCTTTTTCCAGTCCAAAGCATTTAAAAATGCCGCAGAAATCCAGGCGGGACTTAAAGTATATTACTTTTCAAAATTCGCATCAAGAGAATACTTTCCGGTTCTTAACGAATATATCCTTCCTGATGCCAATTCATTTTCCATTGGCGGGCAGCCGATTGCTGATATCTACTTTAATATGAAAGTTAAAAAAATGTTCTTCTTTATCGAAGGCCAGCAGATCAGCACCGTAATTTCACACAACAAAGCATATGCATTTCCAAGTTATCCGGTCTATGATTTCAGGCTGAATTTAGGGATTGTATGGTATTTGTTCAACTAAAACGTATCACAGTTGAAAACTATTCATAAAATATCATTCCAGAAAATAGAAAGCATTCCCCAATTGGTAAAAGACTTTCTGAATCATAAAATTGAAGGATTTGAAGAACATACATTCTCTTTAGATCATTTTAAAAATCAGATTCATTTAAAACAGGGCTCTTTTACTGCGAATCAGAGAAAAGTGCTTGCAGAAACGCTGGAAAACCAAATGTCAGGCCTTGAATTCTCCTCAAAACAGAGAGAAAACCTTGAAGGACTGAAACAGATCAATACATTTACCATTACCACCGGTCATCAGTTGAACCTTTTTTCGGGACCTGCCTTTTTTGTATATAAAATCCTGCAGACCATTAAAACCTGCTCTTATTTAAAACAGAACTTTCCCGACTTTAATTTTGTCCCCATATACTGGATGGCTTCCGAAGATCATGATTTTGCAGAAATCAACCATTTTAAAACGGAAAGCGGTTATTACGAGATTAATGAGAAACCGGGTAGTGCAGTGGGAAAGATAAAAGTCAATGACACATTTTTCATCTCAGAGTTCGAGAAGGAATTTAAAGACTATGTATTCGGAACCGAGCTGATCCTCATGCTGAAAGAAGCATACAAATCAGGAAATACATTAACGGAAGCTATTAAAACATTGGTTAACCGCCTGTTCTCGGAATTCGGATTGCTGATGATTGACGGAGATTCAAAAGAATTGAAAAATCAGGTTAAAGAAACGTTCAGGGATGAACTCCTTAATTTCAGCTTATATAAAACATCAAAAGAAAAAGTAGATTTCTTAACGGAAAAATACGGGAAAGTCCAGGTAAATCCACGTGAAATTAATTTATTCTACCTTTCCGAAACCCGGGACAGAATTGAATTTGACGGTCAGAAATATAGAGTAGTAGACACAGATATTCAGTTTACAGAAGAGGAAATCTTAGCTGAGCTGGACCGTCATCCTGAGAAATTCAGTCCGAACGCCCTGATGCGTCCGGTATATCAGGAAACCGTTTTGCCGAATCTGGCATATATCGGAGGCAATGCCGAAATCATGTACTGGCTGGAGCTTAAAGATTACTTTACGGAAATCAATATTCCTTTCCCTGTTTTAATCCCAAGGAACTCCATGCTGTTTTTAAAGGAAAAAACACTGGGCAAAATTGAAAAGCTGGGTCTCAGGACAGAAGATTTCTTTCAGAATTTTACAGCAATTACCAATAACAAAATACTGGATAATAATGCTGTTCTTGATCTGCTGGAACAAAAAGAAAATATGCTGATCAGTCAGTTTTCTGAATTAAAAGCAGCAGCCGAAACCACCGAGAAATCTTTCGGGAACATGGTGAAAGCGGAAGAAGTAAGGCAATTAAAATCGTTCCGGAGGATGAAGAAGCGTCTTCTCCATGCAGAAAAAATTAAAAAAAATGAACTGCTGGAAAGGCTGGAAAACCTGTTTTTGGAAGTACATCCTTCCAAGAACTGGCAGGAAAGGGTATATAATTTCAGTGTCTTCTTTGCAGACCACGGATATTCCTGGATCGGGACTTGTTTAGAAGAAATGCAAATAGATGAGTCAAAACTAATAATTGTTGCCATTTAATTTTAAAGAAGTATTTTTGTACTTATAATGATCCAATATGATAAAGAGGTTTTTTATTCTGTCCAGTTTATGTATGGTTTTGGGAGTGTCTGCTCAGAAATCGCACACCGTTGTAAAAGGCGATACCCCTTATAATATTGCAAAAAAATATGGGCTGACTGTCGATGAGCTGCTTAAGCTTAACCCGTCCGTGAAAGACGGCAAACTGGCCATCGGAGAAGTTTTAAAGCTTAACAACGAGAAAGCGGCGGCTGCAGCTTCAAAAGCGGTATCCGTACCGAAAGCGGTGAATAATGCTAAGACAGGAACAATTGTCCTTCTGCCGAAACAGACCATTTACGGAATTACAAAACAGTACAGGATCTCTGAAACAGATCTCAGGAAACTTAATCCTGAGCTGGATTCTCACATGAAAATCGGTGATGAAATTTCCCTGCCTCTTGAAAGCATTAAAAAATATGGCGGGAACCAGCAGCAGGCCACGGTAACGGCTCCGGCAGTCGTAAAGCCAGTAGAATCTGCTGTTGAAATGCCTGTTGCAAAAGCTTCAGAAGGAGAATATATTGTTCAGCAAAAAGATAACTATTACAGGATTTCAAGACAATTCAATATCACCAGAGAAGAACTTTTTGCCTTAAACCCCGGCCTGGAAGAAAAAGGGCTGAAACCCGGCGAAGCAATTAAAGTTACAAAATCCGGTGTAAAAACAAATACCGGAGCTGATGTCTTTGGAGAAACAGCCAATCCAAAAACAAAAGTAGACTCCGGCAACGAGAGATCTTCCTCTAATGTTGTAACAGGAACTGCGGATGACTATGTAACCTATACCGTTCTGCAAGGCGATACCGTTTTCTCTATCGTAAATAAATTCGGAATTACCATTGATGAGCTGATCGCTCTGAACCCTGAGCTGTCCAACGGGTTAAAAAGCGGAATGGTCTTAAAGATCAAAAAGCTTGATCCGGCTTATGTGAAGAAAAGCGGTGATGCGCTGAGCGTAGTCCTGATGCTGCCTTTCGGGTACAGCACTAATGAAACCCAGTACAGAACAATGGCTGTGGATTTCCTGACAGGAGCAAAGCTTGCTATTGAAAGAAATGCCAGAAACGGCCAGAAGCTAGATATAAAAATAGTGGATTCAGGGAATGAAGGATCTTTCCGTAATTCACTGACCCAAATAAATCCGGATAATACGGACCTGATTATCGGACCGTTCTTTAAGTCGAATGTCGTTGATGTTTTAGACTTTACAAAAAATCAGAAAATACCGATTGTTGCCCCTTTCGCAAATTCTCCGGAACTGTACAATTACAGCAACCTGATTATTATTGAAACCAATGACCAAACGTATGCTGATAAAATTGTAGACGAAGTAAAATCCACATTTTCAGACCAGAAAATTTATATCGTATCCGGTACTAAAAAAGAAAATGCCAACTATATCAAGGCAGGTCTTGAAAAAAACCTGAAGAATGCCAGCATCACAGTGGTGTCTTCTCCTGCGGATATCCAACTGGACCAGAATATGATGACCGGCCAGTCGGCTCCCGTAATTGCCATTCTTGCAAGTGATAATGATGCAACAGGAGAGGTTTTTGCGAACAGAGTGATTGCTTTATCTAAAGAAGTGCAGGGCGTAAAAGCGTTCAGTATGAATTATTTCCCTGTCTTTGAAAAGAAAGTGGATGATCTCAGCCAGGCTAATCTGGTATACCTGATGGACCGCAAGATCAACACGGAAGGAAGCTTTGAAAAAGAGATTCTTGCTGCTTATAAAAGCAGATACTGTAAAACACCTCCTAAATATGCCATCATCGGTTTTGATGTTGTGAATGACATGCTGACCAGAGAGAACCGGAAAGGGGAAATCTTCAGGCAGATTAACAAAGTTCAGACCCAGCTGGCGACAAAATTTGAGTTTGTGAAATCAAAGGCAAACGGTGCTTATATCAATACAGGTTATCGTGTGATCCGGTTAGTTCCATAAATCAATCCGTTGGTTTTAAAGAAGATTATTAACATTATATTTATATTTGCAAAATATTTAAATTAATACATGAAAGCACTTGTATTTCCCGGCCAGGGGTCTCAGTTCGTAGGAATGGGAAAAGAACTGTATGATTCCAGAAAAGATATTAAAGATCTGATGGAGTCTGCCAATGAAATTTTAGGGTTTGATATCCTTTCGATGATGTTCAGCGGAACGGATGAAGATCTTAAGAAAACTGAAGTTACCCAGCCTTCCATTTTCATTCATTCCGTAGCTGCGCTTAAAGCGGTAAACGGTCTCGGAGCCGAAATGGTTGCAGGGCATTCGCTGGGAGAATTTTCAGCACTGGTTGCGAACGGCGTTTTATCTTTTACCGACGGCCTGAAACTGGTTTCCGAAAGAGCAAAAGCCATGCAGGCAGCCTGTGATGCAAATCCGAGCTCAATGGCCGCTATTCTGGGATTGGAGGATGCTAAAGTAGAGGAAATCTGCGCATCCGTTAACGGAATCGTAGTTCCTGCCAATTATAACTGTCCCGGGCAGCTTGTGATTTCCGGAGAAACGGCAGCCGTTGAAGAAGCCTGTGCGAAAATGAAGGAGGCAGGTGCCAAAAGAGCATTGTTACTGCCTGTAAACGGCGCATTCCATTCTCCGCTGATGCAGCCTGCACAGGAAAGACTGGCCGCAGCCATCGAGCAGACAAAATTCAGGAAAGCAACCATCCCGATATATCAGAATATAACCACCACTTCGGTTTCTGATCCTGATGAGATTAAGAAAAACCTGATTGCCCAGTTAACAGGCCCTGTGAAATGGACGCAGTCAGTTCAGAATATGATTAAAGACGGAGCCGCTAATTTCGTAGAAGTAGGCCCGGGAAAAACATTACAGGGACTGATCAAAAAAATAGATCCCTCGGTAGCTATTGCTTCTGCAATCTAAAACAAAAACAATGAGCGGAATATTTTCACCGGGAAAGCTGATGCTTACTTCAGAATATTTCGCCATGGATGGAGCTCTTGTCCTGGCGGTACCTACCAGGCTCGGACAAGAGTTTTATTTCCGGGAAAAAGATAATGGAGAATCCCTGATTTTTTGGGAGGCTTATCATCAAAACAAATTATGGTTAAGAGCTGTCATTGATTATAACAACTGGCAGGTCAAAGAAACCAATATTCCTTCAGGTGCTGAATTCATTTTAAAAACCTTACAGAATGTTCAGTCACTTTCTGAAATTAAATTCAAAAATAATTTTACCTATCACCTCAAAACAAATCTTCAGTTTTCTGCAGACTTCGGGCTCGGCAGCAGTTCCACGTTAATGACTAATCTTGCGGAATGGGCACAAGTGGATCCTTTTCATTTAAATAAGATAAGTTTGGGCGGAAGCGGTTATGATATTGCAGTAGCAAAAGAGAAAGCCGCGGTACTGTATCAGAGTATGCCTGAAATAAAATATGAAAAGGTAAATTTTAATCCTTCTTTTAAAAACGAGCTCATTTTTATCCACCTGAATCAGAAGCAGGACAGCCGTGAAGGAATCAGCCTTTATAAGTCTAAAAATAAGTCTAAAAATAAGGTTGATGAATTTTCGGATCTTACAAGGAAAATTTTACTATGTAACGAATTGGAAAGTTTTTCTGAGCTAATGGTAATTCATGAGCAAAAAATATCGGATTTCATTGAAATTCCCGCAGTTAAGAGCCGCCTTTTCATTGATTGTCCGGTTTTTGTGAAAAGTCTGGGTGCCTGGGGCGGAGATTTTGTCATGAGCTCAAAATTTGACGGCTTTAAGGACTATTTTTGGGGAAAAGGTTTTAACACAATTTTTGAATGGTCGGAGATAATAGACTCGTAGACAGAAGGTTATAAACTTGCATTTTTATTTGTCATTTTGACTTATATCATTATATTTAAACCACTTTTAACAATTAATTAATATTAATTTTGTTGAGGATCCAAAAGAAATAGAAAATATAAGTAAAATGAAACACGCTAAAATCATCCGGGATTTAGAGAAATTAGGGATTAAAGGAAATTATGAGGTCGTTTATAATCCTTCGTACGAAGAATTATACCAGGCCGAAATGGCTCCTGAAAATCAGGGCTTTGAAAGAGCTGAGCTTACGGAATCTGGTGCAGTATCAGTAAAAACAGGAATTTTCACAGGTCGTTCGCCTAAAGACAGATACATTGTTCAGGATGAGGTTACAAAAGACACGATTTTCTGGGACGGCAAAGTGAATTTGCCAACCACTCCGGAAATTTTCCAGTCTTGTAAAGAATTAGTGCTGGACAGGCTTGCCGAATCCAGAAAAATTTATGTGGTAGACACTTTCTGCGGAACCAACACAGATACCAGGTTAAAAGTAAGGTTCATTGTTGAAGTGGCGTGGCAGGCACATTTCGTTACGAATATGTTCATCCGTCCTTCTCATTATGAGCTTGAAAACTTCGGAGAGGCGGATTTCACGGTAATCAACGGTTCTAAAACAACCAATCCGAATTGGGAAGCCCAGGAACTGAATTCCGAAAATTTCGTGATGTTCAACCTTACCGAAAAGCTTCAGATCATTGGAGGAACATGGTATGGTGGAGAAATGAAGAAAGGAATGTTCGCGATGATGAACTATTACCTTCCATTAAAAGGCATGGCTTCCATGCACTGTTCTGCAAATGTAGGCGAAGAAGGGGATGTCGCTCTTTTCTTCGGACTTTCAGGAACAGGAAAAACAACTTTGTCTGCAGATCCTAAAAGATACCTGATCGGTGATGACGAACATGGGTGGGATAATAACGGGGTTTTCAACTATGAAGGAGGCTGCTATGCAAAAGTAATCGATCTTTCTGCTGAAAAAGAACCGGATATTTTCAGAGCCATCAAGAGGGATGCACTTCTTGAAAATGTTGTGGTCAATAACGGAATTGCAGATTATACAGACGGATCTATCACAGAAAATACGAGAGTTTCTTATCCGATTTACCATATCAATAAAATTGTTCTGCCTTCAAAAGCGGGACACGCAAGCAAGATTGTTTATCTTTCTGCAGATGCATTCGGGGTATTGCCTCCGGTTTCTGTTTTGGATGAAGATCAGGCACAATACCACTTCCTGTGCGGTTATACCTCAAAGTTAGCCGGAACAGAGAGAGGAATTACAGAGCCGGAGCCGTCTTTTTCACCCGCATTCGGTGAAGCGTTCCTTACATTACACCCAACGATGTATTCTAAAACATTAATCGGGAAAATGAAAGAGCACGGCGCAAAAGCATACCTGGTAAATACAGGCTGGAACGGTACAGGAAAAAGGATTTCTCTGAAAGATACAAGAGCGATTATTGATGCTATTATCGATGGATCCATTGAAGATGCTCCGAAAACAAGAATCCCCATTATGAATCTGGAAGTTCCTACAGAGCTGCCGAATGTTTCTGAAGGCATTCTAGATCCGAGAGATACCTACCGTGATGTTTCTGAGTGGGAAGAAAAAGCAAAAGATCTTGCGGCAAAATACATCAAAAACTTCGAGCAGTATTGCAATACGGACGAAGGTAAAAAGCTGATCGTTTCCGGCCCTCAGTTGCAGGAAGAGACCACTAACTAATACATAACAAAACCTCATCAGCCGATGAGGTTTTGTTATTTTATATTCCTATCGTTATACGTTCACAGATCAGATACTTTCGGACATCTGGGTAATCTGTAGGAATGTATTATGATTTCAAACTCAGGATCGCCAACCGATAGCCATCCATGCCAAAACCGGACAAAACTGCATCGGTATTGGCAGCGGTTACAGACTTCTGGCGGAATTCTTCTCTTTTATAAATATTGCTGATATGAACTTCAACTTTTGGCTTACGGATGTTTTTTAAACAGTCTGCAATAGCATAAGAATAGTGGGTAAAAGCTCCGGGATTGATGATCAAAGCATCAAAATCATCTTTCTGAAGCCTGTTGATAATTTCTCCTTCAATATTCGACTGATAATAATACAGTTCAAAAGAAGAAAATTCAGTTTTTAAAGTCTCCAAATAATCCGCCATAGAAACCGTTCCGTAAATTTCAGGTTCTCTGGTGCCTAAAAGATTCAGATTCGGGCCATTGATAATAAGAACTTTCATTGAAAATAATTTATTCAAAGATAATATTTTTAAGTACTTTCCCCGGTGTTGTTTTTCAGGTTTCTCTGGAAATATTCTGAAGGCGTAATTCCTTCAATCTGCTTAAACACACGGTTAAAGGTAGATTGGTTAGAAAATCCGGCTTCCGTATAGACATACATCAGGGTTGTTTTCTGAAAATTAACTTCGGTAAATAATTTTTTCACATAATTGATTCTGTAAATATTAAGATAACTGTTGAAGTTAGGGTACCCTTTGCCGCGAATAGCCTTAGATATATAACTGCTGTTAACTTCCAGCGCAACACTTAATGCGGAAAGATTGAATTTAACATCTTTGAACAGAAGGTTCTCAGACATACAAGCTTCAATTCTTAAGAAAAGGTTTTCCATACTTTCTACATTAATATCAGCATTTTCCAATACATTTTCAGCGTCATTCTTTTTGTCTTTCTGAGCATCTGGTAATGCTGGCCTTTCAAAATGTAATGATATTTCCTGTTTTCTGATTTTGTCTTTGTAATGAATCAATAAAGTGATGACTAAAATATTGAATATAAAAAGTATCGTATCTGTGAACATCACTTCTTTCTGGGTATGGCTCGGGAAATCAAAATCAAAATTATTTGCAATAACATAACATGTTACCACAATTAATAAAGTATATGAGGAATAAGCCAGCACTTCTTTCTTGGTAAAAAAGATATAAGCTCCCAGAGGAATGGGTAAAAACCAGCAGAAACTTGCCACAGAGTTATCCCAGAAAGCAAGCATCACATAAAAGTTATATAAAGGAGCACATATTAAATACAGATGTACAATAGTGTTGATAGAATATCTTTTTCGTACCAGCGAGTAACTGTAGCTTATGAAAATCAATCCACCGGTTAAATACCAGGACATTACTTTATTATAAACGTAAAAAGTAAATATAAGCGTATAAATTCCTAAGATCAAAATCATAAGAATTACATAGCGGTCTAATAATTCCTGCTTTAATTTTTCTGTTTGTTCATCTGTTGTGTTCATTTTGATGCATAAGTCAATTTATTTTAAAATAAGAATAATGATTTTTTATAAAATGACTGTTTTAATTAACTGGTAGTTAAGTATATGTGCTGGTTTGAGTCATTTTATTGATTATCATTTATCCGGTTTTTTTTTGATTTATCAACAAAAATAATTTTGCGAAATACTTTTCACTGTAAAAATATTTAAATGGATATTTCTTTATTAGAAAAATTTGTGTTTTTAATAAGGTTGGAATAAGAATAACCTAAACGTAAAATTAGAAAAAAAATGCAAAGAAATCTAAAGTTTTTATTACGATACCGTTAATAAAACAAATACAAAAAATCAGCAATCGCAAAATCCAAAAATATTAGAACAGACAGGTAAATGATGATTTGAAAGAATGAGCCCTTTAAATTAATTCTTAGAAAAACAATTAACCATAAAACAATGATCATGAAGAAACTTATTTTACTGATTGCCGGTATTTCTTTTGTACCTGTGTATTCTCAGGTTGGAATCAATACTGGAAATCCTACAGGGATTTTTCATGTAGACGGAGCAAAAGATAATACAGTAACAGGAATTCCAACATTAACCCAACAGGCAAATGACTTTGTTGTAACTTCAAACGGAAGTATAGGGATCGGGACTGTTTCACCAAATGCATCTGCAATTTTAGACGTAAATGCAGATGGGCTGTCATCAGGAAACAAAAAAGGTTTTCTCGGTCCGAAAGCAGCTTTAAGTTCTGAAACAGACCAGGTTACAATACCTTCGCCGGCAACCGGATTATTGGTATATAATTCAGGAACCGGAGGGCTTGTATATAACGGCTATGTATTCTGGAACGGAACAGAATGGAGGACATTTAGTAATAGTTCACTCGCTCCGGGAATTGTAGGGAATATTACCTGTAATGGGATTACACTTTCTCCCGGTACATATACCGCAGGAACTCCTTACACCGGAACAATGAATGTGCCTTATACCGGAGGAAACGGAGGGATTCATGCAGCACAGGCAATAGGTCCGGTACATGGTCTTACTGCAACGCTGTCATCCGGAAATTTTAATTCGGGATCAGGAACTTTGAGTTATACAGTTTCAGGTACACCCACTGTTACAAGTCCGGTTACCACAACATTTTTTTTAAATGTAGGAGGAAAAACATGTAATGCCGTTATTGGAGGCGGAGACGGAATGGCACCTGGAGATATGGTATTTTATAAAGCCGGATTTTCTTCAAATGTCAGCGGCTGGATGAGTGCTTTCGTACCGGATCTGCCGGTTATCGGAGGGAAATTAAGGCTCGATGCATGGTTTAACGGCGCCTCGAACAGTGGAAATGGCAGTGTTACCATGTGGCCGAGATTGGTGAATATTTCTTCATCTCCCGTAAAATTATGGTTTAGTGCATTATCGAATGTTGACAGATTTAATGCTTCAAATTATCTTTTGGCTCCAAGTACTTCAACAGGGTCGGGCGCAACACTTGCTCCTTCCGCTTACATGGAACTGGATAACGGCATTTTTTACGGAGTCGGGTACAATGATATTTTAAGTTCATCAACACCAAGAGTTACCGGAAGCGGAGAAGGAGGTCACCAGGAAGTTCTTATGATGGATCTTTCGCTGGATGATAAATGGTACAGGATATATTATTTCCCAATTGTGGATAATATGAATACTTCCGGTACTCCCGATAACATGAGAACGATATATTTATCTATACAGAGATTATATTAAGCCTTGAAAATAAATTCAGCTATATGATTTTTCAATAATTTTTTTATCTTAAAAATGAAGTGATTTGTTTTTTAACTGAAACGGTCTTTTTCTCGTTTATACTGTGATCATAAAAGCTGTATAAAGGAAAGACGGTCTTATAAAATGCCCAATAAGCCAGACAAAGACATCTTTTTTTGAAAACAAAAATCAAAATGTATAATGGGTATAGTAATACTATTTTATACATCTGTGAGGAAGTGCTTTGTATGTAAGAGCAGTCTTTTTAGGCTGCTCTCTTTTAATACCGTTTATTTAAATGATTCCCTTTTACAGAAAATTTCTACCTTTGTCCATATGAACCTTTTAAGATTTATACTGGCATTTTATTTCATGGCGCTATCACTGGTGCCTTGTGAAGATGTGCAGAATCAATCAGGTCCAAACCATACACAGCAGTTTTTCAGTGTTGAAGAATCCCATTCAAAAGATAAAGGAGATGTATGTTCTCCGTTATGTGTCTGCAACTGCTGCCAGATGACGGTTACCGCTTTAAAACTGGGTGTTTTAATCGGAATTCCGACCCGGGTTCAGGCATACTTTTCAAAGAAGATTCTTTTCCGGAAGAACAACTTCGCTTACCAGGTTTACGACCATATCTGGCAGCCGCCTAAGATTTAATTTTCATTAATTTTTAATACTTGAAACTTTGCAATATAGTTGCAGGGCTCTTCATGATATTTTTGCATCTGTTATTCATGAATAACAGAATTTAAATATTTAAATAAATTAATGACTGCCCGTCTTCATTTTGCCGGATACAATGCTTTTGAGATCTTAAAACAGTCAGCTGTTAAAGAAAACCTCTGCATATTTCGTGTTTAATATCAACAGGCAGTCACAAATTAAATCTCAGTTTGTGTTAGATAAAATTATAAAATTCAGTATCAAAAACAAGATCGTTATTGGTATGATGACCTTGTTGCTGGTGATCTGGGGTATTTGGAGTGCGACAAGATTACCAATTGATGCCGTTCCTGATATTACAAATAATCAGGTTCAGATTATTACAGCGTGTCCGGCTTTGGCGGGGCAGGAAGTTGAACAGCTGGTTACTTTTCCTATTGAGCAAAGCATTGCCAATATTCCCAACATCGAAGAAACAAGAAGTATCTCAAGGTTTGGGCTGTCGGTAATTACCGTTGTTTTCAAAGAAGAGGTAGATCCGTACTTCGCCCGTCAGCTGATTAATGAAAAGTTAAAAGAAGCTGCAGAAGACATTCCGGCAGGAACCGGAATCCCTGAGCTCGCTCCTGTAAGCACAGGCTTGGGTGAAGTCTATCAGTATATTCTTCATCCGCGAAAAGGAAGTGAAAATAAATATGATTCCAGAGAACTCCGGACCATGCAGGACTGGATTGTCCGCAGGCAGCTTAACGGAACACCCGGAGTCGCGGAAGTCAACAGTTTCGGAGGGCAGCTGAAACAATACGAAGTGGCTGTAGATCCCAACCGCCTTAAAGCAATGGGGGTAAGCATTACCGATATTTTTAATGCGCTGGAAAAAAATAACCGCAATACAGGTGGTGCTTATATTGATAAAAAACCGAATGCTTATTTTATCCGCGGAATCGGGGTCGTTACTTCCCTGGATGATATAAAGAACACTGCCGTAAAAAATGAAACGGGGAGTGTCCCTGTTTTTGTGAAAGATGTGGCAGAAGTACATTTTGGCAGTGCCGTGCGTTACGGAGCCATGACGTACAACGGAAAAGTAGATGCGGTAGGCGGAGTGGTTATGATGCTGAAAGGAGCCAACAGTAATGAAGTGGTTAAAAACATCAAAGAAAAAATCCCCACCATTCAGAAATCGCTTCCGGATGACATTGTCATAGAACCTTTTCTTGACCGGACCGACCTGGTAGGCCGGGCAATGGAAACCGTAGAAAAAAACTTGGTGGAAGGTGCCCTGATCGTTATTTTTGTCCTGGTCATTTTCCTTGGGAACCTCCGGGCAGGATTAATTGTTGCTTCGGCAATCCCGCTTTCTCTATTATTTGCATTGGGAATGATGAATGTCTTTGGGGTAAGTGCCAATTTGATGAGCCTCGGAGCCATTGATTTTGGTCTGATCGTAGATGGAGCGGTTATTATGGTTGAAGCCACGCTTCATCATTTAGGCCTGAGAAAATCTGTACAGAAGCTTTCTCAGAAAGAAATGGATGAAGAGGTTTTTCTTTCTGCTTCAAAAATCAGAAATAGTGCTGCTTTCGGAGAGATCATCATCCTTATTGTTTATATCCCGGTTCTTACTTTAGCAGGTGTGGAAGGCAAGATGTTTACGCCCATGGCAAAAACAGTGGGGTTCGCTATTTTGGGGGCACTGATTTTATCATTAACGTACATCCCGATGATGAGTGCTTTGTTTTTATCTAAAAACAGAACACGTAAAGAAACGTTTTCCGATAAAATGATGAGGAAGCTACAGCAGGTATATCAGCCTCTGCTGAAAAAAGCAGTCAGCATAAAATATCTTGTCGTTTCAGTTACTCTGGCAGTCTTTATTGTTACGGTATTTATTTTTAAAAATATGGGCGGCGAATTTATTCCCCAGCTACAGGAGGGAGATTATGCATTTCACTGCATTTTACCGCAGGGAAGCTCATTAAGCCAAAGTATTGAAACTTCAATGCAGGCTTCCCGAATAATCAAAGAATTTGAAGAAGTAAAAATGGTTATCGGGAAAACAGGTTCTGCAGAGGTTCCTACTGATCCCATGCCGCCCGAAGCTTCAGATTTAATCGTTGTATTAAAACCCCGGAGTGAGTGGAAGACCGATAAGTCCTATGAAGAGCTGTCAGATGAAATCCTGAAAAAACTGGAAGTTATTCCCGGTGTGTTTTTTGAAAAAAACCAGCCGATTCAGATGCGGTTCAATGAACTGATGACAGGAGTGCGCCAGGATGTAGCCGTGAAAATTTTCGGTGAAAATTTAGATTCACTGTCAGCATATGCAGATCAGGCAGGAAAAGTTATTCAGTCGGTTGACGGGGTAACCACTCCTCAAATTGAGCAGATCAGCGGTCTTCCCCAGATCAATATAGCGTATGACAGGGTACGGATGGCCAATTACGGATTGAATATTGAAGAAGTAAACGATGTGGTAAGCACTGCTTTCGCAGGAAAAAGTGCCGGTCAGGTTTTTGAAAATGAACGGCGTTTTGATCTGGTCGTCCGTCTTGACAGCCTGCACAGGAAAAATATTGATGATGTGAATAACCTGATGGTTGCTACCCGTTCTGGAGCCCAGATCCCGCTTTCTCAGGTGGCTGATATCAGCTATAAACTCGGTCCCGCGCAAATCAGCCGTGAAGAAGGGAAGCGGAGAGTTGTCATCGGATTTAATGTGAAAGACCGGGATGTGGAAAATGTGGTGAAAGACATCCGGGAGAAACTGAATACCTTAAAACTGCCGTCCGGTTATTATTTTACTTACGGAGGACAGTTTGAAAACCTGCAGGCGGCAAGCCGGCGGCTGATGTTTGCAGTGCCGGTTTCCCTGCTGCTGATCTTCATGCTGCTGTACGGTACATTTCACTCATTCAGGCAGGCTGCTTTGATTTTTACCGCCATTCCGATGAGTGCAATCGGAGGTGTCTTTGCCTTGGTTATAAGGGATATGCCTTTCAGTATCAGTGCAGGGATCGGTTTTATTGCTCTTTTCGGTGTTGCTGTCCTGAACGGAATTGTTTTGATCAGCACTTTTAATGAATTGGAAAAAGAAGGCGAAAATGATATGGTGAAAAGGGTATTGGAAGGAACAAAAGCAAGGCTGAGGCCGGTTTTAATGACAGCCACTGTTGCCTCTTTGGGATTTTTACCGATGGCAATTTCTACAGGTGCCGGCGCAGAAGTGCAGAAGCCCCTGGCAACGGTAGTTATCGGCGGCCTGGTAACGGCCACTTTTCTTACTTTATTCGTTCTGCCCCTGTTGTATATTATTTTTAATTCGAAAATTTCGAGAAAAAGGATCGGGCTGAAACTAATAATGCCGGTTCTGACCATCGGATTTCTGCTTTCGGGACATGTTTTTAAAGCACAGTCACAACAGCTTTCCATTGAAACGGCAATGGAAATGGCTGTAAAGAATAATTTAAGCCTTAAATCTAAAACCCTGAGCATACAATCTGCGGAAGCCCTTAAAAAAACGGCAAATGAGCTTCCCAAACTCAATGCTGAGGCTCAGCTGGGACAGTACAACAGCCCCAAATTTGACCAGTCGGTTTCTATTTCACAGAGCATTCCTTTCCCCACTTTGTTCAGGGCAAGAAAAGAGCTGATTTCCGAGAGCGTCAAAAGCCGGCAGATTGACAGAGAAGTGGCAGTGAACGAACTGGTAAAGCAGGTAAGAACCTATTATTATCAGATTGAATACCTGCAGTACAATCAGTTAAAACTAAAAAATCTTGACAGCCTGTACCAGGATTTCATCCGGATTGCTACGGTAAGATTTAAAGCCGGGGATATTAAAAAGGTCGAAATCAATACTGCAGAAACGCAGAAAGGTGAAATCAGTCTTTTATTAAGGCAGAATGAGGTGTATATACAGAATGCATACAGGAATTTAAGCATACTACTGAATACTTCCGAAACTTTTGAGATCCCTTTGAATAAAGACTACCTGCCTTTACAGGCAGAAATGGTGTCAGACAGTATATCAGTCACCAATAACCCTGTGGTAAAATCTTTCTATCAGGAAATGGAAATTGCCGAAAAAAATAAAAATGTTGAAAAATCTCAGGCGCTTCCCGAATTCAGCCTCGGCTATACCAACCAGTCATTGATCGGATTTCATACAGGAAATGGGCAGGAGCGGTTTTACAATGCAGGAGACCGCTTCAGTTCCGTAACCTTAGGGATTGCCATTCCGTTAAGTTTCGGAGCAGCAAAAGCAAGAATCCAGTCCTGGGAATATCAGAAACAGACGGCAGAAATCAATGCCAGACAGGAGCAGAAAAAACTTTCGGCACAGTTGGAAAATACCCTGAACCAATACACGCAGGATGTTCAGCAATATCATTATTATATCAGCCAGGCTGTTCCCAATGCGGAAAAAATGGTGAAAGCAGCGCAGTTAGGCTATAAAACAGGAGAAATCTCTTATGTGGAATATCTTTTTGCCTTACAGACCGCAACGAATATCCAGTTAAAATACTTAGAATCCATTCAGCAGGTTAATGAATCTGTGATTATGATTAACTCACTTATCAACAAATAGCATGAAACTTAAATACACGATTATATATTTTTTATGTACCGCCGTTCTTATGGTAAGCTGCGGTAAAAAAGAAAATGTCCCGGAACATTCTGAACAGGAAACAGAACAAACCGAACGTCATACAGAAAATCAGCAGTCAGTGGTTTCATTAACGGAAGAACAGATCAAAGCTGTCGGAATTACATTGGGGAAAGTCGAGATGAAAGAACTGACTTCCACCATCAAAGCCAATGGCCTGCTCAGGGTTCCGAACAATAACAAAGCAACAGTAACTTCCCTGTACGGGGGAATCATTAAAACACTCAATGTCCAGGTCGGGAGTTTTGTAAGAAAAGGGCAGGTGATTGCAACCATAGCCAATCCGGAATTCATTCAGTTACAGGAAGAATACCTCACATCAGACAGCCGGATTACCTATGCGGAACAGGAGTACAGCCGGCAGAAAGAACTTTTTGACAATGATGCCGGTGCAAAGAAAAACCTGCAGAATGCACAGGCGGAACTTAAAGCCTTAAGGACAAAAAAAGCGTCTCTTCTGAAGCAGCTTCAGATGATGGGCATCAGTCCGGGAAAAGTGAGCAACGGAAATATGAGATCGGGTCTTGCCGTTACAGCACCGATCAGCGGTACCGTCAGCAGTATTTCCGCACAGATCGGCAGTTATACAGATAGCTCTTCTCCGGTTGCAGAAATTATTGATAACCATTCCATCCATCTTGATCTTCAGGTATTTGAAAAAGATTTGCCTAAAATGAAGGTTGGGCAGGTGGTACATTTTAAACTGACCAATAATCCGGAAATCGAATATGATGCAGCCATTTACAGCATCGGGTCCTCATTTGAAAACGACAGCAAGACCATTTCCATTCATGCTGATGTGACAGGAAATAAAACCGGACTGATCGACGGAATGAACATCACCGGAATCGTAAGCCTTGATAAAACCACAACTCCTGCCATTCCTGATGAAGCGATTGTAGAGGCAGACGGCAAATTCTACATATTTGTGGAGACTGGACAAAACCAGGAAACGGATCATGCACATCATAATGAAAAAAATGAAAGCCGGGTAAAGCAGAAATCTAAAATCGTTAACTTTGAGAAGATAGAAGTGGTAAAAGGTTCATCTGATATGGGCTACACGGCCATTACTGCTGTAAAAGAAATTTCTTCCGAGACAAAAATCGCTGTAAAAGGAGCATTTTTTATCAATGCAAAACTGACCAATTCCGGAGAACATGAACATTAACAGACCTGCATTATGAAAAAAGATACCGAAAATAAATTAATGGATAAAAACACAAAACCTACCAGCATGAGGGTTTTGGTGTATGATTTTCTAAACTCTCAGGAAACAGCTTTGTCTTTATCGGAAATTGAAAGTTATTTTGAAAATGCAGACCGCACAACCATTTACAGAACCTTAAAAACTTTTGAAGAAAAAGGAATTGTTCACAGCATTCAGGAAAATACGACCACTAAATATAAGCTTTGCCATGATGGCTGCAATGAAACTACCCACAAAGACCGGCATGTTCATTTCTACTGTAAAATCTGCAGACAGACCACCTGTAAAGAAGAGATTTCTTTTCCGGAGAATGTTCAGACAAATTTCAGGATTGATGAAATACGGCTTTTCGCCAAAGGCATCTGTGAAAACTGCCTGGAAAGTTTGCAATAGTGTTGCATCAAATTTGTATTTAATTTTGATTAAAATTTTAAGTTATGGAAGAATGCTGCAGTACTGAACCGAAAAAACAACCTCAACATAACCACGATGATCATGAAGGTCATGAACACGACCATGATCATTCTCATGATACGGGAGATCAGTCAGCTTTTCAGATGTTTCTGCCTGCAATGATTTCCTTTACATTGCTAGTGATCGGAATTGTATTGGATTATTACATACAACCCGGTTGGTTTAAAGACTGGATCCGCCTGGTCTGGTATTTAATTGCTTATGTACCGGTTGGATGGCCGGTTTTGAAAGAAGCATATGGAAGTATAAGGCATGGCGATATTTTTTCTGAGTTTTTCCTGATGGGAATTGCAACCGTCGGTGCCTTTGGGATCGGAGAATATCCGGAAGGGGTTGCTGTGATGCTCTTCTATTCCGTTGGTGAAGTTTTTCAGGCAATGGCCGTAACAAGAGCGAAAAGTAACATCAAAACCCTGCTCGACCAGCGTCCTGATGAGGTAACAGTCTTGAAAGACGGAAAACAAGAAACCCTAAAAGCGGAAAAAGTAAATATTGGGGAAATCATTCAGTTGAAATCCGGGGAAAAGTTAGGACTGGACGGCGAATTATTATCCGAAACAGCTTCATTCAATACCTCAGCGTTAACGGGTGAAAGTAAAC
>Ga0265798_10000819_pt1 | contig 49961 bp, 56 predicted proteins | sample P3T30metagenome_FD_192430 | JGI IMG/M metagenome (GOLD analysis project Ga0265798, IMG submission 192430) | Plant litter microbial communities from East Loma Ridge, Irvine, California - P3 T30 | ecosystem: Environmental > Terrestrial > Plant litter > Unclassified | place: USA: California...
TCCCTGTCTTCTTGTCCACTTGCCTTGCCCGAAAAAAACATACAACTTGCAGCATGACCGCTAACAATGCAACCTAGCTCTCCATCTTCCACTTCGGCTTCGAGGGCCTGATTGTCAACGAGGTCCGTTACCTCTCACTCGTGGATAAGAAGTACGGGCTCAACATCGAAGTCCCCGGCAGTGCGATCCTGAGCAGTTTCGGGTTTGATGTGTTGGCGCTTTGGCACGATGTGGCCGGGCTCGGGGTGGTTTGTGGCGTGTTTTTGGTGGCCGGGTATGCTGGGCTGCACTTTTTGTTGGTGGAGAGGAGGTAGATGCTTATGTACGCGATGGGGAATGGGGTGGTGGTGGAGGTGGTGGAGGTGGTGGATGAGGAGGAGTAGGAGGAAGAAATGTTGGTGAGAGATGTACTTTTGTTGTGTTGATTGCATCTTCGCTCTGCCGTCAAGGTATGGGCTGGCTGGCGTTCTGAGACGGGGAGTTCTAGATATACATTTTCATCCCATTCTTTGTAGTGGGGATCACCCTACCGCGGTCTACATCTAGGTATACATACAATCCGCTGAAGGTTTTTCTTCCGCCTCTGTTTCCATCCTTTTCTTTTTTCCTCCTCCCTGTTCTTGATCTAAGCTCCCTATTCAATACACGTACCGTACACCCAAACTCATCCCCAAAACGTCTCACAAACGCTTCTCAAGTAAACATCCGTCCAACCCTCTCCCCCAAACTTCCAACCCAAGCGCCCAACCCAATTCCTCCCTTAGCAGCGAAAATCCCCGTCCTTGAAGCCCGCTCATACCTCCAAACCCACCATCCCGCCCACGCCACGAAAGGCATCACTCCCAATCCCAAAATCCCTCTCAGCAGTAACTTGCCTTGGGCTTCGACATTTCGCCGCACGAGCGAGTAACGTTCGTTTGAGAATGAGACTCTGGCGTATTGGGTGGCGAAACCGGAAGAGGGGAGTTTGTCCGAGAGGAATTCTTCGATCCGCTTGCGCAGGAGGTAGATGGGGGAGCGCACGCCGGAGTGCATTTCGGCGTAGTTGGCCGAGGCGAGGTCGTTGATTGTGTGGGCGTCGGGGACGCGGGTTGTTGTGTACGTTGTGAGAGCTTGGGCTAATGATGAGGAGGTGTCTTCTTTGGGTGTGGATGTGGAGGGTTTGGAATCCTGGAGTGCTTCGTCGATGTGCTCAAACAGCACGCGCACATCTTCGAGTCCAGCATTCATCCCTTGGCCGTAGAAGGGGAGCATGGCGTGCGCGGCGTCGCCCAGGATCACACCTCCGCCTGAGGGCAGGGTGTGCGGGGAGCATTTTAGGGATATTAGGGGGAGGTGCGGGTTTGTTTTGAATTGGTGGGCGAGGGCTGAGGGGGAGATGAGGTTGGGGGAGACTCCGGGGAAGTTCTCGCGGAAGAAAGTTGAAACTGCTTCGTCGGGGTTTGGGGCGCTGGAGAGGGAGGCGAAGGTTGAGTCGGGCGCGAAGAGGGTGCAGGTGAAGGTTTTGTCCGTGCTGGGGATCGCGATGAACATCTTGTCGCTGCTGGGCCAGATGTGGAGGTGGTTGGGGGAGGTGAGGAAGCCGTCGGTGGCGGAGGCGCTGGGGGTGTTGTTTTGACTGTCCTTGTCGTCGGCGGGTGAAATGGTGAACTCGCACCAGAGCGTGTCGATGTAGGTCTGCGAGTAGTCCATTCGGAGGTATTTCATCATGTGGTAGCGGACACTGCTGTGGGCGCCGTCACAGCCTAAGATGAGGTCAAACTTGACTTCGATTTCTTGCGGTCTTTCAAGAGGTTGCTGGAGCTGGTCTGCTTGGGCGGCATCTGCGGTCTGGGGAGGCGAGATGGTGCCATCTTTCCGTTCGAACCAGGCCTTCCGTGAATTGAAGTCAACACCCGTCAGCTTGTGGCGGAAGTGGAGTTTCACGTTTGGCAAGCCTTCCAGCTCATCCAGAAGGGACTTGTTGAGGGCTGCACGGTCGACGGCGCGGATGAAGCGGCCGTGGACGTCGTACTGTTGTGACTCTTCGGTCAGATTGCCGTCGCTGTCCTCGCCGTGGATCATGCGGCCGTACATGGGGATAGTCTCGGCCAGGACAGCTTCGAGTAGTTTGGGCGAGTCCGAGTGGCGCATGGCGTTGATGCCGCGCTCTGACAAGGCCAGATTGATGGATTTTGTGAAGTTGAGCGGTGTTGTCGAGGCATGTCGGAGGTCTGATTGAGGTTAGACTTGTTGTCAGACTAGGATATCTCATCGCGTGTACTCACCTCCTCGTAATTCGTATACCTCGACGTCGTAGCCACGGCGCGCCGCGTATAACGCTGCCAATGCACCGACTGGGCCTGCGCCAACGACGGCGCACTTGATCTTGTTGTCGACGTCTGCCATGCTATGTGATTTGTGAGACAAAGACAAGAGAGAGAGACGAAACCTACAAGGGGGCGTTATGTAGTGTCTATCACGTCTTTCACCAAGGGCTGGAATGTGTGTCAGACCCTCCTGCCTTCACCTGACCCAAGCTGATAAATAATTCTAAAGTCATGACGCCTCTGAAGCCGAAGCCTCCGCCACGCCTGGATGCATTTCAATTTAGGGCTGTAATCGATAAGATCAACCTTCTAAATAGCCTAAAGGACTCGATCAATCAAATCAACATCGCATTTGTGGTATTAATGGTGGCTCGGGTGACTATCAATCAATTCAGCACCAATGCACGCATCGTCTCTTGGGTGAATGGTATCCTGGCAAGAACGGTCGCGTTTTTTCACCGGTCTCCTTCGCCTGTGTGACGACATGGACGATTCTGTACAGAGTACGGTGATCGACAACTGGACGAAGCCATATGCAGATGTACCATTTTCAACGACCCGTCGACCGTAAGCACAAGCTAGAGCGCCAGAACTCAAACTAAAGACACACGAGTATTTGTATGATGGTTCCAACTGTAGTTCGCACCAGCCAGTTGAACCATCGCGAGACCACGCTGTGTTCATATCGATGCTGTGACCCGTGACACTAACCCTACTTACCCCAAATCATTCGGGTAGATGAGAGGGATGAAAGTGTCAGGCCTACGATTGACTTGAAGGAGATCAGTAGCTTCGCTGGATGGTTTGACGCATGTCGGCACAGTCCTGTATAGTAGGAGTAATAAATATATAAGGGTATCGTTAGGGAATTTCGTATCAACAGCGCTGGCAGCTAACGTCCACGCATGAGAAACTTCAAACTTCGCTGATTCGTACGCTTTTCCGAGTAGTCCTCCTAGGCCTGCTCGCATCAGCGTTATCGTCGGTCGTGCCGTCCGTCTGCGCAGCCGGCTGGACAGGCGCTCCGGGTGTTGTAGAAGCGGCGGCAACGGCGATGGTTTCTTTGTCTTCCACTTTCTTATCCTTCGCAGTGATCGAGGGTTCCTTGGCCAGATTCGAGCGCTTTGCTGTCGTGGTAGTCTTCGACTTGGTAGCCTTCTTCTCGTCCGGTGCAGGTGTTGCATTCTTGCTGGTCACCTCGGATTCCAGCACCGAAGCGGAACCCTTGATAGGCAGCCGTAGCGGGAGGAAAGTCTCCGGGGCTCTTGTGCAGCGTTGCATGATCTTCTTCATCTCCTCACGCACCTCGTCTGCGGGCTTGACCCACTTGGAGACGTCTTTCAGGAGAGGTTCGCGACCGTAGGCGACTTCGACCATCATCGTGACAGGCTGCCAGTACTCTGTATCCGGGTCCAAGTGTAGACCAACTGGATCAGCAGATTCACTGCCTTTGCGAACTACTATGAAGGAAGCGAGGACGTGCTGCGCAGACAATGGCTCCAGAATGCTGTACTGTGGGAAGAGGAAACGATCTTCTGTGGCACCCGCCAAAGTGAAAGCAAAAACTACCTCACTGGGAGGTGGTGGAGGAGGCGGAACGTGTGGTTGCATAGGTGGTGGAATTTGAGGTTGCTGCCATGCCGGACTCTGACCTGGTTGCAGGGGCGCTGTGTATGGCTGTACCGGCTGTGGCGTGTTACTGCTTTGCTTGACTGCCGCATTCTGCTTCGCCAGGCGCTTTTCTTCCTCCGCAGCCTCTTTAGCTTTCTGCGACTGTATGACAGCGCCAAGCTCGTCGATGTGCTTTTGGAAGACTTTGAGCTGTTCCGGTGTGGCCTTGCCCGTGGCAACTTCCTTCATCAATGCTTTCAACTCGGGGTCCGAAGACGCTCGCGTAGCAAGCATACTAATCACTGGGTCCGGGGAGGCTTTTTTGTCCAGAGTCGCTGATATCGCGGCTTGCGGCGCGTTCGGTTGTCTACTGTGCAATGGCGCAAGAGGTTGGGGCTGGGCGGCCGGCGGCAGAGGACGATTTTGATAGTACTGGTTCTGTTGTTGTGGCTTATAGTGTGTGCCTTGCGTTTGCGACTTGGGCGGCGGGGGTGGTCGAGGTTTATTGACCACCCAGAGGTTCACCTCGAAGATGTGAGGCTCGATCCGGAGTCTACATCGTCCCTTGTCCTTCATGCTCTTGAGTACGAGATCCTGCCCTTTTTGCCTGCCCTCTGGCTTCTTCCAGAACCGCTGAAAGATGCCATCCCGTGTCCAAGCATGTTGCGATCGCTCAAGTGACGCTGCGAGCACTGCGCTTGCGGCCAAAGACTGGTATTCATTGTCCGGGAGGGTCAGGGACTGTGGCTGCTGAAGCGTTGGTAGCGGTGCGGCCGCTGAGATCTTCGAAGGAAGTCCAGATGACTTGCTTTGCTGGACGGATGGCGACTCGCGCGCGACAGGTGTAGCTTCCTTGGGCGTTGGATGTGATAGCTTCTGCTTCTTGGGCGCTGGTGTCGATTTGGGAGGGCGTCCAGGACCACGCTTCTCGCCGGGCGTTGATTCTACCATAATCGCATCAAGGAGGGCAGGTACACATTCGCATCGTCTCCAGGGAAAGGAAAGGTCGCAAAGTCGATGTGTGGAGGATCAGTTGCATGTGAAGATGGCCCTTGGACGATTGCAATTGCGGAGTTGTCTGTGCGGCGTTCGCGGAGGACGAACTTCATCGAGGTGCCCGCCCTATACCACGACCAACGACGACGTTTCACAGGAGTCTGGAATCCATTCTGGACTGAATACGACACATCTCTCGACAGACAGGCTCTCATCACATCTGGCTACCCAACCACCACAACTCCGAAAATGCTTTCCACACCAGCAGCCCGCGCGCTCCTCCTTCGCCGTTCTTTCGCCGCACCCTCCATCCGTACTCGCGCTTCTATCCCGACCTTTGCGCGAGCATGCTCATCGCTCACATGTGGCTCGCAAACCAAGTCAGTCACTTCTGCGCTTAAGCAGCTGAGCATCGCATCGGCAAATCCCGCGACGAAGGCCGTGAGCACCCAGCAAATCCGAGGAATGAAGGTGCGCAGTTCTGTCAAGAAGCTGTGTGATGGCTGCAAGAGCGTGAGGAGAAAGGGTGGGAAATATGTCTACATCATTTGCTCGAAGAACCCGAAGCACAAGCAGAGGTAAGCAAAGATTGCGCAAACGCGATGTGTGTGTGGAAATGGCTGACCAGACTGTGCATCTTAGGCAAGGCTAGAGTGTGTCAATAGGATGATCACGAGGAAAGGCGATGAAAAGCATTAGCTCAGGCGTTTTAAGGACGAATATGGGAATATACACATGGGCAAGACTGGAGGTCTTGTCTGTACGATAGCGAAGCCTGGCACATACATGCCCGGCGAGGAACCATCTGGCCATCAGACACATGCAATACAAAGAACTAGGATCAACCAGGGACTGTATTAAATTTCAAATATCCTGCCGGAGTAAGCGCTCTATGCCATGGGACGCCATATGAAAGTCATTGCCTCCTGTGCTGTGTAGAACAACGGCTGCATTGGTCAGATGCTACCTACTATCATTGTCTCATGATACGTCTTCAGTAACATCTGATTATCACGAGATGATTAGTCAACATATCATCAACCATGCCTTTATACATGCATGGTCGTCGCCAACTCATGTTTGCTGCCTTCAATTGAGGACGGATTGCATGTGCGGGAGCGTCCCTGCCGATCGCTTTGCGCTCGCTAGCGTCGCTTTGCGACTTCCTGAATCAATTTCACTCCAAATACTCCAGCAACGCCTCTGCCACCTTATCCACCACTTCACCCGCTACTTGACAACACTCACACGTTGTCAAAAACTGACAACTGAAGTCGCATTCACAGACACACTCTACCCGTTCAAACTCTACACCACACCATCACCGCAAACATGGCTGATGTCGCCTCGAAGCCCTCTGAGCCCGTGCCGCTCGACACCATTCCCATCACTCCCGTCGGCGGCGAGAAGGAGGACGCGAACAAGGACCAGTCCAAGGTTGTCACCGTCTTTGACGACCCTTCGAACTTCAACGTCAAGCACCAGCTGCAGCACACATGGACCCTCTGGTTCACCAAGCCGCCGAGCGGAAAGCAGGACTGGAACGAGCTCTTGAAGGAAGTCATCAGCTTTAACAGTGTTGAGGAGTTCTGGGGAATCTACGTATGCTTTGCCGCGCGACACATCCACTATGAACATGAGACTAACTTTTGCTGTGCAGAACAACATCACTTCCGCTTCCGAGCTCGCACAGAAGTCCGACTACCACCTCTTCAAGAGCGGCGTCCGCCCTGAGTGGGAGGACCCCCAGAACAAGCACGGTGGCCGTTGGGCCTACACCTTCAAGAACAGCAAGGCCAACGACGAGACCTGGCTCAACATCATGCTTGCTGCCATTGGCGAGACCCTTGAGGACGAGCAGGACAACGAGGTCATGGGTGTTGTCGTCAACATCCGCAAGGCTTTCTGGCGTGTCGGTCTGTGGACCCGCACCGCTGGCCAGCAGCCCAAGGGCAAGGCTGCCGTTGAGGGTGCGGACCCGCTTGAGGGCAAGAAGAGGCTGGAACAGATCGGCAAGAGGTTCAAGGACGTCCTTGCTCTTCCCGGCACCGAGCAGGTCGAGTTCTCTGGTCACCAGGACTCTGCCCACTCCGGTTCCAGCAGAGCCAAGGCCAAGTACGCCATCTAAGCGTCTGGCTGATTGGGAAACGAAGATGAACGAAGCTTGACACGAAAGGACAAGCATGGATCGGAACGATTGCATAATGTCACATGGCGAAAAACGGCGCAAGGCGAGCGGCTCTCTATTTGAGCGCGAGCCAGATTCGAAGGGGAGTGAATAAGTGGTCCTTCCGGGGGAAATCGACTGGCTCAAGCATACATGCTTTTAACGATGCGGATGCTCTTGCTTCTGATACGAACGCGGAGATCGGCTCATGGTATACCCAAGTTGGTGTTTTACTGTAGTTTAAGGGTAGATGGAACAAGTGAACAAGTTTACTCAGGTGTGCGACTTTCATTAGGTGGACGCGCAGACATGCACTTGGTACGAGTTGGCCTGACTCATCATGTCGCGCTGGGTTGGTTGCTTTAGTGATTGAGTATTTGATTCCAAGGTAAGTTGAGTCGATTGGTGAGCAGCCTCACTAACATACCCGCTCAACAGCAGACCTCCCTTCCTTCGCCACGTTTTGGCTTCGTCACGCTTGAACGATGTCGCTTCTGTCTTTGACGATAATCTCCTGCTGACACACTTGGAAGCAAAGAAAGGTGTCTTGTGCCGCTTCTCGTTCTCATTGATCGAGGCATTCCACCAATCGCATCGCGACCTTGTCTTGTTTGGTACTTTCACTGATCGCGACGTTGACTTTTTCTGCCCTTTCACTGACCTCGTGTAACACCGCTGACTTTTAGGTCCTTCCTTCAACCCATATACGACTGATAGGAAACACCATCTACACTTTCTCGCGCAAAGAACTACCTTTTGCAAACTACCGCCTTTCGCAGAATCTTCCCGACCATCGCATTCCGCACACCACCGCCTTTCGCATCCCATCTCTAAACCAGACGAGAACCACTACCAAACATGGTCGATCAAGCTCCATATCAGCTACGCGGCAACGCACCTCCATTCCAACTGACTGCATCCCACACCAACACATCTACTCGCAACCCACCGTCCTTGCGCGGCAATGCACCCACATTCTACACAGACGCCATGAAATGGCAGCAGACACGCCGCCATCCCACCTCGATCATCCCTTCGCAACCTCAAAGTGGCTTCCTCTCACGCCTCCCCGGCGAAATCCGCAATCAAATCTACGAATTCGCCCTGACACTGCCGCTTCCCATCCGAGCCGTCCGCGCCGTCCCAATGCCTCAACAAGAAGGCAAGTACAAGTACAAGCTAAATGTCCCAGCTCTCAGCCAGACTTGCCGCCAGATCCGCCAGGAGTGTACCGCTATTGCTTACTCGGACAACACTTTCGTCTTCGAGTTGTTAGAGGGCAAGAACTGTATTCCTAAGACTCTGATCAACGGCTGGGTCAAGAGATTGGCTCGCGCTGGGGTTGATCGGTGCGTGAAGCGCGTGGGGTGTGTTTGGACCAGCCAGGTGTTGAGCAAGGGGGGAGTTGTTACTGTCAAGTGGTCTATTACTGCGACGCTGGGAGAAGACGACTCTACCGAGGAGAAGCTGGCGAAGCAGCAGTGGGAGATGCAACTTGACAGAAAACAGAGGAAGAAGCTCAGACATCAAAGGCAGAGGGGACCTTATGCAATCCTACTCGACGGTGATTCTGCGCCTGGGACTGCTGCGCCGAAGGTGGTGTTCGAGGCCGATCCGCCTATTGAGGGTTTGTGTGAGCATGTTCTGGATGCTTATGCGCGGGCTTTCGAGGCGAGGAGGTCGGGGAAGAGTGTGAGGGGGTATGGGGCGTTGATTGATGTGGTTCAGACGGTTTGCAACTTTTTGAGGTCTGAGGAGGCGGACATTTGGCCTATTAAAGTTTGCAGGGTTTGCGACGGGTATGTTGGACATCGGTGATTAAATGGGTGGTTGAAAGGAGAGGAACGGTGAAGTTGTGTGGTGGTGTCTGGACTAGGGCGACTGTGTTTTGTATGCGATAGAGGTATGGATTGAAACTTGCTTGGATGGGATGAGATCAGGTGAGCGCGATGATTCTGGACAGTACAGGAGTATAATACCAAGCTTGCGATTAGTACGATAATGTTTTGTAACATCAACACATCGCCGAGTCTCTCGAACACCGCACTCATAAGAACATGCCAACGGGGATTCTCACTCGGTTCCTGGCGGATCGCAAGACCTCACGATCCGATGAGCGAGCAACAACTTGTTCTCAAGCACTAGCTAGGCAGTTCAGCTGGTCATCCTTTCGCAACACAGAACTGATTACTTCATGTACAGGGCTATCGCCAGCAAGTCTTGTCTCGTGGCGTCAGTCAGACGTCAACACAAGCAAACGGTGGCAGGTGGCAGCTCCGTGCTTTTGCATGCCGTTGTGGATGTCAACATTCGTATCGAATTCCTTTCAGCCTATATAAAAACACACAACGAGCACCGGTAAGCATAATTCCGAAACCCCGAGACGCCTTGCGAGGCTCCAATTGGCAGTTTGACCAATCCTTCCATCCACCGTCTAGGGCATCGGGCCGTGGAAGATACTATTACTGGGTCGATAGTGGCCGCGGTGGGACCAGCGACTAGGAGAAGCTAGCCCAGGATGTGATGCAAGATAGGAGATGCAGCAGAAATATTGCTTGCTGAGATGGAGAATATTGGCAGGTCTGCTCGCAAGTAGAGCAACAGAACAAGGCAACTTGAATACCAGTGAAATGCGGCAAATTGAAGGCGTGCAGATGAATGTAGATCAGGCGTTTTTTGAGTGCAAGTCGGCATGACCGTGGCGTTGCTTGGAAGTCTTGACCTGCGCCCAAGAATTCTTAATTGGGGCCTTGCTCCGCCAAGCAAACACGGGCAAACCGAATTTTGCGTTGAGTCGGCGCACGACACGACACGCTGGTCAGGGACTGCAGCAGAAGACCTTGCCGACACCTCCTGGACGCGTCGTGACAGCAAGAGGGGTCGTCGCTCTTCGCTATATCTTTCCCCGGACCTCGTCATTAAGGTTATATAACTTTCGTGGAGCAATGCGACCATCTCTGGGGCGATCTGGTTTGGTGACGCCGCCAAAGACACGGCTGTCGAGGACGGCATTGCAATTCCCCAACTTCCAGGACGGATGCCAGGCGGAGACGATGCGCGACATCGCGGGGAATAGGCGAGATGATGTGGGCCCGCCGCTCGAGCTCAGGAGCCTGGTGAGGGCTCGCGTGCTGAAGCACTTCTATCCTGGGAACGAGCAGACGGCGTAGCGTCAACCTAACGCCTATCTGCCACACGGAAAGAAGCAGCTCTCGTTCTTCCGCCGAGGGCACCGTTTTGTTAAGAGTCTTGCCCTTTGTCTCACTTTTATCTGCGCCGTTTCGTTGTTTTGTTTTGTCTCACTTTCAACCGTCTTCTCTGCTCTCAAAACCGAACTTCTGCTCAGAAACAGGGCCTGAGAGAGAGAAGCGTTCGGCATTCACAGCACTCGCGTGCAAACACCCTGCATATACGATGGTCGACTCGAAAACGATGAACTACGAGGTGGCATCTCAGAGCTCTGCCGGCGAGAAACATCGCCGGGATCTCGAGAACAACTCGTCTTCGACTCCATCCATCGATCTCAACGACAACCTTCCTACTCTCACCGAAGAGCACCGCGACTACCTGATCCAGCGCCATGGCACCGTCGATCTCGACCCTCTGCCATCTGCGGATCCGGCTGATCCTTACAACTGGCCACAGTGGAAGAAGGTTGCCAACCTATCATGTGTTGCGTTCCACGTAAGTATATCGAAGACAATCATGCATTCCGTCGACTAACACTTTGTCAGGCCATGATGACCACGTTCACTGCATCTGCTATCATCCCTGCCTTCGAAGGTATTGCCGAAGAATTCGGCGTCTCCCTACACAAGACAGCGTACCTCACTTCACTACAAATCGCTGTCCTCGGTTGGGCTCCCTTGTTCTGGAAACCGCTTGCCAACCGCTACGGTCGTCGACCTATCTGGCTTATCAGCACCCTCGGTTCCCTTGTTTTCAACATTGGGTGTGCCCAGAGCAACTCATACGCGACCATGGCAATCTGCCGAGCATTCACTTCGTTCTTCATCTCTCCTCCTGGTGGCACTGGATCTGGTGTAGTCACCGAGACATTCTTCAAGAAGGAGCGTGCAACCTACGTTGGCATCTGGACGCTTCTTTGCACTCTCGGTCCGCCCAGCGGTCCTTTCTTCATGGGATTCGTCGTCTACCACACCGGTAGCTTCAGGTGGATTTACTACATCCTCGCCATCACGAACGGTGTTCAGTTCATCACCTACCTCTTTTTCGGACCGGAGACTCTGTACATGCGCAACGTGGTCCGACACAACGTCTCCACTTTCAAGCAGGAGTACATGAACTTCAAGCGGATCGATCCTACGCCGTTAACGCTTGTCGAGTTCATCCAGCCCATGTTCCTCTTCCGCTACACTTCCATCTGGGTCCCGACCGTCGCTTACTCCATCGTGTTCGGATTCTGCAGCGTTCTTCTCACGGTTGAGATTCCTCAGCTCTTCCTCCCCAAGTTCGGCCTGAACCCCCAGGAACTTGGCCTCCAGTTCCTCGGCATCATGATCGGTCTTGTTATCGGCGAACAATTTGGCGGCAGAATCAGCGACCTCTGGATGAACAAGCGCACTCAGAAACTTGGAAGACGTCCTCCACCCGAGTACAGACTGTGGCTCAGTTACGTTGGTTTCATCCTCGCCATGGTCGGTTTGATCCTCTTCAGTGTCCGCCTACAGCAGGCTACCACCGGCAAGTGGAACATCACTCCCATTATCGGCATTGCCATCTCCGCTGTAGGCAACCAGATCGTCACCACCGTACTCGTTACGTACGCCATTGACAGCTATGTCGAGCACAGCTCCAGCATCGGCGTGTTCATCAACGTCGTCAGGTCCACCTGGGCTTTCCTTGGTCCCTTCTGGTTCCCCGATATGGAGGAGACTCTGGGCAGCTCTGGCAGCGGTGGCCTGATGGCTGGTATGATCTTCTTCATCAGCGTTGTTCCAATCGCCTGTCTGCAATGGCGCAAGAGGAGCCAGGGTGCAGGCCTCCCAGCCGCCATCGGCCAGGGCGGCGTCCCAACCAGGCAATAGGCCTTGAAACGAATCTCTCATTCCACGTCATATACACACACATAGATCTCGTACCTAATCCATACACGGAGACTTGTCTCTTTCAAGAAACAAAGAAAGAATTAGCCAAACAGTCTCATCCCTCCCCGCGACCAGCACAAGTGCTCACGAGATACTCGCAGCGCTGATCAAAGCACCAGCAGCCCCAAAAGCTTCCGCCTGCCCTAGAGTGCCCTGCGTCCTCCGCGTCGCCACCTTCCCAAGCCCTTCCCTCTCCTGCCTCTCCAACGCCCTCCTCAACCACTCCGCCCTCCCCTCTTCAGGCTCCATAACCTCAGCCTTGAACTTCCCATCCTCGCCTTTGACCCAGTACTTGACGTACTCGCCGCGGCTCATAACGACGATCTTCAGCCCCCCGTCATCATCACCACTCTTCTGGCGGCCTCTGCTTTCATGACTCCCAGACACCCTCTTCGCAATCCGATCCCACACGCCTCCCTTTCCCGACGGCTCGCGCTTGATCTCGCTGGGTGGCTCTGACGCTGTCGACGGCGCGGCGTGCAGGTACTCGGCCGTGCGGATCGGGATGTGCACGAGCGAGGCGTCGGTGTAGCCTGGCGGGAGGGTGTTTGCTCCTACGTTCCCGCAGCCTGTGCCCGAGTTCAGGTTGGAGAGAGGGTCGTGGGTGTAGGTTATGGGGTTGCCTGTGAGGGTTGTGCGGGGGGTTGCTGATGATGAAGACGAGGGTGGGACAAGGGTGGAGGCGGTGGACATTGTGGACATTGTGTCGAAGTCTTGTTGTTGGTGGTGGTGGGGGTGGGTGGACATCTTGTTGATTGGTGTTTCTTCTCCGTGGGTGGTGGCTAGTTGAGGTCCTGGGGTTGGATTCGTTGTTGGAGTTTGAGGTTTCAAGGAATGTTGCTGTTGTATCACTGGGTAATGTGTGATCTTTGTTGATATGTATGAAGTCGGGTTCAATCAGATATGGACTACTTTTGAAGATTCTGCTGAATAAGAAATCGATTGATCCAGAGCGACGACGCTACTACTCTTTTATATCTATTCCTCCCTCGACCAGACATCGATCACGCGACGATACCATCGCGGCAACTCGGCGTTGTGTGGAGGCGGTGCGAAATCCTTCAGCTTCATTCAGACTAGAATAACTTAGAGTTCGCGTCGGATCATTGGCTAATTCCCACCAATTACCTCGGTACCTAGCCTGTATACCGTGACATGAATGCGGCTGAGCCATAACTCAAAAGCTTGGTTGAAGGATCGACGTGTAGGGCGGAGGCTTAGCATTTTTTGGATCGACATTGATGAATCCTTCTGCTTTTTTCTTTTGGAAAGATGAAGACTGATCTTGATGAGAACATGACAGGGAGGGGAAGGTCAAGATTGGTGTACACGCAATGAAGTCTTGAATGGGAAAGGACTTGATGTCAAATTTGGGTTTCGATGTTGACTTGAGACAAGAGTCTCGATGAAAAGATGGATGGACTGTACTACGTAGATCAACCACAAACCCCAAGGCGAGTTCCAAAACTGATATAGAAAAAAAAATCCCCGACCGAACGCCACGCTAGAGCAACTAAAACCCCGATTCAATTCCAACCCAAGATACCCTCGCCCAAGACAGTTTGCTCATGAACGAAAGAAACCCTCCTTCCAATAACACCATCGCCACCAACCCCCAGATCAAGACTCTGATCGAGACTGAAAGCACAGCCGCTATGTGCGATATGTGGAATATCGAAACGGTGCAATATTGAGGTCTCGCCGAGGCCACCGGTGGCTAGGTCTCCATCTCGGCTGTGAAGTTGTGAATTAGTACGGAGTTCTCACGAGAACGGTATTGATGGGAGATGGATTTTCAACGCACTGTATGACGAAATGGCTCCCTCCGAGGTGAGATTCGAGGCCGTCGAATGTGGCTATTGTTTGGCCGTTGCCTGCATCGGCGGAGAGTTTGAGTGAGAGCTCTCGTCTGAGCTGTGGTCGAGGAGATGGAAGTTTCGATTGGAGGACGACGATGGTGCCGCCTTGGGTCGTTCGACTTGATGTGCCGTTACACATTATGGTTTCTTTAGGTGTTGAGTTGGTTGGTGTTTCGAAAGCTAATACCGAAAGGTCTTAACAGGCGAATAGTTTTGAGATTTGATGTTGATAGCGAGCGATGTGTAGATGAAGTAGGTATAGTAAAAAATTGTCGTTTTTCTCGCAGGATTGTTTACACAATGTCCATTTAGGTGCCTAGCAACAAAACATATACCACCTCGATGGCCGTACACGTGACGCCGTAGTGAGCACGTTGTTTGCGGAGGAATGAGCATGTTTCGGAGTCAGCTGTCTCGCACAGACGAGGCGGCCTACCAGGAGGAGCAGTGGCTGAAGATATCATCAAAATGACCAGCCATTCTTGAATCACCTCTCACGACACGGTATTTCTGGTGTCTGCCGCTCGGCGCAATAGACGTGATTTCCGTCGTGTTGTAGTGTGTGGTGGACTTCCTTTAACGTAACACATCAGACAAGGCATTGTGCATCTTTGTTGAGATGCTGATTCAGCAACAGGAACAATCGAGCGTGTGCAGACCAGAGTTCTTCTGTGTGGAAGATGACTGGGATCAGGCGAAGAACAAAGAACGAAGGAAACTTGCAGACCAGGAAACAAAGTCGGCGTTGCCAAGAGTCCGACTTCAACATGGGCATCGTCAGGTCAATATCACTAAACCCTCCCATAGTTTCTACACTAAGTAAGACATAATCGTCTGACCGGTCATTGCTGCCATCCGCGTGATTTACAAGTAAAATTTACAGGCTTTAGTCACGAATGGGGATTGGAATCTCAAATGGTTGTAATGTAGTATGAAAATGGTTGTAATGACATTCGATCTGTGGAAAACAACGGGAAGAGATATAACTTTAATTTGACAGGCAGCAGCGATAACCCATAGATGCAAAAGCCACTGCCGGCGCGCTTTTTACTTTGATCTGACATTCATTCTCGTCCATGTCCCACCCGCCTCTTTCTTTCTCGCCTGACGTCTTACCACGTTATTCAATCAACGTCCTGCCCCTCCTCTTCCTACTCGCGAAGTCGAATTGCCCGTTCGCGGGAAAACTCCAGAGCATACTCTCGAAGCTCAGCCCGGGCGAGAGCCTCGCGCCTTTGATGGTGTAGCTGAATCTCTGAGGCGCCAGCTCTGTACTCGGTCATGTCCCAAGCCATGTAAGCTTGGAAGATCTCGGGCATAAGGAGATTTCCAGGCGTGCGAGGGTTCCAACTGACTAATACTGAGCCGACGACAGCATGTTCAGTCGCTTCGAAGAACGCTGGAAGGAGGTTAGCCTGCGAGTTGTTCGTGGATAGCCTCATGCCAGCTCACATCATCAGCGCGCTCGGACCTCTCAGTAGCCCATCCGTATGCAGGGTAGAAGATCTCATCGCGTCCTTCCACGAGGCGGATGTACCTGATGTTGGTGTGGAGATGGGCGAGCAGTCGATGGAAAATCCTGAGAGGTTCTGAAGCGGCTTCGACACTGCCGAACGTGTCTTCGAGCTCGTCCGTGAAGTTATGCATGACCAGCCTGAGATCATCCTCGACGGCATAGTCGGGCATTGGCGGTCGCCGAGCTTCCTGGCCGTTGTCTACGACATCGAAACCGCGGATTTGGTCTCGTGCGACACGGAAGGCGTCCAGGACTTGGTCGTTGGGAGCCCTTTGTATCGGGCCGAGAGGGTCGCGGAATGCTAGACGATCAGGGACAGGAGGGTCAGGGACGATAACTTCAGCATCAGGAAGATCGGCGTCGGGGTCGTCGAATTGAGCGTGCGGGTCGCCGAGCCTGTTCCAACGAGGGCAATTGCTCGGGAGAGTCCAGTGGTTGCTTTTATGCTCGGTTATCTCACCGCAGAGATAGCAGAACACCGTACCACAGCGCCCGCAGTCCATGGCATTGCAGCCACTTTTGAGGTCAACGATGAACCCGCATGTTAGGTCAGGGCACCGCTGAATGTGGACCTCCAGGGCGGGACCTTGAAGAACGTCAGGCTCCTTTTCCTGGCAGACGTGCTCGATCTCCATGCTGTCATCGTCAGTAGTCGTGTCTTCGGGAACCTCGTACACTCCTCCACACAGACGGCATGACCAGCCCCCACATTTGCTGCACGGTGAAATACCCCCTTCCAGGGTAGTACCACCCATGAAGTTGTTGCAGTCTTCAGCCGGTGTCACTGTTCCGTCGCCAGCGATAGAGCCTGGCAACTTTTGCTTGCAGTAGATGCGAGTGGGTACTGGAGTGTTGTACTCCTCGACCTTGGCATCCCATTCATCACGCTCTGCGCTCGTGAGGAAGTGTTTGAAATCGTCATAATCCAGGTACTTCTTGCTGCCCCATTTTGGAGGGTAGTGGTGTTCGTGCTTCAGGGCAGCTCGAAAGAGTGGCATGATGTTGTCACGAATGCATTCCGAACACACCATAGACCCGTGAACGATCCGCACACCGATGGGCGATTCGGACTTCTCGTTCAGGCAGAGGCCGCAGTTGAAATCTATGTTCGACATGATGGCAGTCGGTGGTGTTGTTTCGAGTTGGTAGGTGGTGTTGGTGGTGTTGACTGTGGTGCACTGCCTGTCAAGGTCAGTGGTAAAGGTGCTGTGGTGAGAGAAAGAGTTGAGAAGTTGGCTGGCACCAGGACCGTATTTCTGCAATTCTCCGACACGACACTTCAATGTATTCATCTTCACATCAAAGATGGACACGGTTCACAACGCCTTTGAATGGTGTTGGTGTCACCTCAGGTGAAAGTGAACACATCAAAGGGCACCCATCAGACGGTGACTGTTCATCCAACTATAGTCCATTGAATGGGCCACGGACTCGTTGATCGACGGCGACACTGAGTGCTCACATTTGTTGACCCGGAGGGAGTCATCATTGAGTCCATGCCGGCTGCCCCGACAGGCAATATTGTGGGCATCAGAAGGTCTCGTCCGCCAGTGAGTCTCACGTGTCGGGTGTCGGGGATGATGCCAGAAGGCCCGACAGACACAGTACAATGGCATAGTTCAAGGCCCATGGAACAAACGAGATAAGTGAACAAGGAGAAGATCACTTCGACACTCAATTTCCAGAGTAGTGTCGTCTGTAAATCTCGTTTGTTGAGGATTCCATCCGTCAAGTGTCAGCCGTATGCAGCACAAAGGCACTGTTCCGGGGTCTTAGAGCCACAAAGAAACGAGAAGTCCGTTCGAACAAAGGGCACATCGCTACCCAAGCCGAGCAGACCAGTGGGCCAATTGAGGAAGGGAAAGAGCTTCTCAAGGCGTGTGGTTGCATCGATGAGATCCCACTGCTTTGGGAGTCTGCAGGCATTGTAGTGAACATGGTTGAAGAAGTGCCGGCATGCCCTTCTTTGACCGGGTGGACGAAAACACGCCACGGCGGGTCACGACAAGCCCTGCTGGATTGTACCAGGGAGTTGTGCACTAAGATCCGACCTCCGACAACGAGGTCCTCTCCGACTTTGAAGGTGTCTACACACATTCTCAAGCGCACCTGGCGGGAGTCCGCGTTGCAAACCGAATGTATGATCTTTGTGTCTGCCGGCATCGTTCCACTTACAAGTGATTGAGGCGCCTCTTGTCAGTGTCCCCACGGTGACGATTCTCTTGCGCAGGTCCGACGGCTACATTCAGCTGATGTATGGCGAGATGCCTGAGAGAAGAAGCATCCGATGCAGACCGTAGGGACATGAAAGTGGGAGGCTCCCGATTTAGATCGCGGCGACGTGACCATTCGCGAATCTTGCCTTTGAAATGGTTGCTCAGTAGTAGCATAGGCGGAGCGAGATATCCAAGAATATGGCGAAGCACAATAACGCGGATTGCCGGCGTCACAAATGGCAAGTGCTTCGATCCGGGTATTTCATACCAGAGGCCAGCTGGGAACGATATGTCGCGCCAGCATTAAGCTCAGCCTCAAGGATTGGTATTTCGGTTAGTTGGTCATATATAGAGAAGGGAAATGTAACAGGAAATGCTAAGAAATGGCGCTTCCGTAATCTGAAGACATTGCATACAGAGTCTTCACGCTGGCGATGCGCGAATATGCTGCAATGGCGATGCTCTGAAGAGGCTCAAGTTTTGAGCGATTTCGTGCCACCACACCGGATAATGGCGATTCGAGGGATTTCGAACGATCAAGACCGCCTGCAGACTCCAGAGAAAACAAGGACGCTACCAGGTAAGCTCCGCTGTGATGACGACGGTGTGCCTTTGAATAATGGTCAATATCAAATACGAGTGCCCGTTTGACGTACAAGACAGGCCGGCGGCGTCAGCCTTACCCTGTGGTATCCAATCGGTCGACATCTCTGGAGCATCAGGTCGAGCATCGGGTTTTACAGGGCTTCGCTGCGAAGGCCGAGTCATGAAGTGCAGAGCAAAGCCGGTACAGGCATGCTAGCACGTTACTGTAGTCGCCCAAGTGGATGCTGCATCAAGACCTCGCTCGTGACCTCACCAGCCCCGCCAGCCAACGTCTCCTTCTCCGGCTCGGTATCCAGGGATCTTTGGAGAGAAAGGCATGAACGGTGTGGCATGGCAAAGGCAAAGGGGGAAACCTCTGTTTGCGAAGATACCCCGCCATGGCATTGATTGATAGCCATAATGGGTCCGTAGTATGTCCGGCGGTGGCCGTGGTCAAACAAAAAGATCCGACATGCGAGCGGTGTGGGCACAGACTGACGAACTGCAAGTAGGTATCCGCGTGCGACAGGGTGTCGTCTGGTTTGTCCACGCCGGATTGGCCGATGCGATACAGTATGGGCTGGGCTGGGAGAGCGCGTCTACCGCTAGCGTTGGAGCTGCAGATGGAGCTGCGGCATTGCATATGCACGAAGCTGGGGAGACACCTGTTGCAGGTGGTCGGGTAAAAAGTTTTCTGGTGTCTTTGAACGGCGACGCAGGATGAAGATCTACCGACCACTGGCGATGCTGACAGGTGTCTGCGCGCGCTACAAGAAGCTTGGCTAAACTAATACATAGCATGTGAACACAGCTCCCGAAGGCGTCATCTCTTTCGCAAGACCGATTCCTGGCCTACGCGTCCGTCTGGAGATAAGCGCGGTGATCAGGGCAAATGTCTACAGTAGTACATGAGTAGGTACGTCCACGCACGATCCGCCACGGGCACCACATGACTTGCATGTTGCACGACAGTCGACAGCCATCCGTGTGGACGAAATCTTCTCGCGTGCAGCGGCTGCGGGGGATCGAGATGTGAGTGGACACAGGAGGAGGAGGAGAAGGAGGGCATGGAACATGGAAGAAGTGAAGTCGTCGAACGATGGTGAGACCTCGTATCAGGCCATCTGCACCATCTGCACTCAAGCGAGCCAACGTGAGCGGCGCGACGATGCGATACGGTAGAGGAGGAGGACTAGGAAGACTAAGGAGGCTAGAGGAGGAACTAGGGTCACAGGTGAGGCGTGGGGGTTGCATGAGCAGCAGAGGGAAAACAACCATTATTTGCTGCGTCCTCGCACCTCCATCCTTGGCGGGCATGCATGTTTTGGCCATCGCAATGCGGCAAGCTGCGGTCGGTTTTGCATTGCGGGACATAGACTTCACCATCGGAGATATGGCGACGACGATGTTGTGTAGAGGCTCTGGGAGCATGCGCAGAGTATATGCAGAGCGTATGCAAAGTACACGCGCAGAGAATTGCGGAGAGTGGCCCGCCAATCGATGGGTCAGTCTGCACGAGGCTTGCCCATAGTGGTGATTGCTGAGTAGGGCAATAGTGTATTCGGTAGTGCAACCAGGCGATCACTGGGCGACAATGGTCGGACGGCGTGATCGGTGGACAGCAGAATACTGGGTGATATTCGACGGCGTGATCGGTGGACAGGTCAGCACTTGGTGGTCGTCGACGGCGTGATTACTACTGGGCGGCTGGCCGACGATGATGATGTCCGAGGCGGAGGAGTAGTGGCGAGAATGATAAGTCAATAACGGAAAGGAGAGAGATTGGCAGGTGGCTTAGCGCTGTCCTGTGCAGCCCCACCAGATTGAAAGGACAGCCTCCGGTCGTGCACGCCAGAAGACCAGGTGCTCCCTGCGTGTCATCCACGGTGAGGGAAAGTCGTCGGAGTCGTCGACGAGCGACACGCGGTATGTGCCATCGTACTGCTCGCTGCTGTATAATAGCAGTCTGTCCATACTCCATAGCACGCGGCAGGCCAGCTTCACCGCCCTCTCCCGTTGCCTCGCACCGTGTGTATGTTGGTCGCAAGAATGAGGACAATGCAACCCTCAGACTCCCATTAGCTAGTGCCCGCAGCGGCATCGTCGTCGTCGCCGCCGCCAACCGCCAACCGCCATCCGATCTGTAACTCTCTCTCTCAGTCTCTCTCCAACGCCTCGACAGCAACGTGTGTCGCAGGAGGCAGGATAGGGTCCACCCACGCCCCGACACAGGTGAGAAAGAGGTCTAGTCTAGCTTCGGCGCGTGCTGCACATCCGATTCTTTGCATGAAGCCAATACCATTCTTGGCCCGCGCGCTGCCTTTCACTGTATATCATACTCGGCGCCGGCCATCCCAGGCGCGCGCCCGAATCGCGGCGTCTTTCTGCCCTCGAATTCCTTTCCCTCAGCTTCGGCTGTTCGCTACTGCACCACCCTCTTCGCTAGGCCCTTCGTTCTCGCACTCGACGTGCCCCGGTTGGCTGACGTGGGAGAGAGTTGTTAGACGTTGAATTGTCATTCATTTGCAGTCCACTCGTCCATCCGTCCCGACAACGTGACCGCATTGGTTAGGTAAGACCGTCCCCTCCATCACAAGCCAAGCCCGCCTCTCAGCAGCGAGCGAGGGTCTCGTGGGCCTAGCACCACCACGCCGCCGTGAGGGTGTCGAGTGTTCGAGGGTGTGAAGCATCGTGTTATGCCCTTCACGGCCTCGGAGGCTGTCGCCCTGGCTGGCAGGCAGGCAGTCACGGCAAACAAATAGTCCGAAGCAATCCTGACGTGCCAGATCCGCAGGGACAGGAAACATCGCAACCCGTGCGCGCGGCCTCGAAAGGCATCATCTGATGTTTTAGGCGCCTCAACGCGCTCATAGTCACACAACAGGGCTCACAAGCACTGTGTCTCAGAGCGCCGTCGACTCTACCAACTGCTCCCATCTCCCTCCCACCGCAGCATCTCCCCGATCTGCATCCTGCGCCCATGTATGGTTGCAAGTCCTCCGCCTTATCATGGACTCGGAGGATGGGCAAGTATTCGTAAAGGCATGTGCCGCCGCCCGCCTTTGTGCTCGATCTCGTCGCCCGTACTTCTGCTAACCGCCGTGCTCGTCTGCAGAATCTCGCCTACTTTGTACGAACTCATGAACGAAATCTCGCAAACGCCCTGCAGCTGCAACGCCAGCGCAACAAAAATGGCCAGCCGCAAGCAGCAAAGGCTGCAGCCGCCTCGCCTGCAATCACCCTCGCAGACGCCCTCTCTCGCCCATACCTCTCCTTCACCGCGCACAACATCAAGCCGGCGAAGCTCACCCTCACACCCCACCACCTCTATTACCTCCTCACAAAGTTCGAAGATCTGGGCGTGGACGTCGGTCCCATGAACATCCGACTCGAAAACATCCACGCAGACGTACCGCCCTCCAACTATGTGTCCTTCCTCGGCAACGCGCCCAAGACAAGAGGCAGGCAGGCCGACGCCGACTCCCTCAAGTCCGTATCCAGTGTGCGCAGCGTGATGTCGAGCATGTCCTCCATGTGGTCGTCCTTTACACTCTCAAATAGCGCGGCAAAGCAAGAGAAGCAAATGGCACAATTTCGCGAGGATATCAAGTATCTCTACTCGTGTTTCACGAAGATACCGGCGCTCAGGCTGTCGCCGGACTACAGAGCAAATCTCATCTCAGGCTTTGAGGAATTTCCCTTTGATGCTGCCGTCCCACTGTTCGCGTTCAAGAACCTGGGCGCACTCGAGATCTGCGATCTGGACTTCAGGTCTTTCTACGGCTGGGATAGGCTTGCTGAGCAGATTCGTAGTCTGACCGTTCGGCGCGCAAACGTGGACGATCCCATCGACCTGCTGTTGAACATCGTACTAGATGACATGGACAAACGCCGCCGGCGCTCGTCTAGGGCACCCATGCCCTCAACGCCTTCCACGACAGGGCACCCGTGGCCCTCTGCTAGTCCAAAGGGCAAATATGCTGAGCTTGCACGCTCCTTTTCAACACCCATCTCCCCGCTTGTTGACCAGAGACGGGTTTCTCTCGTCGGCAGCCCGCAAAGCATCGGCCTGGTAAAGGCTGGATCAAGTGATGGCAGGAAAACGCCAAACTCAAAAGGCAGACAGCGAAGCACTTCTCCCACTAGGCCTGTCAGTTCACGACACGGTTCGCTGCAACGAGCAACCCACCGTAGCGGAGCGCCGAAAATGCGAAGATCTTCAGGTAGCGACAGTTCGAGTACACACGACATGAGTCCTCGGCACAGCACTACCGATCTTGGCAGCACAAACTATTTGCCTTCGTCTAAATGGAGGTTTTTGCGTCACCTCAGTCTGGCGGAAAATGGCATGCACGATCTGAATGTTGCCAGCCTCGCGCCTGTTGCTGCGACTTTGCAGTCTCTCGATCTGTCGAGCAATCTCTTCACAGAAGTTCCCGAAGCACTTGCATCTCTCACCCACCTCCGGGCGCTGAACCTCAGCGATTGTATGATCGACAGCCTGAACTCGCTCGTACAGAGTCCTCTCCCAGCCATCACTACCTTGAACCTTCGTTCAAACAGACTGAAGACACTCTCTGGCATCGAAAAGCTCTACTCGATGGAGCGGATCGACGTCCGCGATAACTGGATCAGGGACCCGACGGAACTAGCGCGACTGACCAGCCTTCCCAACATCGTCGATATCTACGTCGCCAAGAACCCTTTCACTCGGACTCACTCTAACTATCGAATCACGATCTTCAACCTCTTCCGCCTGACACCTGGATACTCTCAAGATGTAACAATCGATTCCCAGGGACCTACATCTTACGAGAAGAAACAGCTCGTGGATCGAGTGCCTGAGCCCATGGGAGTACCAGTGGTCAAGCCTGAACCCGAAGAGGACAACACGGAAAACACCACGGCTGGCGCTGACCAAGATCACTTTACAACCGAAGAAGATGATATGACACCGCTTCCACCCCATTCTCCACAGAAACATGGCCACCGCCGCCACACGAGCGATCTCGGTCCGAGGCATTCTCAGCGCAAAAAGAAAGCACCGCGCAGGCGCATCGTCGAGCTTTCCAAGGCAGAGATACCGCCTCCTCCGCAGCTAGATCTCCCAGAGTCAGAACCCAAGTCCCAGCTTGTGAATTTGGCGCCTCAGCCAGAAAGCGAATCCGAAGAGCCGACGACGCCCGATGCGACACCTGGGGCGAAGCCATACATCAGAACCCCTACCACACAGATGCGGACTCAGCCAATCACCCCAACTCGACCACACCTGGAGACCTCTTTCAGCACACCAACTGCTGCTCTGCGTATCAGGGACCCTTCCGATGACGACGATGAAAGTTCCGCGGCGCAATCGCCGCGCGACACTCCTGTCAATGCTGGCGAAAGCACCGGCGCAACTGATTTGTACAAACAAAAAATTGAAACGTTGAAGACGGAGCTCGGGCCGAACTGGTTGACAGGGCTGAACGACGACCGCTTCAGCGAGGATAGGTCGAGAAACAGGAGTTTCAGTCCTGCAAGCCGTGGCTCGACAGTGAGGCCCGAAGCACCGAGAGGCGTCAGCGTGGGCGGAAGGACCCTCGGTTGAAGAGACGCAAGTGGTTGAATCGGCGAAACATGCAAGACCCTCTCTCTCTCTTCCCAGAGGGAGTGCTCCAGCTTACACCCATTGGCGCGACCAAGCATAGCGATGGCGTTAACGATTTTCTTTTGGCGTCTACTTCATTTTTTTTCTGGATACCACCCTCATACCTCTCTCCCCTCCGGATTCTCTTTTTTGGGGACACCGGTTTCGATTCTTTCTTGTCCGTGGAAAAAGCAGGATTGATTTTGGCATTTGTTGCGCAGATGATGTCTGGACGGCCCCCGGCATGGAAGGAAAGAATGGTTTGGAGCATTCGGCGTGAAAGCTGTTTGATTAATTTATTTATTTTCCTTTCCCTTTCGGAGCGCTACCTACGATTGTTTGGATTATAGCGAGGCGTTGTCGGGTGTTTTATCTTCCTGGTCCGCATTTCCTATCTCTTGTTCTGTTCTTTTTTCTTTCTTAACCTCATACGATCGTGAGGTGGCGGCGGTGTTGCATCAGAAGAGGGCATGATGGAGGAGCGGACGGGGAAGTCTTTTTTTTTGAAGATACATTTACATATATAAGGACGGATATCTGGAATTTATGACAGGAGTAACTACTTGGCATGTGTGTTTCGTCTTGATTGTTTCTTGTTTTCTCCGGGTCCTTGAGAGGCTTGCTTTCATTTATTTATCCGTTGGGCTGATTCGTCCTCATTTCGTGTAACTACCTTACTCGTCCCCATGGAATACACTCGTGGCATTCGCTGGAGATGCCGAGTCGGAGGGTGTGCGTTGTTACTATGTTCCTCCTCAACGGCGAACACGGCGTCCAAGATGCTGGGATGTAATCCTCGAGATGCGCTGTTGCAAGAGCAGTGACGACAGCTATTGGGCAGCACTTGATTGCCCCCAGCAACTAATTGGTTTCAAGACAGTCGAAGTTCGTTGGGCAGCGCTGATATTATTATTGTTGACGAGCCACCTCCTATCCTTCATATCCACTCTGCGACTCCACTTTGTGTGATTCTCGAGTGCTGGGGTTGGACTGCAAGTATCTTCTTGGGATGTTCTGAATGAGTGTTCACAGGGCGGTTAGGGGATCGAACACGGATATGAAATGGAAGCAGATCACATGGGTCTGAGAACAGGCCTGACACGTAAGTTTATTCGCAATCAGGGGATGGAATGCTGCTGTTTCTTTTTCTGGATGCTGTGGTTGGCTAGCGCCATCGCGGATCGTACGGATGAGGCGGGTCTTGGTGGTCGTGATTGTATTCACGTCGAAGGGATGCAGAGTTTTGGAGGTGATTCGAGTAGGCAGTCAATGCATGCACAATGAAAGGCGTCGTAGGATCACATAATACCGTGGTCTTGGTTTTGGCAGAAGAGCAACAGATGAAGGCAGAGGGAAACATATAGGCTGGAACAGCGCTAAGGGAAACGCCCGAGCCCGCCCGGGACTTCCAGTTCTTGCCGCGCTCTCACTTTGCTTTGCGTCCTGTCCTGCTGCTGCAACTTCTAAGCACCACCACCACCACCTCACCAACCCAGAGCCAAACACCACTCCACCCAGACCATCGCCACCAAGCTCAAGTCTGCACCAGACAAGCATACCGCCGCCCGCCTCAGACAGCCTCGTTCGTCTGACGTCGTCGACCCCTCCGCCTCGCCGTCTGCTACCGGTCAAGCTGACAAGCCCCAACGCGCGCGTGCCCCACCTGTCTAGCCCTCGAGCGGTGAAAATAATCAACAACAGCCCTGCGACGACTCAACCGCGCCGCACCCACCCCTCCGCTCCGCTCCATCGCAGACCCGCCACCGCGTCTCGCCGCATCAGTCGCAACCGTCGCCGCCAGCGCTGAAACATCCGCCCTCGCCCAGAGCTTCGGAAATCCCAGGAGCAAACGGAAAGGAAAACACGTCGCCCGGCTATACCACAGACTCGGCGCGCTGAGATCTCTCCCCAACGAGGAATATACGAGAGGAAATATCGAAAGAGGTTTCCGACCCACTTGGCGACCGGAACACGAACGCGGTAAGACCAGCTTCGTGCTTTCAGGAGCCTTTGCGCTCGTTTCTTTGCACTTTCGGTATGTATGAGCTTACCATCCTTTCAAACCCCGGCGCATGTCGTGTGGGCAGGCAGATGTATCGTCTTTGGCAGTGAAGGCGGCTCCTTTGCAGCAGAAGAGTTGATAGCTACTGCGGTTGCGGGCCCCTATTGGAGCTGCGAGCGCTGCCACGTTACCACGAGCTATAACGTCGATCAGCGCCATCCGCGTTGTGCCTTGGAGTCGAATTTAATGATCATCTTGTGGGTAACAGTTGTGCTGACTTCTCACCCAGTTCTTTAGAAGGCTTGCTCAGAGGATCAGTCATTGGACGCTTAGATTAACGGCAGCCTCGCTTTATCATCCTACTCCCCACACCTATCGCCAAAGATGGCGGACCAAAACGATGTCGATCTCGACTCCATCATAGACCGTCTTCTTGAAGTTCGCGGCAGCCGTCCCGGCAAGCAGGTCCAGCTCCTCGAGACCGAGATCCGCTACCTTTGCACCAAGTCCCGCGAGATTTTCATCTCCCAGCCCATCCTCCTCGAGCTCGAGGCGCCTATCAAGGTAAGCAACAAGAGTCCACCGCTTTTGGCATCAGGACAACACTGACCATTCACATCAGATCTGCGGTGATATTCACGGCCAGTACTACGACCTTCTCCGTCTCTTCGAGTACGGTGGCTTCCCTCCCGAGGCCAACTACCTCTTCCTCGGTGACTACGTCGACCGTGGCAAGCAATCGCTCGAGACCATCTGCCTTTTGTTGGCTTACAAGATCAAGTACCCCGAGAACTTCTTCATTCTCCGTGGTAACCACGAGTGCGCTTCCATCAACCGTATCTACGGTTTCTACGACGAGTGCAAGAGACGCTATAACATCAAGCTTTGGAAGACTTTCACCGACTGCTTCAACTGCCTGCCCATCGCCGCCATCATTGATGAGAAGATCTTCACCATGCACGGTGGCCTGAGCCCCGACCTCAACTCTATGGAGCAGATCCGACGTGTTATGCGCCCGACCGACGTAAGCTTGTTTATTACCATCTGACTAGATGCGAACCTTGTTGACAACTTCTAGATCCCCGACTGCGGTCTTCTCTGCGATTTGCTCTGGTCCGACCCTGATAAAGACATCACCGGCTGGAGTGAAAACGACCGTGGTGTCTCCTTCACCTTTGGTCCAGATGTTGTATCTCGCTTCTTGCAGAAGCATGACATGGACCTGATCTGCCGTGCTCACCAGGTCGTTGAGGATGGCTACGAGTTCTTTAGCAAACGCCAGCTTGTCACCCTCTTCTCGGCACCCAACTACTGTGGCGAGTTCGACAACGCAGGCGCGATGATGAGCGTGGACGAGAGTCTGCTGTGTTCATTCCAGATCTTGAAGCCCGCTGAGAAGAAGCAAAAGTAGGTCTCTCTTACAGCAAATAACAGGAATGCCAGCTGAAAGCACACGCTAACCCCTTGACAGCAGATTCGGACGTCGCTAAACGAGCTGTTCGTTTGCTGCACCTTGCGCGTATTCCTGATTCACCTCAATGCTACCCACGCTCCGCCGCATGCCCTTCCCTGGTCCAGCCAAAGAGCAGCGCGCCACACACCATATAATCCAGGTGGGTAATGATGAGAAGAAGAGTCAACGAAAGGGAAAGATTCGAGACGAACGAACGAAACTTTTTTTTCTGAGAAACAATTGTACGGACCGAAAACTGCGCGCGAGACATACGAAATCTGGATCTGAAAGCAAAGCCAGAGAGAGAGAGAGAGAGAGAGAGAGACAAGAAAAATAACCGGCTGTGCTGGCTGGAGACGACATGGACAGACAACGAGGGAGTGAGGAAAGAGAGAGCCTCTTTTTTCCTCCCTCGAATGCAAGCAAGGGTGAACTTTTTATTCCAAACTTTCTACACGCTCTACTTTTCCCTGTTTTTTTCCTTAGCATGGAGCAAGGGATGGAGAGGGAGAGTAGGTACGTGTGTGTGTGTTGCATGCGCATGAATGGGAGGGGAAAGAAACGGCTGGACGGCGAGCTGGGGTCTTTGTGTACGATTTTGTTAGTTGTTCATTTTGATGCGTGGTTTTTTTTTTTCAAGTTCTGTGTCACTTGTCTTTCAATCGCTCGTCGTGACTTTGATGTGCTGTGAGCGAGTGAGTTCAGGTGTGGGATGCTGGACAGGGCAAAGGTGAGTGATCTACTCATGTATGCCATCGATGAGAAGAAGAAGAAGAAGAATAGGACGAAGATAAGTATGAATGCATCGAGTGCCAACATGTCTTTAATACTTCGACTCACCAACAAGGGAGCAAACGGTGAGGTCAAACATCGTGCACGACCACTTCCCACTCCCTCGGCGCGCGTGCTCGTGTTCTTCTTCTTCTTCTTCTTTCTTCTTCCAGGTGTGAGGTAAGGTATCATCTGAAACGATATCCGTGCCCTTGCTCTCTGTCTCTCTCTCTGTGGCCGATCCTAGGCCGACTTCGCCCGCACCAGTAGTCCCTGCGTCGTTCCCCTCGTGCCAAACGCTTTGTCTGATTCCGTTCAAGCGCTCCAGGCCAATCGCCCGGGCGCGAGTCGCTAGCTCTGTTGAAGGGACCTTGCGCTATATCGATCTGTTACCTTGCCTTATTGATTTGGTATGAGCTCTCAGTGGAGTGGGGAAGGAGGGAGGGATATGGACGGGTAGTAAGTAGACACAGGTGTTACGCTTGGGGGAAGCGGTGAGCGAATACTCTATGCTATTTTGTCTGACCATGTTTGTTTAGTGGGCGTTGGCTCATGATGGTCTGTATTACAAGGACGTGAGGCTCTGTGCTGGTTGTGGAGTGATGTTTTTTGTTAGTGTTGTTGATTATTGTGATTGAAAGCTGGCAGCTCGCGCTAGTCGAGACGCGTGCTGGCGGCTCTGCATGAGGTCGCGTATGAGGTCGCGGATGGCATTGTTGTTGTTGTTGTTATTGCTGCTACTACTCGAGTCTTGACGTGTTAACAACTCGAATCGAATTGATTGATTGATTGGCATAGCATAAGGTACGTCTATACAAGTGCCATTCCAAGCAGCTGTTGCGGTTGATATACATAGTCAAGATTCAGCCCTGCGTTCGCTTCCCAAGGGTTCCCACGCGCTTTGGCTTTTGGGGCCTGATTCGGCTTCACTTCACGCGAGGCTCATCCCGCCAGCCGCGCAAACAAGCACAAGCACAAGCGACCATCATCCTCCACAACCACCCCAATCGATAACCCTGCCGCCAACATTCGCTACACCCGTCTCCGCCGCCGCTCCGCCATTGTTGTTGTTGTCGCCAACTCCGCGCCATTGTTGACCGCTTTCCTACCCTCGGATTTGAACTGTATTGACGCTGGCTGCTTCGACTGCGCGGTCAAGGGAGCGACTTGGAAGTTGTGCATAGCAACCGACCTTCATACCACCGGAGGAGTGAGCGCAAACACTACAATACATCTCGTGGACCGAGAGCAATCACTATACAAGCGTCACTTAACCTCGCTGCGCCGTTGCGCATTGGCTGGCCCGCACCACTCGCTCGTCAACAACAATAGCACACAATGGCGTCAACGGATGCCGAGGCCGCATCATTACCAGCACCCTCGAACCGCCACTCTGAAGAAGACGATGCACACACTCCTACACCCCTCTCGCCGCCTAGGAGTAAGACTCCACCCACAATCACTGGCAAACGAGCACACAGCCGCGCCCAAAGTGCGACCGCAAGCGCAGCCGCCATACATCGAAGCGGCAGCGCACCCGTGAATCCCACCGCCTTGAACAGAGCACTGAAGCAAATGGAAGATGCTGGGAGGAGGAGAGATATCACACCAGTTGGCAGCCCACAGCGCAAGCGGCAAAAAACGTTCGCGGGTGACCATCGCTTTATTCCCAACAGATCAGGACAAGACCTCCAGGCGAGTTACAGTCTGTTGGACGATGAAGGCTCACCCGCGACTCCCTCGCGCTCGCATAAGAAGATTGCGTCGACGGAGCTGCACTTTCAAAAGAGGGATGCGAACAGGACTTACTCTTCGTTGCTGCGGTCGGAGATGTTCGACAACGAGGTGCCTCAGAGCATAGTGCAGACGTACGAGGGATCGAGTTCGCGGGCTAAGACTCCGCCTACGAATGGTTCCAAGCTTGCTGGGCCGAATCTGACACCCTCGACGCCTCACAAGAATCTCTTCTCATATGGACCCAATGCGCCCAACTCGTTGACACCCCGATCTACTTCGAGGAGTGAGAGAGGGCCCAATATCAACGCCCGCTCAGAGCTGTACAGCCTGTCACCTGTCAAGCACTCGTCGCAAAACATGCTCCTTTCACCGCGCAAGACACCTCGAGCGGTGAGCAAGGTTCCCTACAAGGTTCTCGACGCACCGGAATTGGCAGACGACTTTTACCTCAACCTGGTCGACTGGGGTCCAAACGACGTACTGGCGGTTGGGCTTGGAGACTGCGTTTACCTCTGGAGTCGAGAAACCGGACAGGTCGACCAGCTGTGCAAACTCGACGGCGACAACATCACAAGCGTCAGCTGGATACAGCGTGGCTTTCACCTTGCCATTGGAACCTCGAAAGGACTCCTCATGATTTACGACACCGTCACAAGCCGCAAGTTGCGGACTATGACCGGACACACAGCACGCATTTCTTCACTAGCCTGGAACGCCCATATCCTCTCGACAGGATCTCGAGACCGGACAATCCTGCACCGCGACGTCCGCCAAGCAAGCCAGTATTTACGACGTCTAACAGGGCACAAACAGGAAGTGTGCGGCCTGAAATGGAACCAGGAGACGGAGCAATTAGCGTCCGGAGGCAACGACAACAAAATCTTCGTTTGGGAGAAGATGGACGAGCGCTGGCAACATCGCTGGGGCGAGCAAGAGGGCGGCCACAAAGCGGCCGTCAAAGCTATCGCATGGAGTCCCCACCAGCGCGGCCTCCTAGCCAGCGGCGGCGGAACCGCAGACCGCTGTATCAAATTCTGGAACACCGTATCAACAGCTCAGAATTCTGCAAACAACGCTCTCACGACCCCGGGCCTAAACCACGACCTGGACCTCTCCGCCACCCCGAGCCTGCTCTCTTCCAACAACTCACCCTCACCCTCGACCCTCAACCCACCTCTGAACCCCCACCTCCTCCGCTCCCACGACACCGGCAGCCAAGTCTGCAACCTGCTCTTCAGCACAACCACCTCCGAACTCGTCAGCACCCACGGCTACTCGCAGCACGCCATCAACATCTGGAAGTACCCCAGCATGTCGCAGGTCGTCTCCCTCACCGGCCACACCTACCGCGTGCTATACCTCAGCATGAGCCCCGACGGCGGCACCATTGTCACCGGCGCCGGAGACGAAACCCTCCGCTTCTGGGACGTTTTCTCGCAGAAGGGGAAGGGTGCTGGCGGAGGTGGTGGTGGTGGTGGGAGTGGGAGCACTATTGGCGGTGGGTTCTCGGGGAAGGGTGGGGGGACTGTTAAGGAGTGGGAGGTTATTCGGTGATCATCTTGCTGCGCTGTGAATTTCGCGCAGAGCCGTCTTCATGCCGGCTCCAAGTCGGCTTCAAGCTGCCGGCTCCATTGAAGTGATTTGAGCGCCGACGAGGAAGAAGTTGAGCGCCGAGCTGTCTGAGCGCCGACTGAGCACCTTGAGCGCCGACTCAAATTGAGCGACACATCGAGGGCGTACACTCGGCGGACCCCCCAGCGGACCGCCGGCTACCAAAAGCAAGGTCTACGACTCCCATTCATTTCTATCATGTTTCTAGGGAACCCAAAGCCGGGCTTGATTTGGTTTGGTTCTTGCTGCGTTGGGTTGGGAGGTTATGGAGATCTCCACTTCTGTTTCTTTTCTTCCTTTCCTTTTTTTTCTCCTCTCTCTCTTTGCTCACGACCATTTCTCTCTTTTGAACTCAGTCTCCGTCATGGGTAAACTCGGGACATGATGCATATAAAGCAAGCAAGCAAGCAAGGGAAAGGCTGGGTCAGGCTGGCAGGGCAGGGCAGGGCAGGGCGAAAAGGGTAGCGGGTGTGCACTTGTTTATTGTTTATTGGTTTGTTGGCTTCTTTTGGATTTTCTTGCTTTGTTATCATTCGGCAGCAAGCGGAGTGGGCATGCGTTTTTTACATATTCAATTTGACGAGCTCCATTCTCAACTAACTACTCTTCGAGAGAAATCTGCGTGTCTCGTGTACGTTTCCCCGAACGCGCGCTGCCTAATGCTTAGGTACTCTACATGTATGCGTTTCAAGTCAAGCTTGCTTGTCTAAATAAAAATCTTGTATGGATTGGATTGTTCTTGGGGGCGCGTACCTATGTGGTCGAGAAGATCCTCTCGCTTCTTAAACCTGCATTCGTTCGGAGATGTTGTTCGAGGCTTTGGATTCAAAATCATTGTGCAAAGGCATCGATCATTAGTTATGGTTTGTCCGATGGCTGTTCGTTCTCCTTTGGATTTGGAAGCCGTGGAAGGTTCAATTGAGGGTTTAATCGATTCCAACATCAACGACGCCACATACGATGCGGATATCGATCGAAAGTACATGCTCCATACCGTTGGTTCATTGGAGAAGGGTCACTTCAATTGATTTGTAGCATTACTGGTAAGGATGACAAGAGAGACCGGTTCTACTACATGTTTTACAAGGGTTAGGGTTGGGGTTGTTTTGTCCATCTTCACCACACACCCATCATTTACTCACCGAGTTTCAAAGTTACAACTTTCAGGAGCGTCAATCATTGATCCTACCCTGGATATAGGTCCGCGGAGCAGGTTTGGAAAGGAGCAGACGCCCCGATCGTCAAGATCGTCCAAGTCCTTGCAGGTAAGTATCTCCAAACCACAACGCTCACTTCTTCTCGAAACTCGGTCTACAAGTACAACAAAACGTGAGGCACATGTCATGTCATGCAGCCATGCTACGATTTCAAAACACCAAAACGGGTTACCTAGAGAGATTGGTTGTGGTATATAAGTAATCTCACATCTACGCTTCCGAGAGACGAGAGTCTGCGAGCGAATCCTCCGCATCGTCGTCGTCACCGGCTGCTTTCACGCCCCCTGCACCGTTTGCTTCGGATTCGGCGTCTTCGGACTGTGACATGTCCTTGCGAGCTTCTGTGTCGTCTGCGCTGGCGGAGGCCTCGCTCTGCTGAGAATGCTGCGCCTGAGCCTGAGCCTGGTTTTGTTCGGCCTGCAAGCCCGAAGGGAGGAAAGGCGGGCCGTCTTCGTCGCTGTCGAGTTGAAAGAGGAAGGTTTCCCAGAGTTCGATGAGCTGGTAATGAGTGTTAGAAGAAAATGAAACATGCCTTCCTTCGGTCGACAATCATGAAAACAGGTGAAAGTTAGCAAAGACAAGAACATACCTCTTTCTGCGCCTCAACAGCACTCTCCAAGAAAGTCTCGACACCGCTCTTGAAGTCCTCGACCTTCTCCCTCTCGAACCGCTCGAGCTCGCTGCGCATCAAGCGGCCCATGTCCTCGAACAGCAATCTGCTCTGGTGCACTCTCCGCTCCGCGTCGTTGACGTCGGCGTTCATCTGTGCAATGCGGTCCTGCTGACTGCGACCCGCGCGTAAGAGCTTCTCTTGCTGCTTCTTCATGTCTTGCAACTTGGTCTCTGCCGAGTGCCAGGCGTGGAAGGCCTTCTGTCGCTGCTCAAAGGCCTTCTTCACGCTGCCGACCAAGCGGATGTATTCGTCGATGACAATGCCGAGCGTGAGCATGTCTTGCATGGCTTGGCGCGAGTACAGCTCGTAGATGCGCGTTTGGAGATCTCCCAGCGCATCCAGCGGGCCGGATAGCGAGGGAGACAGTTCCACAGCTGCCAGATTATGGAGGCTGGTGCTGAAGTCTGCGCATGATTCGGCGAGAGCTTTGCGTTGTGCCATGACGGTGTCTGTGGATTTTTGCAGGGCTCTAAGCTGATTCTCGAGAGCGTCGAGGTAGATGCGTCGATCGTGGAACCAATCGTCGTGCTCGATGAATTTGCCTCCGCCGCCGCCACCAAGTCCAATGCTGCTCATCAAGCCTTTGGATTCGCCAGCTCCGAGAAGAGGATCCTTGCGATCGCGGTGCTTGATGTCAACGTTGAAGGATTCGCTCTCGAGGAAAGTCTTCAGGTCGGCGTCGTGTTGAAGGACCGGATGGTTTGCGGTCTTGCTGACTTGTCGTTCCAGAGCCATACGGCGAGACTCGATGAAGTTGGTATCGAAGCGACCAACAGTCTGCTTCTCTGGCGGCGGTGGGACTACAACACCAGGGTTATTGGTGTGCAGCTGCTCGTATAGCCAGAGGAAGTCCCGGTAACGCCTGGTGACGGTGAATGTGGGATTTGCGTACGCTTTCGACGTTGTCTTGGTGATGACTGAGTAGACAGTGTGGCTGCTAGCAGCATTACCAACCGTGTGCGGGTCGCCGACTGTGATTGAGAAGGTGGGCTTCGCTGCCTGCTCGACCGACATTGAAGGCTGCGGCTGTCTTGTCCTGTTGTCGAACTGTGGAGGGAGCACAGGCGGAGGTTGCCTTGCGCCATTGGCTGAGCCCGAACCACCTTCGTCTAGGTCGACCGATGTTGATGTGATGTGTTGCGGTCTTGAGCGTGTCCTTGAAGCCAATTCCTTCACAGGCGGTGTTGGCGCAACGGGCTCTTCCACGGGCTCTGCGCCGAGCGGTCCTAGCGGACCTGTCGAGTCGTCCAGGCTCTCAAGTGTGGTGGACTGGGTGAGTTTGACATGTCGTCGCGGGCCACGAGACTTGGATGGCGCGGGTTTGGCTGATGCGGGTGAGGCGGCGGCGGTGGTGGGTGCTGGCGCAGCAGCGTCGGTCGAGGGTGTTTGCTCTACATCGGCCGTCAGCGCCGTGTGGTATGAATGTCGGTGTCAAGAGTATGCGTACCGGCTTGTTGCTCGCTATCCTCTGCTGCCTTGGCGAGGTTATGGCTTGATGCTGAGCGCGAGGGGACGTCTACGCAAGCAAGGGTGGTCAGCTGGGGCGGCACAGCAAAGCAGGTTAGGTGGAGTTTCACTTACCGTCCCATGGCGAGCCTCCTTCCTCCATAGCGGCGATGTTCCAAGGGTTGTTGGTGGTGTCAAGAGTAGGGCTGGCGGCCATTCTGCGATTGCTATACGTTTGGCTCCGGCTACTGGCGCTCTCACGTCGCTTGGCTGGATCGACGTTCGGCAGGCCCTCATAAGCACGTTCCGACACTCTAAGCCCCGCAGACCAAAGCCCGTCTTCACAACTTCACAACAATGGAACTTGTTGAACGAACGACTTCAGTTTCAGAAAATGCCTCAGTGAGGAAAGTAGAACAAGGTCGACGTTCAGTACATCGAACAGTATGCTTTTGCGAGACTGACACTCTAGCACGTACATTATACACATTACACTACGATATATATAGCGACCATTGATCCGTCCAAATGACATGCACCCTCGTCAAACCGCATAAAATCATATCCCACCACCTTAACTCCTCATTGTTTAGTCGGACTTGGTTGCAGCCCATTAGCACCCGCAAGCACATCCCACCGCTCCAAGACAACAGCCTCGAGCTCCGGGTCATTATCCTCCACTTCATGCAACTCCACCAAAGCCTGCAACACCCTCCTCTGCAAGATCGGATGCCCAGCAGAAGCCTGCGCCCACTGCAACCTCAGCTTCCTCTTCCTTTCCTCATCGCCAGCCTTGACCGGACCCTCCGGTCGGGGAGGTGCAGGTAGCTCGGCAAGCTGATCCATGGTCGTTCCCTGCCGTCTGAACTGCATCTCGATGCCCTTCATCGTGTAGCCGGGGATGCCGAATGCAATGGCGCCGGTTCTGCTGACCACGCCGCAGACTCCTCGTCCGACGCCCTTGGTCGCTCCCCACGCGACGCCACCTTTGCGCTCTTTGCCGTCTTTGTAGCCGTTGATGGGCTGGGTCGCGAGGCCGGTGAAGCCGTCGTAGACGCCGAAGATGACTTCTTTGCTTGCGACTTGCAGACCCGAGCCCAGGCCTGTGATGGGAGGGCTACGCACACGGACGGTGCGGTCGTGGAGCATTGTTGCTGGGGCGTTGTGGAAGCCGTTGGCGACTTGGTAGAAGAAGTTGACGGGTGCTGAAGGATGTTAAGTTAGTGTTTGAAGTAGTATTTTGAGATTCGTCAGATGACTTACCTGTCACGGCTTCTACAGCCAACTCCTGGCTGAGTTGAGCAATGGCACCGCCTGTAGACTGAGGTTTCTCGTCGCTCAGAGGAGCTGTCTTCTCCTCTTGCACAGTCTGTGCTCGGGCTTTTCGAGACCGCCGAATTCGCCTTTTGCAGTCTTGCACATCGCTCACGCAATTTGCAATGGTGTCGGCGATAGAGGCAACGGCGCCTGAGAAAGGGCCTGGTGCGCCTTCCTCGACGTACCATCGTCTGTGCCGTATTCTGCGGACTGTTAGTTTGTTGATCGTGAAGTCTTCCTTCCAATGTACTCACAATTTGATGTGGCGCGGCTTAAGTCTGCCGTGTTTGCAAAGTACTGCAACAGCGAAAGCACTGAGCTGAACATTAGATCGCCTCACCCTCCAAACTGCCGCCCGATCCGGACACAAGAAGCAGGCGAACTTTTGAGCAGACTGCAAGTTGTGAAACTGCTCCGCTGCCACCGCGACACCATCCTCGCCCTTCATCTTCTCCGACAACTCCTGTGCTTTCGCTTTCGTTTCCGGTTGGAGTGCGCTCTTGATATTGTCGGCGAGGTTGTCGGCCGTGAGTTTCTTGTAGGGTACAGCTTGAGGACCCGCGCCGGCTCGATTGACGATACCGGCCCACCAGAACTGATCGCCGAAGAAAGGTACTATCACCGTTGGTTTTCCAAGCGCGAGGCCAATGGCGCACGTTCCTGCCCCGCCGTGGTGGACGACTGCGGATACATGCCGGAACAGCCAGTCGTGAGGGACGTTTCCAAGGAGGAAGACGTTGTCGGGAACGTCGGAACCTCCAACATTTGACCACCCTTTAGAGACGAGGGCACGCACGCCGGCTTTCTGTACAGCTTCCAGAATGAGCTTCGTGAAACCGTCAGGGTCGTCGATTACTATCGAGCCGAAGCCGATGTAGACCGGTGGCTCTCCGGCATCTAGGAAAGCTTGAAGTTTAGGATCGGGTTTGTAGTCTGTTGCTTTGGGCAAGAAGAAGAAGCCGCTGACGCCGATGTGTGCTCCCCAATCTGCCGGTTTGGGGATCAAAGAAGGACTCCAGCAATACGTGTACGGGACTTTGAGGCGTTCTACCAGGTTGGTACCCCATGTTGGATCAATCGGTTCCAGAAGCAGCGTTCGCCTTCGAAAGCGATTGATGATGTCTGTTAGGCCGAGCCAGGTGAGTACTTCGATCTGTGTATATGATAGGTAATTCCTCCTGCCGGCATCAGTCCGACTCGAGTCCATTTGTGCCAGCGGATGCGGGAAAGCTGTCGTGGGCGACCAAGGCATAGTGAACATGTAATGCAAAGGGATCGCCAATCTCTCGGCGATGTGAAGACTAGCATACGTTGGCGGGTTGGAAATTATGGCATCGGCGACAAAAGGTCGCGCTTGCTGAGGGTCGACTCCGTTCTCTACGTCGTGTTCGTCGCAGGCCTCTGTGCAAGCTCGCCATGTCCCCTGGAACATTGCCTCGAGTTCTGCTCGGCGCGCTGCTACATCGCCGGCTTTGACGGATTCGATACTAGGCAGAACGCCTGGGTTCTGTTGGAATGTCAGACTCTTCACACCTCTTTCACACCTCACTGTTTGCAGTGTGAGTACTGCGAACGGTCATTCCTATGTAGGACAATGACTTTTTGAATATAAGTAGGAGAGTATATTCACCTTCACCATGTAGGCCATTAGGAGCTCCGGATCGCCACCGATCGAGTAGAATTCAAGACCGTTCTCCCGTACGAGCTCGCGGAAATTGCCATGGGTGCCGATGCGCACGCGGTGGCCGTACTCCAGCAGTTTCTTTCCCAAGGCAATGAATGGTTGGACATCGCCACGCGAACCCGTAATGAGGATTGCGACGTTCATGCGCGGCACGCCAGCGAAGGGTTGGAGTCGGTCGCATTTCTGCGAATGGGTGCCGAATGTGAGTTTGGTGCGTTTGGTCTTGACGGTACGCTCGATGCTGGACTGGACCATGTGGTAGTGGTCGTGCAGCCGCGAGAAGTCAACCGTGAAGCGTCCATCTTGCTGGATCTGAGTATGATGGGCCATGAGGACAGACCAGGCCTTGTCCTGGGAGGGTTCGAAGCGCGTGGATGCTTTGGGCGATGACAGTGATGTTGTTTGAAGGGATTTCTATCAGTACTACACAATCTTACCTCGATTGTCCCTTGGGCAATTGCTGACGGTGTGAAAGCCTAGGCCCGTGGCAGGCACGACTCGATCACCAAGTCCATCATAGCACTAGAATCGGTGTTTCTACGCACCGGCATCTTTTTTGACTCTGCCTCACGTCCGGTAAGTTGGGATTGCGATGGCAGACACCGGATGTGCCGGAGCGAAACTGCGTAATGGCGGCGAGAATTCATCGTGGGCCGTGCGATAGGATTCCGTTAGCGCCCAGCGATTATTCTCTCCGATCTGGAACTCTCTTTCTGCGCTCCTGCCGCTTTGTAATTGTTACAAAGAGTTGGCGGATTCCGGAGACTTCTGATATCCGATGTGTGGGTAGGGCGATGTGGGAATACACTTGTGGTATGCATAAGCATGAATCCTCCTGACAGATGAAATCTCAAGATCTCTGCAGGCATCCGGAATATAAGTAAAGCAGACGACCAAAAGTGGCCGTTCGAGCGGTAGTGATGTTCATACCAGAAGACGACGTAAGGCGAGCACTTTGTTGCTGACTACTGGGTGAAGAATGGTGTTTGATGTTGTCGATGGTCTGAAGAGATTGTGAGCTGTATCAGTCGCTGGGATCAATGTCTTCGACACCAAGAACGGCACGCCTTGTACGCAGTTCCCCAACATCAAAGCTGGACGGCGTGTTGACAGAGTACCTCGATGTACATGTGTAGCCAAGGCTCGTTGTTGTTGTGGTGTGATGATAGGTTGCATGCATGCAACACGCTAGATCGCGATACTCTAAGCCATGCCGGTCGGGGCGTTCATCTGTCTGGGTAACACTTCGAGTATGACAGACTCGACAGTAGCAACACCAACGGGATGATTGACGGCGTGATGGACAGGACAGCATTGATCGATGTTGCCAGCACATTCGTCACTCAGGATTCTAGTTGTTTAACCATGCAGTAGTAGCAGCAGCAGCACCATCATCAGCACAACTCCACCAGCATCACGAGGTCTTGACCAACAAGCGAAAAAAGGGCGCAGCGCCATATATTCGTATGCAATATATACCGCTTGCGCCGCCGCGGGCAAGCGTGCAGAAGTAGTATTAAGATAGTAATCGCATCGAGCATGTCGCATCGCCCAATCGCCACGGAAGATGTCAGGGCATAGGCGTGCCTGGCGGATTGTTTGAAGAGGGGAAAGTCACAAGTCACCTGTGGACCAGCATGGTCGCGTTGTCAAATAATGCATGCTTGTCGCGAATCGCGGTCTGTGGCGGCTAACGGCAGGCGACAAGCGAAAAGTCCAGTTCTTCCTTGTTTCTCGTTGCGCCGGGTGAGCTTGTATGACGAGTGCATGCATCATCGGGGCGTGTTTTTGGCTTGTTGAATGTTTCGCGGCTTCCATGGGGATGGCATTGTCTCTAGCTCTGCCATGGTCTTTTGTGTAGCAGCGACAACAGTATATGGGCATTGATCGAGGTACTGAGGTACGTGCGGTAGACGGATGGACATGTCTCGATGGACAGACGGGCAGATCGTCGTGTCTTCCCTGTGATCTCACCTCCAACTTCCAACCTCGTCGGCTCGCGGAGTGGCTAAGTAGGTTAGGTTGTTTGCGGGGAGAGCTTAGCTTGAGCACGAGCCTGCATGAACGAAGCTGTTTCGCTGGGGGCTTGTGTGAGAATGGTCGAGAGATGCATCTGGCTTTGGCGGTGCTGGGCCAAGTATCAAGGTCACACACGCTGATCGTGCCATGCCCATGCTCGCGCTTAGCCACCAGGCGATCCTGCCTTCCCTGCGATCGTGATGTGTGATGCAACTCCCAACTGCGCAGCGCAACACCCCCGCCCGCTCTCTCCAGGCGCCAGTGCTCAATCCCGTCGTCCACTCTTCTATACCTACCTCTCTTCCCTTTCCTCTCCAACCTTTGTACCTTTCTCCATCAACCATCCACCTCCTCCCAAGTAGCTAGCCATCACACTACGCTACCTTCACCATGATTGTCGACCCTGTGCAGGCCTTCGCCACGGCCACCTCTGGCCTGCTGGCTTCCAGCTCCGTCGCTCCTCTGCCCACCGTCGTGCCCTCGCTCCCCGAGTATGAGGTCGCCACCGACGCCGGCAACAGGACCCTCTGGTACGTCTTGAAAGAGGTGCAGCAATTCGATTGAACAATGCTCGCGGGTGGTCAACTCGATGAACGCGCGATTCTTGCCAACAGCTTCCGAGCTCGGGCAACGCACGCCATTGAGAACCACCACGGGCAGCTCAGCCGCCTGCAGCTCCATCGAGAACCACGAATTTCATCATCCTAACACGCTTCATAGGGTTGTCTGCGTTGTCATGACCATCTCCATGGTCGTCTTCACCGGCATGTCCTGGAACGTCCCGCAGGTATGGACAGCAAACCATCAAACCACCTCGAATCTCCACTAACACACCACAGTCCAAGCGTCTGTATCACGTCCTGACCACCTTCATCGTCACCTTCGCCGCTCTCTCCTACTTCGCCATGGCCAGCGGCCACGGCATTGGCTACCACCACACCACCGAGGAGCAGCACCACAAGCATGTCCCGTCCACCCAGCACGACATCTACCGCCAAGTCTACTGGGCCCGTTACGTTGACTGGACCGTCACCACCCCTCTCCTTCTCCTCGACTTGGCCCTGCTCGCTGGCCTTCCCGGTGCCAACATCCTGATCGCTCTTGTTGCCGACATCATCATGGTCCTCACCGGCCTGTTCGCTTCCTTCGGCTCTGAGCAGACCGCCCAGAAGTGGGGCTGGTACACCATTGCCTGCATTGCCTACCTCGTTGTCATCTGGCAGCTCGTCTACCACGGCCGCAACTTCGCCCAGGCCAAGGGTGGCAAGGTCGCCCAGTTCTTCGGTGCCATTGGTGGCTTCACCCTCATCATCTGGACCGTTTACCCTATGTAAGTTGAATCAGAACAACTCGCCAACACCAATTCAAGAGACTAACATTTCTCCAGTGTCTGGGGTATCGCCGATGGTTCCCGCATCATGAACGTCGACCAGGAGATCATTGCCTACGCCGTCCTTGACATCCTCGCCAAGCCTATCTTCGGTGCCTGGCTCCTGTTCACCCACTCCAAGCTCCCCGAGACCAACGTTGACCTCGGTGGCTTCTGGAGCGAGGGTCTCGGCCAACAGGGTGCCATCCGCGTCGGTGACGACGACGAGGGTGCCTAAATGCATCGCCCCTGACGACAATTGACGACTTCATACGCTTTCAGGCGTACTTGAAGACGTAGTTCCATCCGAACAGAATGATATTGAGGGGAAGAAATGTTGAAGGACAAGTCATGGCTTGCTATGGCCGACTCGAAAGCATTCTCTTCCATTCTACGATTAGCACGATACCTTTCGAGCGAGATGCCGACTCTCGCCTCTCTTCATCGAGTGCGCGACTGCGAAGTTTGTAAATTCTATAGGCACTTAATGCGTAATGCCAGTGTGTCGAATTTGAACCATTACCTAGTACCTCAGACTGGTTCCATTTAATTTTTCAAGTACTCGTACTCGAGTGGTGTAGATGTGTGAGGCAATGTTGAAAGAGCCATCAAGGTCAATCCAAGAGTCTGCACTCCATTGTTCTGAAACCCGATGTTGACCATAGACGGTTGACCATGCTCGCCAAAGTTACAGCACTCTGCTCTGTAGTCATACAGTTTATCTTGCATCTCTTCACGGCCACACTGAGCGGTGTGTGTTAGACAGACACATCGTTCACATACAGCTCCGAGAGCTCCAAGCCACTCCAGCTGAGCTTGAGCTCTCACGCAAGCTCTCGCGCAAGAATCCCCACTTTCCCCACCCCCACGAGCTTCATGCAAGGGTCTCTCGCATGGAGTTTGTTTCGTACCTGTACACCGCAAAGAAGGCAAGTGATGTGCATATCCAACCTCCAATCAAAGGCTGCATGTCAAGTCTCGATGCGAACGGAAACGCGTCACCTGTGCTGTTGGCGGGGGCTTTGTTCCAACAGACCAGGTTCGCAAAGCAGCATCCGCGATTCTCTCACTTGCGCCGTTTCACGCAGTACATGGGCCTGTTCGCGAGACGCTCTTGTTGCTTACAACCTTGATTATCGACCTCAGGCTGTTTTGGCCACGCACATCCTACCTACTGTAGCTACCTCGAGCTAAAACCAGCAGCCGCGACCTTTCCTCACCGCTTGCCTTGGAAAGCTCTTACCTGGCATCTGACTTCACCCATCTCTTCTGTTGTCTGGATTTCCATACATCAAGTAAGAACAAACAGGCGGAATCAACAGACACACACCTCACTTACTGTGCCTCTCCTCCCACCACCAATCAAGTCCACAACCACTCCCTTCCAACCCAGAGAAAGACTAAGACCAAGAAGAAGAAAAGCAACCCGCCCACCGCGCCATCATGTCCGCCCAACAACCACCTACCCTCACCACCGAAAACGCCGGAATCGACATCTCCCCAATCTCCCCCGCCGACCGCCGCAACAGCCTGGAGAAACACTTGCAGACCCGCCCGGAGGAGCAGGATCTCAAGAACCGCCACATCTTGCTCGACACCAACGCCGCGCCGTCTCTGCAGGCTAAGGCGCTTGAGCTTGAGCGGCAGCGGGCGACGGACAATTTGAAGAAGGGGTTGGGGAAGAGGCCTGAGAGGGGGGAGTTAGTTGATCGTGAGTTCTGCTTCCTTTCGTTCATTTCCTCATTTCCTCATTCATCTGATTTGGTTTTTGCCATCATTTCGCCCTTTATCTGGGTTCGAGTGACTCGCAACGCCCACACTTTGTTTGAGGTTGTATCGTTCTTTGCGAAGCGATCGACCATACCAACATCCGCAAGACGTTCAGTCAATAAGCACTCACAAGCACTTTCAATCGTCATTTGCCAAGGCGTTCCGCTGACCGAAACCCTCGCAACCTCACAGGCAACATCCTCCCCGACAGCACTGCCGCACCATCCCTTCAAGGCCACCAGAAAGACCTCGAGAAGCATATGCGGGCCGACAGCCTGGAGAAGCAACTCCAGAATCGGCCAAAACCGGATGAGCTCGTCAAGGAGGGCATTCTGCAAGCCGACGAGAACCCTATCACAACCTCCTAGAGTGCCGGCTGAGGAAGGGCAGCCCAGTTTCTTTGAGGTAACACATATGTCAACTCGGAGCCTAGGAGCACTCAGAGGGTGTGTGCACTTGGCAGACGCGGAGAGAGGCGTGTGGACTTTGTGGAGGACGGAGAAATAGCCCGACGAGAATGACGATGGAAATGGAGAATTGGAGAAAAGATGCTGGGGATCCTGTATACCGGGCCGATTATGGACTGGTAGTATGTCATTGCAAAAGCCGTGGTCGGTTGCCGTGTAGGGATGGCGATGGTTTTTTTTTTGTAGTACATAGTAGCAGTGGGAGGATAGCTAGTGAGTGTTCGGTGGTTTCGAAGTTCTGAGCTTCTTTGCTTGCTTTTGTTTGCCTTCTTGCGTCAGACACGTCTTCTAAATGACATAACGACCTGCAACGTACATACGAGACCTACCACCTTCAATAAAAGAAGGGCCACTGTGCACCTCTTCCGCGGTGTCCAGAATCATCACCAGCCAATAGGTCCAGACCAGCAACCCGACTACTGCCGAAGAGGCTGACTCGTTTCTGGGGAATGTCGCTTCCATGTGGTGCTACAGTCCCGATGCTCCTCCACGCCGCCTCGGCCTATTAACCAGCGAAAACAGCCGTAACCTGGACCTGGCCTCCTTTACCCGTCACACGGCGAGTATAAGTTGATTCTCGCCGCGCACTCTCCTCAAGGTTTGAGACTTTTCCGATTCCTTGCTTGCTTCTCTTTACACCTTTACATCGACGACTTTTACTTCTCACCACGCCACCACTCTCAGACTTCCGCTTACGGCACGGCTCAGCTACGGCCCGTTGGATTTTCTCGCTTTCGGAGCATTGCCGGACTTCGGTGCTGCTCGGGGTTTTTGCTAGGTGAAGCAGCTGAGCTCGATTCGTCACACCACAAGACGACACCACCACGCTCGGCCGTTCGAAATCCCAAGGAGGAAGGAGAGATGGGGTCCCGCAAAGCGATCGAAACTCGCCAATGCAGACCAAGCCGCCATTCAAGGATGATGGGCGGGTGAGGCGGTGGCCCGCGAAGCGATCAGTGCCAGGTGTATCTCATCAAGGATGGCATATGTCTGTCGGTTCCGCTCGGTCTCGCTGAGCTGAGCTGAACAGAGGAGCCTGAGCTCAAACAAGACCACGCAGCCGACCGTTCGAAATCCCAAAGCCGCAATCAACCCATCGCCCTGGGTGAGACGCGCTGGGACTCACTGGAATCGAAAACCGCTCGATCATCACGTTATGAGATTCTTCGGAAGGCCATGGCTTTCTCTGCTTGGGACTCACTCCGCGGACCTTTTCTACTTTACGGTACTGTTACCGCAATGCTCTGCTTGCCATGTTTCAACAACGTGGTCGGCACACTTCCTACTCTGCAGCCCGGGTACAATCCCCCTGTCACTTCAGGCTTGCAGAAGCTAGGCTCTCGACCGGAGTCTTGGATGCATAAAGGCAAGCCGCTGAGGCAGAGAGGCCGGGTCGGTCTGACGCCTTGCAGTCCATGAAGACAGCGGGCATCACATGATCGGATACAGCTCCCCGACGATGCCGGCAGCAAATGCTCTATCGGCTCTAGCAAGCTTCGATCTGACGGCTGGCGTGCTTCTAGCGTCGAAGTCGGACCGATGAGAAAATGCGCTAAGGAGTCCGTAGGGCTGAAAACCCTGGTTTTCCCTCACCAAGTCGCTGCACAAGCGTCGGCCAACAGAAAAATAGAGTGTGCTGGCTGCCTCTAGCCGTACGCTTGCGCCTCCTACTGGCTTGTGTTGTTCGTCATGGCCGGTTGCGCTGCGCATGCACCACTCTCCCAGCACGCACTGCCAGCCCCAACGAGATGCGCACGCAACTTGCAACATCTGTTTCCATTCACATCCCAAAGGTGGGCCTGTCCGTTGGGAGCGAGTAGCAGGCGATCGAGCGAGTCTCCGAGTGAGCTTCACGCCTTGTCTGCCGTCCCATCTGGCGCCTCTGACTCCCACGTTTCTCTTCTGCCTGCACTAATCGTAAACCTTTCTTACTAACCTCTCTTACTATTGCTATCGCTCAACGCTGCCGCCGCGCGCCACGCTCCCAAAGTCTGTATCTGCCTCAACCTCGCAGATGACATTCTGACACACCGACTCGCTATCTTGCCTCCTCTCTTCACCCGATCAACAGCCTTCTTCGCTGCTGCTTCTAGCCCCTGCTCACGACATCGAACTGACGCCGGGCCTGACGTAGCGCAAATCACTTTGCGTCTGCATTGCATCGCATCCCGCACGGACTGCATCCTCGCCGGTCCAGGACCGCATGGCAAAAATGTTGTTGTCCAACTTGTCGTCGGGACCTCTCGAGGTTCCCTCTCCTAGAGGCATTCGCTGCTCACCAACCAACATGCCCGAGTCGTCATCATCAACCACGCCGCCCATCGTCAAGCGGGCCTGCGACGCCTGCCACCGACGAAAGGTCAAGTGCATTGGCGACGGATCACGGCCGTGCAAGAACTGTACTTCCGCCGGCCTGACATGTACATACAACGCCATCCCTCAGAAGAAGGGTCCCAAGGGAAGCCGGGCCAAAGTCATCTCTGAACTCCGGGAAACCCAACGCCAGTCCCAGCTTGCTGCCGCTCAGCAGCATGGCTTCGAGGAAGCACCTCACTCGCCGGCATACCTCAGGAAAGCTGGCCTCTTGTCCATGGAAATGATTACCGCATGCGTCGACTTCTTCTTCGCCAACATATATCCCACACAGCCAATCCTTCATCGACAAAAGGTCGGTGAGACCATCGGACAGATGGAGCAGAGCGTCGAGGCCTACTGTCTTGTCGTGTCGCTCTGTGCGTACATGATGATTCAGCCCAATATGAACCTGCCACAGGGAGCCTTCCAGGATCTGGAAGTCCAACCACAGCCCAGTATAGAGCTTGGGCAGCTATTACTCCAGGAAACGCTTCGAGTGCGCAAAGGATACGACTATGTTGAGACCCCGACGATCTGGACAGTCATCACCTCGTTCTTCCTCTTCGGAAGCAACTTTTGCCTCGACAAGCACAACACCGCTTGGTTCCACCTGAGAGAAGCCACGACCCTGGCGCAGATCATGGGCATGCACGACGAGTCCCACTACACCTTGAGCGGAGACGTCATCGAGGAGTCGCGCAAGCGACGTCTGTATTGGCTCCTGTTCGTCACTGAGCGGGCGTACGCTCTGCAGCAACACCGTCCTTTGACATTGCAGTCCACCATCAACCCGCCTCGTCTGGACGAAGACCCGTCTGAGACTGTCGAGCTGAGTGGATTCATCCATCTGGTCAACCTCTTCAGACCATTTGATGACACATTCGTCGGTCTCTGGAACAAGGCTAGGACGGGCTGCACAACAGATTTCCTCGCTCGTTTGCAACAACAGCTCTCAGAAGCGCTACCAATCTACATCCAAAGCACAGAAAGCCAGGCAGTGGATCTGCGCACCTCACAACAATGGTTGCGAACCATGGTGTGGCAGCTGTCCATCAGCCACGGCTACCTGTCATCCGTCGCCAACGAGAACGCCATGAGCTTCCGATACCCCATCGAAATCTCGCGCGACCTCGTCGCAGCGACCAGTGGCTTCTCGCAGAAATCGATGGAGGTCCATGGCATCGGTCTCATCGAGAAGCTGTTCGACGTCGCCTGCACCCTCACAGACGTCATGTCATGCGTCCCTTACGAGCAGCACACCTTTGAATACGGACCCCGCGACTACTTGAACCAACTCATGAGCCTAATCTCGAGCCTCCGCGGCGGCCAGCAACGCTACATGCCCCTCCTCATCTCCAAAGTCAACGAAGCAATGCCGCAAATGCCGACCCACGGCTTCTCCATGGGCCTCAACATGGGCCCGCCTTCGCGCCTGGGCATGGAGGACTTTTACGACAGCGCGAGCCAGGGCCACGCCCACAGCAGCACCGACAGCACGCCTTTTGGCAGCCCTCCTGTGAGCTCTGCTACCGCTAGCATGGTAGGGTTCCCTCAGGAGAGCCAGTACCCGCCTGTTAGCTCGGGTATGGGGTACTCGGAGGGGATCCCGCCTGTCTCTTCGGCGCCGATGCCGATGTATCAGCATGAGCTGCCGTCGGGGTCGATGATGAGGGGTTACCCTACTTCAAATCCGATGCAGAAGTATGAGGGGCCTAGTTGAAGGGAGGGATGATTGTGTTGATCGAAAAAAAAACCCCTTCAATCGATATCATGGGACTTGGGACATGGGAGTGACAGCGAGGCAATCAGCGCCTCGTGACGAGCAGCGCCGTGAGAGGATCAAGTCTGTTTCCATGTCGCCACAATGTCTGGCGCTAGCTTCCCTCCGACGTGCAACGAGGTGCCAACTTGGGGGCGAGTACTTGCTTCTTGCTTCTTGCCTCTGCCCCGTCCCATCTACTACCTACGGCCAGGCGCGAGCACGGGAAACTATTGTTGCTCACTATGCTTAGTGACAAGCACCCATCATGGCCTGCGGCTATCCATAACACGCCCGTCACCTGCAGATAATCTACCTCAAGAGGCAGACTACCCTGTACGGGGCAACCTACTGATGCGACTGCGGGAATGACATCCTGCTTTATCCCTCCTCGGCGAGAAGATTGTAAATACGAACTGAAACGAAACCACGCTCAACGATGTCACTGCAATGCCTGATTTGCTTCGTTACGCTTCTCCATGTATCGTGGATCATGTGTTGTCGTCAATGTGTAAAGTCCGCTTGTGGTCGGTCTGCTTCTTGATTCTGGCGGTTACCATTCCACTATACTATCGTGGTTTCATCGTTGGCAGTATTAGAATAATCTATATAATTTCGTGGTAATGCTAAACCCGTGAATGCACAGCGCGTGTGAGGTATACAGGCGGTCGATTGTGGTGCCTTCCTTCAACCCATCGCTCTTGCGAATTGAGCCGCGGTTCGGGCTGACCCGGCTGACCTCATCTCTTGCATAGTGGATGGGCGATGCCTTCTGCGAGTCTTACTGTACATATATGTTGCACTCGTCTTTTTGTTCGGCGTCACGCTCAATCGTAAACCGTCTTGGAAGAAATTCTGTGATCAGTCCTGACACTTTGACTCCCAAGACAAGGCTCCTCAGGTCGACAAACGCTGTCTTCGCTTTCACTCACCACCTCCAGTCTCGATCCATCACATCACTCCAAAAGACAAAACCTCCCGTTGCAAAATCCACTACACGTACTCCATCAAGCCGAATTCGTACTCTCACAACAGCAAAAATGTCCGAACCCACCATTGAAGAGGGATGGTTTACCCTCCCCGACGGCAACAAACTCTACACCAAAACCACCCTCCCATCCCCCGACACCCCCACCAAAGCCCGCCTAGCCTTCGTCCACGGCTTCTCCGAACACATCGGCTACTACGACCCCTTCTTCCGCCTCCTAGCCAACGCCGGCATAGCAGTCTACGCCTTCGACCAGCGCGGCTGGGGCAAATCCGTGCTCGAAAAACGCCACCGCGGCCTAACAGGCAACACAGACCAAGTCCTCGACGACATCACCCAGTTCCTCGCGAGCCTACCTTCCTCCTCCTCCTCCTCCTCCCCATCAGCCCCCCTCTTCCTCATGGGCCACAGCATGGGCGGCGCCGAAGTCCTGCTCTACGCCGCCCTCGCACCGCCCCCGACCCGCCAGATCCGCGGCTTCCTCGCCGAATCCCCCTTCGTCGCCCTGCACCCCAAGTCCAGGCCGTGGAAATCCACAGTCGTCCTGGGCCGCTTGGCGGGGAAACTGCTGCCGCGCTTCCAGATGGTGAACAAGCTAGACCTCAACCTGCTGTCGCGCGATCCTGCGCACGCGGCACGCGTCGAAGCCGACGAGCTTTGCCATGATACCGGCACGCTGGAGGGACTGGCAGGGATGCTGGATCGGGCTGCGATGTTGGAGGGTGGGCAGGTTGTTATTGGGGAAGGGGTGGGCGAGGGTGGTAAGACGAGGCTGTGGATTGGGCACGGGACTGCGGATGGGATTTGCGATTTTGAGGCTACGAAGAGGATGTTTGAGAGGGTGCAGGCGGAGGATCGCGAGTTGAGGGCTTATGAGGGGTGGTATCATCAGTTGCATGTTGAGGTTGGGGAGGACAAGGTTCGGTATGCGAGGGATGTTATTGCGTGGATTCTGGAGAGGAGTGGGCCTCTTGAGGTTGAGGGGGAGAGGTCGAGGTTGTAGAGTTGGGGATGACTGTGAGTCTGGAGCCATCACTGTAGGTATCCTTTTCTGTTTATGGAAAGGAAGTAATGAATGTTCCGAACATTTGCACAATACATCAGTACATTATACCCCAAATCTACTGTGTCATCTCTCTTAACGCCCCGAGACATCTTGCCGTGTCATTCCAGCTCACACAAGTCTCCTACGCCCCTAAATTGACATGCACAGCCTTCTCAACAGAATAAGCCCTCAAACCCTCCTCACCCAACTCCCTCCCAATCCCACTCTGCTTCACTCCTCCAAACGGAATTCTGCAATCTCCATCATTGCTACTATTGATCC
>Ga0265798_10000820_pt1 | contig 49894 bp, 36 predicted proteins | sample P3T30metagenome_FD_192430 | JGI IMG/M metagenome (GOLD analysis project Ga0265798, IMG submission 192430) | Plant litter microbial communities from East Loma Ridge, Irvine, California - P3 T30 | ecosystem: Environmental > Terrestrial > Plant litter > Unclassified | place: USA: California...
AAGCTGTAAGCACGTCGAAACGGTCGGGCCATGATACAAGCGGCAGACAGCAGGCCCGATGACGAGGTGGGGATGCGCACGCGCATCCGCCGCCACGACTGGGCGCAAACCTCCCTCGGCCCACAGGAATCCTGGCCCGGCGCCCTGCGCACCGCGGTCGACATGACCCTGCACTCGGCCTTCCCCATGTTCCTGGCCTGGGGGCCGGAGCTGGTATTCCTCTACAACGACGCCTATGTGCCCCTGCTCGGACAAAAGCACGGGCGTGCATTGGGCGCGCGTTTTGCCGACCTGTGGGCCGAAGTCTGGCCGCAGATGGCGCCGCTGATCGAGCGCGCGATGTCGGGCAAGCCGGTCTACTTCGAAGACCTGCCGATGACGGTCGAGCGGCGCGGCTATCCCGAATGCGCTCACTTCACCTTTTCGCATGCGCCGCTGCTGGACGATGACGGCCGCGTCGCCGGCGTGTTCTGCACGGTGATGGAAACCACGCGCCGGGTCGCGGCCGAGCGCCGCGCGGCGTTCGAACTCACGATGTCGGATGCGCTGCGGCCGCTCGCCTCGAGCGAAGAGGTGGTCGCCAGTGCCGGCGCGCTGCTGGGCGGCGAACTGCATGCGGGCCGCGTGGTGTACGCCGAGATGAACCATGCCAGCGGGCGCTTCTCGGTCCCGCGTTGCTGGTCGCGCGATAAAAGCCCCGGATCGCACCCCGAGCCGCATGCGCCCTTCAGTCCCGACGATTTCGGCCCCGCGGTCGGCGCCGCGCTGCGCGCCGGCGAGGTGGTGCGCATCCACGACAGCGCGCAGGATCTGCGCACCATGGGCTATCGCAGCGCCTATATCGCCGACCGCATCGCCGCACTGCTGGTGGTGCCGCTAGTGAAGTCCGGGCGCCTGACCGCCCTTCTCGGCATCGATTGTCCCGAACCGCGTTACTGGAGCGAGGACGACGTGCAGCTGGCGCGCGACGTCGCCGAGCGCACCTGGTCGGCGGTCGAGACCACGCGCGCCCAGGCCGAGCTGCGCCTGGAGCGCGACCGCAGCCGCAATATCTTCGACACCATCGCCGAAGGCTTCGCCCTGTTCGACGCCGAGTGGACCGTGCTCGAGATGAACGCCGAAGGCCTGCGCATCTGCCGCACGCGCGCCGAGGACGTCATCGGACGCAACCACTGGGACGCCTTCCCGCATACGGTCGACAGCGAACCGGGGCCGATGTACCGCGAAGTGAAGCGCAGCGGCGTGGCCGGCAGCGCCGAGCATTCCCACACCTATCCGGACGGCCAGCGCATCTGGACCGAGGTGCGCGCCTATCCGATGCAGGACGGCGGCATGGCCGCCTTCTTCCGCGACATCACCGACCGCAAGCTGGCCGAGGAAAAGCTGGTCGAGGCCGACCGCCGCAAGGACGAATTCCTCGCCATGCTGGCGCACGAGCTGCGCAACCCGCTGGCGCCGATCAGCGCCGCGTCCGAGCTGCTGCGCATTGCCAGTGGCGACGAGGCGCGGGTGCGGCAAAGCAGCAGCATCATTGGCCGCCAGGTGCGCCACATGACGCGCCTGGTCGACGACCTGCTGGACGTTTCGCGCGTCACGCGCGGCCTGATCACGCTGGTGCGCGATCATGTCGGCGCACGCGCCGTGGTGCAGGAGGCGGTCGAGCAGGTGCGGCCGTCCATCGAGGCGCGCGGCCAGCGCCTGGCAGTGCATCTGCCGCCGTCCTGGACCATGCTGGAGGGCGACAAGGCGCGCCTGGTGCAGATCGTCGCGAACGTGCTGGGCAACGCCACCAAGTACACGCCCGAGGGCCGCGGCATCGACCTGCGCGCCGAGGTGCGTGCGGATTCGCTGGTGCTGGTGGTGCGCGACGAGGGCATCGGCATGGACCGCGAACTAAGTAGCCGCGTGTTCGATTTGTTTACCCAGGCCGAGCGCTCGTCGGACCGTTCGCAGGGCGGGCTGGGATTGGGCCTCGCGCTGGTGCGCAATCTGGTCGAGTTGCATGGCGGGATGGTCAGCTGTTCCAGCCAGGGGCCGGGCAAGGGCAGTACCTTCGTCATTACCTTGCCGCTGCTGCAGGATGCGGGGCCCGCGGATGCGGCCACGCCATCGCTCGAGGCGCCGGCAGCGAATGGCGGCGTCTTGAAAGTGCTGGTGGTGGATGACAATATCGATGCGGCCGAGACCCTCGGCCTGCTGCTGGCCGCGCACGGCCATGAAGTCGTGATCGAGCACGAGCCGCTGCGGGCGTTGGCGCGGGCGCGCAGCGTCGTGCCGGATGTGTGCCTGCTCGATATCGGCTTGCCGGGGATGGATGGGCGCGAACTGGCGCGGCGTCTGCGTGCGCAGCCCGAGACCGCGGGCGCTGTCCTGATTGCGGTGACCGGCTACGGCCAGCAGCAAGACCGCGACGAAGCCTTTGCCGCCGGCTTCCAGCATCACCTGGTCAAGCCCGTCGATTTCGACGAACTGGCCACGCTTCTCGCAGGGTGTACGGCTCCACCGTACGCGCGTCCAACTCCGGCATGATTTGCGACTGCGCAGCCGTGAGTTGAACGCGCGGACGGGAGACCCGTCCACCCTACAGAATCAACGCATTTGCGTGAAGTTCACCGGCGTGAATTTGTAGCCTTTGCCTTCAGTAGCGAGGTAACCCACGCCCGGGAACTGCAGGTGCGCGCCGCCAATCATGTAGCCACCCTTCGCCGCCGCATCGAACTCCTTCCTGCGCGTCACCGCCGCAGCTTTCTGGTCGCTGTCATACGCGATCGTCACGTTCGGCTCCGCCATCTGCACCGCCGCCACGTGGATCAGATCCCCGATCACGAGCAGCTTCTGGCCACCGCTTTCGACCATATAGCTGGTGTGGCCCGGCGTGTGCCCGCCGCTCGGGTTCGCGCGGATGCCCGGCACCAGTTGCGCGCTGCCTTCGAAGGGCTTGAAGCGGCCGGCCTTCACATACGGGCCGAGGGCGGCCTGGGCGCCCTTGAAGGTGTCCTTGTCATCGGACTTGTCCATCTTTTCCTTGCTCAGCCAGTGGTCCGATTCCACCTTGTTGGCGCGCACGACGGCCTTGCTGAACACGGCGGCCGAATCCTTCACCAGGCCGCCGGCATGGTCGCCGTGGAAGTGGGTCAGGTAGATCTCGTCGACCTGCTCCGGCTGATAGCCGGCGGCCTGCATATTGGCCACCAGCTTGCCGAGGGTCGGGCCGAAGAAGGCGCCGGCGCCGGTGTCGATCAGGATCAGCTTGCTACCGGTATTGACCAGGTAGGCGTTGTCCGAGGTTTCCACCAGCGGTTTCAGGTGGAATTTGGCCAGGGTGTCGCGGGTCTTCTTCGGATCCTGGGCCAGCTCCTTGTCCATTGGCAGGTCGACGGTGCCGTCCGACAGCGGGGTGATCTCGAACTGGCCGAGCATCATGCGCGACCAGCCCGGCGCCGGGGTCTTGGCCATCGGGGCGGTGGCGAAGGCGGGAGCGGCGATGCAGATGGCCGCGACAAGGGCGGCCATGGAGCGTTGTTGGAAGGTGTTCATCATGGTTCCTTGTTGTTGTGGCTGTTGTGCGTCGCGTATCGTACCTGATTGCATTCGAGGATGTTGAACACCGCCTGGGAGAGACAGGCCGGCGCAAGCTGTGGTGTAATGGCGGGCTCATTTGCTGCATTCAGTCTCCATGTTCTCCTTCCTGATCGAACGGCTGCGGCGCCTGCGCCCGGCCGGACCCGCTTCCTACGCCGGCCACGCGCGCTCGGCCCTTGGCGCCTTGCTGGCCCTGTTGATCACGGCGGTGGTCACGCGCGCGTCGCTCGGCGCCGCCTCGGCCGCCGCCTTGCCCTACCTCGTCGCACCGATGGCGGCGTCCGCCGTGCTGCTGTTCTGCCTTCCGGCGGCGCCGCTGGCCCAGCCCTGGCCCGTCATCGGCGGCAACGTCGTTTCGGCGCTGGTCGGCGTGGCCTGCGTCCACCTTGGCGACCCGCTGATCGCGGCGCCGCTGGCGGGCGGCCTGGCGATCGCCGCGATGGCTTTCCTGCGCTGCCTGCATCCACCGGGCGGGGCGGCGGCGGTGACGGTGGTACTGGGTGGGACGGCGGTGCACCAGGCAGGCTTCGGCTTCGCCCTGATGCCGATCGGCCTGAACTCGGTGCTGATGGTGCTGGCGGCGGTGGCCTGGAACAACCTGACCGGACACCGCTATCCGCACGTGCAGCCGGCCGCGCGTCCGCTGGACCCGAAGGCGGGCTTCGCCAGCGAAGACCTGGACGCGGCGCTGGACAGCTACGGCGAGACGCTCGACGTTAGCCGCGACGACCTGGCGTCGATCCTGATCGAGACCGAACAGCACGCGGCCGAGCGCCGCGCCCACCAGCGCAGTTGCGCCGAAGTGGCGCGGCCGCTGCCGGCCAGTTTGACGCCTGAGATGCCGCTGGCGACCGCGCGTGCGCTGCTGCTGCGACATGGTCTGCCTGCGCTGCCGGTGGTCGATAGTGAAGGGCGGCCGCTCGGCGTGCTGAGCATGGCGGGGCTGGTAGCGGCGGGTGGGGCGGCGGCGCGGCCCTTGCCGGCGCGTGCGCGGCGGGCGACGGCGCTGCTGTTCGGGCGCGATACCGCGCCGACGGTGGCCGACCTGATCGAGATGGAGTTCGTGGCGGTGGAAGAGAGGGCGCCGCTGGCGGCCTTACTGGCGCGCTTTCACGATGGGGCGCAGCAGGTGTATGTGGTGGATAAGGAAGGGCGCCTCACCGGGGTGGTGAGGCCCGGCGATCTGCTGGCCGGGCTCGGGGGAGAGGTGCTGGAGGCGGCGGCCTGATTCGGAGCCGACCGCCCTGGCTTATTCAGCGCCGCAGCACTTCTTGAACTTCTTGCCGCTGCCGCAGGGGCAGTCGTCGTTGCGGCCGACCTTCGGCTCGTCGCGCTTGACGGTGTCGACGGCGCCTTTGCGCAGCGGGAGCCAGTAGCGGTAGATCGCCGGGATGTTGGCTTCGATGTCCAGCCCCAGCGCGTGTGCCTTCTTCGGGTCTTCGACTTCGGGTAGTTCCGATTCTTCGATCTCGTCGGCGCCCAGCAGGTAGATCGGGCGCATCAGCTCCGCGACTTCCGAGTCCCAGATACGGTCCCAGGAACCAGGGCGCAGCTCCATGCCTTCCCAGAAGCCCCAGCACCAGGCTTCGGCGTCGATCAGGTTCTCGCCGTCGACCTCGTGCTCGACGAACAGCGGTTCGAATTCCTTGGGCGCGGCTTCGAAGGTGATCAGGACTTCATTCATGAAGCGCATGATCAGGTTGACGATACGCTGCTCTTCCTTCGGCGTCTTCCAGGTCGGCGCCTGCTTGCCATCCTCGCCCCATACGCGCGGCAGCCATTCGGCCGGCATGATGGTTTCCGGCCCGATCGCGATCGCGGTCAGGAAGCCGTGCAGGGTGTCCATCGTCATCGCATCCTCGGGGGAGCGGTCGGACAGCAGGAACTGGTCGAGGTCGTCGAATTCTTTGTCGGTGAGGGGTTCGTCGAGATGCATGTGAGGCTCTTGTTGCGTAAGAAGGCGCCAGTGTAACGCCTTAGGGGGACAAGAGCACGGAAAACTACGATTGCACCGCCGGTCCGGAGACCGTCGCCCCGGCGCAGGCCGGGGCTCAAGTCTGCCAGCTATGTGTTTACTTCTTCGCCGCGAACGCCTTGCTCAGCGCATCCGCCGCATACTGCTCCGCCTCTTTCGCCTTCGGCACGACTGCTCCCATCCCGAAGAACTCGTGCGTCACGCCGTTCCACGCGCGGTAATCCACCTGCACGCCATCCTTCTTGAGCTTGTCCGCATAACCCTTGCCCTCGGTGAGCAGCGGGTCGATCTCGGCTGCGACGATGGTCGCCGGCGGCAGGCCCTTGAGGGTGGTGGCTTTCATCGGCAGTGCGTACGGGCTCTTCGGGTCGCCTTTGTAGTGCTTGAAGAACCAGCCCATCATCGCCTTGTTGAGCGGCTTCGCGTTGGCGTTGCGTTTGTAGGATTCGTTGTTCATGTCGTCGTTCACGACCGGATATACCAGCAGCTGGTGCACGGGCAGCTGGGCCTTGTTGTCGCGCGCCATCAGCGAGACCACGGTGGCCAGGTTGCCGCCGGCCGATTCGCCGCCGACCGCGACGCGCATCGGGTCGCCGTTGAATTCCTTGGCGTGCTGGGTCACCCACAGGTAGGCGGCGTAGGCGTCTTCGGCGGCGGTCGGGAACGGATGCTCGGGCGCCTGGCGGTAGTCGACCGAGACCATGATCGCCTTGGCCATCTTGGCCAGCGCGCGTGGCGACGACTCATACACCTTGGTGTCGGCGATCACGAAGCCGCCGCCGTGGTAATAGACCATCACCGGGAACGGGCCCTTGCCTTCCGGCGTGAAGATGTGGACCGGCACGCTGCCGCCCTTGACCGGCACGCTCGTGGTTTTCATCGTCACGCCAGGTTCCGGCGCGGTGCTCTTGCCCATCTGGGTCAGGACTTTCTTCACGGCGTCGGCCGGGGTCGGCTGTTTGCGCGCCTCGGCGGGGGTCAGGGTTTCGATCGGTTTCGGATTCAGCGACGCGTGGGCGTCGAGGACTTTCTGCATGTCGGCGTCGGCCTTGGGCGGCTGCGGCGACTGTGCCTGGGCCACGTTCCAGACCAGGGCGGCGGCGATGGCCGTCATGGCCAGTGGAAGCTTTTTCATATTCTTGTCCTTGATAGAGGGGGCCGTATGCCACGCGATTGCGTACAGGTACATGCCATAGCTAATCATTGTGCATAGGGCCAGCGCCGCTCTGTTCGTGTGCTAACCAAATTCGTCAAATTTCAAGGCAATTAGGAGGCCGGGCCAGGCGGCGCTTACAATGCCCCCATGGAGAATCTGCCGATGGAAACGAATAACGCGGCGCATCCGTTTGCGCGCCTCGACCCGCAAACCGTGCTCGACGCGCTGGAAAGCGTCGGCTTGTACGGCGACGGCCGCCTGATCGCGCTGAACAGTTATGAAAACCGGGTCTACCAGGTCGGAATGGAAGAGGGGCCGCCAGTGGTGGTCAAGTTCTATCGGCCCGAGCGCTGGAGCGATGCCGCCATCCTCGAGGAACATGCCTTCGTGGCCGAGCTGGCCGAACAGGAGATCCCGGCGGTGCCGCCCAGCGTGATCGACGGCCGTACCCTGAACGAAGCCGCTGGCTACCGCTTCGCCGTGTTCCCGCGGCGGGGCGGACGCGCGCCGGAACTGGGCGATTCCGCCACCCTCGAATGGATCGGCCGCTTCATCGGCCGCATTCACGCAGTCGGCGCGGCGCAACCGTTCCAGCACCGGCCCACGCTCGACGCGCAAACCTTCGGGCAAGATCCCTACGACTGGCTGCGCCGCCACGACTTCGTGCCGCCCGATCTGATGCCCGCCTGGTCGAGCGTGCTCGAACAAGCCTTGGCGGGCGTGGCGCGCTGCTACGAGCGAGCCGGCGAACTCCCCCTGTTGCGCCTGCATGGCGACTGCCACGGCGGCAATGTGCTGTGGACCCCGGACGGCCCGCACTTCGTCGACTTCGACGACAGCCGCATGGGCCCGGCGGTGCAGGATTTGTGGATGCTGCTGTCGGGAGAGCGCCAGGAAATGGTCGGGCAGATGGCCCACGTGCTGGCCGGCTACGAGGATTTCTGCGAATTCCACCCGCGCCAGCTCTACCTGGTCGAAGCCTTGCGCACCCTGCGCCTGATCCATTACTCCTGCTGGCTGGCGATGCGCTGGGACGACCCGGCCTTCCCGATGGCCTTCCCCTGGTTCAACACCCAGCGCTACTGGCAAGACCGCATCCTCGAGCTGCGCGAGCAGGTGGCATTGATGGACGAGCCGCCGCTGTGGCCGGTGTAATATTGAAACAAGGAATTGCCCCGGTTTCACCGTTCAGTTCGGCGTGACGCGCGTGCCGGATTTGCCGGATAATCAAGATGACGCAATTCGCTACCGAGAATGACCATGGAACCCACCAAGCCCCAGCCCGACGAGTCTGATTTCACGATCGATTTTTCCCATGCGGGGAGTGTGGCGCCGCCGGCGCCAAGCCGAGCGCCCATGGAAATGCGCGAGATCCAGGACGCCATCGCGCGCGTCGAGGCCGAGGCCAAGGCCAACGTCGCCGCCGAGAGCCGCGCCCACGCCGAGGCGCGCGCCCGCTCGCTGGCCGACGAGCGCGCCGCCATGGACGCGGCCGCGACCGCCGCCGCCCTGGCCAATGCCCATGCCTCCGAACAGGCGATCGCCGCCGACCGCGACCGCCTGGAGTCGCTGCGCGCCGCGGCCCAGTCGTCGAATGAACGCCTGGAAGCGATCCGCCAGGAAACCGCCGACCTGCGCGCCCGGGTCCAGCTCGACGCCGAAACCCGCGTCGCGGCCGAAGCGCGTGCGCGTGTCGAAGAGGAATCGCGGCGTCGTACCGCGGCCCAGGTCGAGGCCCAGGCCGAGATGGCGGCACAGGCGGCACGGGCCGCCGAGGAATTGCTGGCCCAGACCGAGCAGGCGCGCCTGCAGGCGGCCGAACGCATGGCGGCGGTCGAGGCGGCCAAGGAAGAAGTCCTGCACAACGCGACCGCCGATGCGCGGGTGGCGATCCTGGCGCGCGAGCGCGAGCGGGCCGAGCGCGGCGCCCGCCAGACCGCCGAGAAACTGGCCCACGCCGAAGCCGAGGCACTGGAACTGACCCAGCAGCGCGAACGCGCCGACCAGGTGGCGCTCGGCGCCGCGTTTGCGCGGGCGGCTGCGGAAGCGCGCGCGCTGGAAGAAGCACGGGCCCTGGCGCACATCGAACAGGAGCGCGAAGCGATTGCGCTGGCCCAGGCCGAATCCGAACGGGTCGCGGCCCAGTCGCTGCGCATGCGCCTGGAAACCGAAAAGGAAATCCGCGACGCCGCCACCCACCGCGAACGCCTGGAGCAGATGGCCGCCGCCGGCGCCGCGGCGCGGCGCGACGCCGAGACCCGCATCCTGGCCGCCACCGAAGCCCGCATCGAGGCCGACCGCAAGCTGCGCGCGGTGTCCGAAGCGCGTGCGCAGGCCGAGGAAGAAGCCAGCCAGCGGGCCCAGGCCCGCTTGGCGGCCGAGGCGGTCGCCGCCGAGCACGCGCACGAACGGGCCGTGGCCGATGCAGCGGCAACCGAGGCCGCGCGCCGCCAGGCCGAGGAAGAACAGCGCCAGCACGACCTGCTTGAGGAACGCGCCTTTCTTGCGCGCGCCGCCACCGAAGCGCAGGCCAGCCAGAACGCGGCCGACGAAGCGGCGCTGGCCGCCGTGCGCGAACAGGCCGCCGCCGAGCGCCAGGCGCAGGAAGCGGCCGAGCGCCGCCAGGAAGGCGCCGAGCGCCTGCTGCAGGCCGAACGCGCGCGCGTCGCCGCCGAGGAAGCGGCCCTGGCGCGCGAGCAGGAACAGTTACAGGCCGAGCGTGAGCTGGCGCAGGCCGCTGAAAGCCGCGCCCGCGCCGCCGGCGACACGGCGGCGCAGCTGCGGGTACAACTGGAGGCCGAGCGCCGCGCCGAAGCCGCGCAAGAGGAAGCCCTGGCGGCCCAGCGGGAACAGGCGCGCGCCGCGATCGAGGAAGCCGAGCACAGGGAAGCCGCCGCTAGCGCCCAGCGCGAGCACGCACGCAAGGCCGCCGAACTGGCGGCCAGCCAGGCCGAGCGCGCCGCGATCGAGCGCCGCCAGCTGGACCTGGTCGATGCGGCGGCCGCCGCCGAACAGTCCAGCACCGAGGCCGCGCGCGAATCGCTGGCCCAGGTCGAGCGCAAACTGGAAGCCCAGCGCCAGCAGACCCAGGCCGACACCCGCGCCAGCGACGCCGCCGCGGCGCGCCTGGCCTCCGAGCATGCCGCTGCCCAGGCCGCGCAGGCGAGGGCAGAGGCGGAGGAAGAACAGGCGCGATTGGCGCGCGAACGCGAAGCCGCCGAACTGGCCGCGCTGCAGGCGGCGGTCGAGAAACGCGACGCCCAGCGCCAGCTGCTGGAACACGCCCAGCGTCATGCCGATATGCAGCGCAAGGCGGCGGAAGCGACGCAGCGCATGATGGAGGCGCGCAAGGAGATGGCGGATCTGGAGGCGCAGCGCGTGGAAGAGCACAGCGCGGAACTGGGCGCTACCGAGAAAGCACTTGGCGAACGGAAGGCGGAGGCGGAGCACCGGGTGGCGTCCGTTAATATTACGCGTGAGGTCTTAGGCCGCTTCAAGCAGCCGGCGTCGGCGACGCAGGCGGTGACGCGGTTGGCGGATGTGATTGCGAGTCAGCGCAAGAATGAAGAGTAGGGGTTTGCTGGCAAACGCCAAATCAGGTTCCGGCCTGCGCCGGAACGACGTGCTCAAGTAGCAGGCCAGTGATATTCTTCTATCAGCTAGCTTTAAAACCGTCATCCCGGCGAAGGCCGGGATCCAAGTTTCTGTGATACACCCTACGTATCACCAATGTCTCATCAATACATAAACCGAATCACAAGCCCGGATTCGGCGCCACCGGATTCACCGGCCCCGTCACCGCCCTGGTCGCAAAATACGGCGTCTCCCCAAAGCACGAGGTCGGCACGCCCACGTGCTGTTCATACGAAATCTGCACCCGCTGCCCCATCGCCGTCTGCAGCTGCTTCACCACCGCCTCATCCCTCACGGTGAAAGTAAAGCGCTCCGGAATCGCCCCCGGCATGCTCGACAGCAGGATCTCGCCTTCCCAGGTCTTGCACAGCCAGCCTTTTTTCGAGAACTTCTGCAGATAACCCGCCCGTTCGCCTTCCGAGTACGACCAGCTGAGGGCCATCCAGGTATACAGCGCGAACAGCACGATGACGGCCACGAGGGCAGACAGGAGGAGGGGGACAGCGCGTTTCGGCATGGGCATGGTGGTCAAGGATCAAGTGGTTGTCAGGTTGGCAGCAGGATGCGGCCGCGCACATTCTGCCACGGCGCAGCCCCGTAGCACAATGCCGCTCAGCCGGCCGCCTCGGCGCCCACCCGGCGCCGGTAGCGCACCGAGGACCACAGCGACACCAGGATGAAGGCCAGCCCCGACAGCCCCGTGAACCACTCGGGAATATGGTAGTGCACGCTGGCGAACATGATCAGGGCAAGGATGCCGATCGCGTAGTGGGCGCCGTGCTCCAGGTAGACGAATTGCTCCAGCGTGCCCTTGTACACCAGGAACACCGTCATCGAGCGCACGAACATGGCGCCGATCGCCAGGCCGAGCATGATGATGACGACGTCATTGGTGATCGCGAACGCCCCGATCACGCCGTCGAAGCTGAACGACGCGTCCAGCACTTCCAGGTAGAGGAAGCCACCGATACTACCCTGCGAAATCATGCGGCCGAGGGTCGGGTCGTGCTCTTCTTTCTCCAGCAGACCGCTGATCCACTGCACGCCTATATACACCAGCACCCCGGTGACGCCCGCGATCAGCACCGGCAGCTTGCGCGCGGGTTCGATCAGGTACATGGCGCCGAATACCGCCGAGAGGGTGATCAGGACGGCCAGGCCTTCGGTACCGTACTGGCCCACCTTCTCTTCGATCCAGCCGAGCCAGTGGAGTTCCTTCTCCTCGTCGAACAGGAAGTTGAGGAAGACCAGCATCAGGAAGGCGCCGCCGAAGGCAGCTACTTCGGCGTGCTTCTCGGTCAGGTGGCGCGAATATTCGCGCGGGTTGTCGATCGCCATGTGCCAGACTTCGACCAGGCCCAGGCCGGTCGCGGCCGAGACGATTACCAGCGGGAACAGCAGGCGCATCCCGAACACCGCCACCAGGATGCCGACGGTGAGGAACAATTTGCGCCAGAACTCGTTCCAACCACGCAGCACCGAGGCGTTGACGACCGCATTGTCGAAAGAAAGCGACACTTCCAGCACGCCAAGGATGGCGGTGATCCACAAGGCCTGTAGCATACCGGCGACGCCGCGGTGCTCGTATCCCCACCAGCCCGCGAGGGCCATCAGGATGACGGTGACGATGAACGACAGCCGGAAATGCCGCATACAACCTCCTTGTGCGTATTTATGTGGTTTGCCAACATCATAACGTTGCAGACCCGGCTGCGGCGCGAGAATGCCCGGAATAAGTAGTTGTACTAGCTTGCTTCTGAGATAATTCTGGCCGGCATTTATTCACTTGGAAGAGATTAATGGATCTTGCGTATTTAGTAACACCCGTGCTGACCTGGATGATCGTCGGGCCAATCAAATTCCTGATCACCAGCGTGCGCCAGCGCCGCTGGGCCTTCAATCTCGTCGGCAACGGCGGCTTCCCGAGCAACCACAGTTCAGTGGTGACCAGCATGGCCACCCTGATTGCCCTGCGCGAAGGCATCGGTCACCCGGCCTTCGGCGTGGCGGTCACCCTGTGCTTCATCGTCATGATCGACGCCAACAGCCTGCGCCAGCACGTGGGCCGCCAGGCCAGCGCCATCAACCGCCTGGCCAAGGAGACCACCGGCCACACCGTGCTGCGCGAGCGCATGGGCCACACCCTGGTCGAGATCGGCGGCGGCATCGTGACCGGCATCGGCATGGGCTTCCTGATCCACGCCATTTTCGGCTGAGCTATATAGATATGGAAAAGGGCGGGCAATCCGGACGTCCGCCCTGTCCGCCACCTGTCCGAAAACGGACGCATTTCATCCATTCCGAATGCAGTTCGTCGCCCCATACCGCATTTCATCCCTCGATTTCCGCAGTATGCAGAGTCGTCAATTGACGCCCCCAGGGCACTCCTGAATACTGCGCGCTGGCTCTACATATTCGCATTTCTACAAGAACTAAACCAAGTCCATTCTCTGGAGATCCACATGCTGCGCAAATCACTACTCGTCCTTGCTATCGCTACGGCACTCGCCGCCTGCAGCAAGGAGGCCGCCAAGCCGGGCGCCGAAGGCGCCCAAGCCACCGCCAAGGCCGACGCCAAGGACAAGCGCCCGACCCAGCTGCAGGTGGCGCCGGAAGACGTGCTGACCATCCAGAGCGACACGCTCAGCAGCGGCCCGGTGGTGACCGGTTCGATCCAGCCGGAGCGCAAGGCCGACCTGCGCGCCGAAGTCTCGGCCGTGGTGCTGCAGGTGCTGAAAGAGAATGGCGACCCGGTCAAGCGCGGCGACGTGCTGGTGCGCCTCGATGAAACCGCGATCCGCGACAGCCTGCTGTCGGCCGACGAAGCCGTGCGCGCCGCCACCCAGGCGCTCGACCAGGCCAACCGCCAGCTCGAGCGCATGAAGACCCTGCGCGCCTCCGGCATGACCTCGGCTGTCGGCCTGGACGAAGCCGAAGTGCGCCGCAACTCGCTGCAGAGCGAGCTGTCGGCTTCCAAAAGCCGCGCCGCCACCGCCCGCCAGATGAGCTCGCGCACCACGGTGCGCGCGCCGTTCGACGGCATCGTCTCCGAGCGCAAGGTCTCGGCCGGCGACACCGCCACGGTCGGCAAGGAGCTGGTCAAGGTCATCGACCCGAACAGCATGCGCTTCCAGGGCCGCGTCTCGGCCGATTCGATCGCCTCCGTGAAAATCGGCCAGAAGGTCAATTTCCGCGTGAATGGCTACGGCGAGCAGCAGTTCGCCGGCATCATCAAGCGCATCGACCCGGCCGCCAACGCCGTCACCCGCCAGGTGGAAGTCGTGATCGAATTCGCCGACAAGGCCCAGCCGAAGGTGGCCGGCCTGTACGCCGAAGGCCGCGTCGACGCCGCCTCGACCGACGCCCTGATGCTGCCGGAAGCGGCGCTGGTGAAGGCCGGCGACAAGGCCTACACCTGGCGCATCAAGGACAAGAAACTGAGCAAGGTTGACCTGGTGGTCGGCGCGCGCGACCCGCGTACCGGCAACGTCGAGATCAAGCAGGGCCTGTCCCAGGGCGACGTCGTGCTGCGCTCCCCGAGCTCGAACCTGAAGGATGGCCAGACGGTGCAAATGGCGACCGCCCGCGTTGCCAGCGCCGGCGGCGCCGGCGGCAATGCCGTGCAAGGCAAATAAGGAAAAACAAAAATGTTCCTGTCCAATTTTAGTGTGAAGAAGCCCGTCGCGACGATCGTCATGATCGTGGCGATGATGGCGATGGGCCTGCTGGCCCTGTCCAAGCTGAAGGTCAACCAGAACCCGGACGTCGAACTGCCGATGATCTCGGTCGACATCCCGTATCCGGGCGCCTCGCCCGAGACCGCCGAGCGCGAGATCACCAACCGCATCGAGAAGCAGTTGCTGGCGGTGCAGGGCGTGACCGAAGTCAATTCCAACTCCTACGAGGGTGGCGTCTCGCTCTGGATGGAGTTCGACTTCGACCGCAACCTGATCGAAGCCTCGGACGACGTGCGCAACGCGATCGCCGCGGTGCGCTACAAGCTGCCGGTCGAGATGCGCGAGCCGATCCTGCGCCGCATCGACACCTCGGCCGAGCCGGTGATGCAGCTGGCCCTGTCGTCGAGCAAGCAGAGCCACGCCGACATCTCGCGCTACGCCGAGGACGTGCTGGCCGACCGCTTCCGCGCCATCGAAGGCGCCTCCACCGTCACCGTCAACGGCGCGCTACGGCGCGAACTGTCGGTGCTGCTCCGCGCCGAGAAGCTGCGCGAATACGGCGTCTCGGTGTCGGACGTGTCGAACGCGCTGCGCACCCAGAACACGAATGCGCCGGTGGGCAAGCTGCGTAGCGAGCTGGACGAGAAGGGCATCCGCCTGGTCGGCCGCATCGAGCGTCCGGAAGATTTCTCGCAAGTCGTGGTCAAGCGTAACGGCGACCAGATCGTGCGCCTGAACCAGGTGGCCGAGATCAAGGATGGCTACGCCGATATCAACAGCCTCTCCATGCGCAGCGGCAAGCCGAACGTCGGCATCATGATCTCGCGTGCCCGTGACGCCTCGACCGTGTCGCTGGCCAAGAAAGTGCACAAAGTCGTCGAGGAAGTCAGCAAGGAACTGCCGGAAGGCACCAAGCTGGAAGTCACCCGCGACGGCGGCGAAGATGCACAAAGCAGCCTGAACAACGTGATCGAAGCCCTGGTGCTGGGCGCCATTCTCACCATCTTCGTGGTCTACGCCTTCCTGAATTCCTGGCGCTCGACCCTGATCACCGCACTGTCGCTGCCGACCTCGGTGCTGGCCGCCTTCATCGCGGTCTGGCTGTGCGGCTTCACCCTGAACTTCATGACCCTGCTCGGCCTGTCGCTGGCGATCGGCGTGCTGATCGACGATGCGATCGTGGTGCGGGAAAACATCGTGCGCCACATGGAACTGGGTTCGGACCGCCGCACCGCGGCCCTGGAAGGCACCGCCGAGATCGGCATGGCCGTGGCTGCGACCACCTTCTCGATCATGGCCGTGTTCATCCCGGTCGCCTTCATGCCCGGCATTTCGGGCGAGTGGTTCGGCCCGTTCGCGCTCACCGTGACCTGCTCGGTGATCGTCTCGCTGTTGATCTCCTTCACGCTCGACCCGATGCTGTCGGCCTACTGGGGCGACCCTCCAGGCCACCACCACGCGCCGAAAAAGGGCCTGGGCAAGATGCTGGACCGTTTCAACCACTGGTTCGACCACCAGTCCGACCGCTACGGCCGCGTGATCGCGTGGGCGCTGCACCACCGCATCTGGATGGCCATCATCGCCGTGCTGAGCCTGGTCGGCGCGATCGCCCTGCACGCCGCATTCGGTGGCTCGAGCTTCCTGCCGAAGGCGGACAACGGCGCCATCATGGTCGAGATCCGGGTGCCGGCCTCGTCGAGCGTGGAGTACTCGCGCCGCAAGGTGGAAGCGGCAGCTTCGCTGGCGCGCGAAATCAAGGAAACCAAGGACACCAACAGCAACGTCAACCTGAGCGGCGGCCGCGTCTATGTCGACATCGGCAAGCGCCGCTCGCGTGACCGCACCGCGGCCGAAATCGCGGCGGAACTGCGCGAGAAGGTCAGCCGCCTGGTGGGCGCCGAGTACACCGTGATCGACGACCTGAGCGGCGGCGGCAAGCCGGTGCAGGTGCAGTTCACCGGCCCGGATTCGCGCAAACTGATGGAGCTGACCACCGCCTACATGGAAAAGCTGCGCGAAGTGCCGGGCGCGGTCGACGTCACCCTGTCGGAGCAGGATCCGAAGAACGAGCTGCAGATCGTGCTCGACCGGGGCCTGGCCAACGCCATGGGCATCTCGATCAATGACGCCGCCCAGTCGCTGCGCGTGGCCTTCGCCGGCATCGAAGTGGGCGACTGGGTCGACCCGAGCAACGAGACCCGCGACGTCGCCGTGCGCCTGCACCCGGACGACCGCGTGAGTACCGAGAGCATCGAGCGCCTGCCGATTTCGGTCAGCGGCACCGGCATGATGGTGCCGCTCGAGCAGATCGCCACCATTACCATGGGCAAGGGCCCGGCCGGCATCCGCCACCGCGACGGCGAGCGCATGATCACGGTCTCGGCCAACGCCCAGGGCCGGTCGGCCGGCGAAGTGACGGGCGACGCCATGAAGCTGGCCAAGACCTTCGACTTCCCCCCGGGCTATGGCTTGAAGCTGGGCGGCGCCGGCCAGGACCAGCAGGAAGTGTTCAGCGCGATGGGCATCTCGCTGCTCTCCGGTATCGGCCTGATGTACTTGATCCTGGTGATGCAGTTCGGTTCCTTCACGGCGCCGCTGGGCGTGATGCTGTCGCTGCCGCTGTCCCTGATCGGGGTGGTGCTGGCGCTGCTGCTGACCAAGAACACCCTCAACCTGATGAGCCTGATCGGCGTCATCATGCTGATGGGCCTGGTCGCCAAGAATGCGATCCTGCTGCTGGATGCGGCGCGCGAACTGGAGAAAGAGGGCGTGGAACGCGAGGAAGCGCTGATGGCCGCCGGCCGCAAGCGCCTGCGTCCGATCCTGATGACGACCTTCGCGCTGATCGCCGGCATGCTGCCGGTGGCGCTGGCCCTGGGCGACTCGGGCGAGTTCTACCAGCCGCTGGCGATCGCGATCATCGGCGGCACCATCACCTCGACCTTCCTGACCCTGCTGGTGGTGCCGACTTTCTACGACAGTATCGAGATCGCCCGCGACCGCATGTTCGCGAAGTTCAACCGCCGCGCCGAACGCCGCAACACGGCCTACGCCTTCGTCATGACCTTCTTCGAGGCGATCCTGACGATCCTGATGGTGCGCTTCGTGTTCCGCATGATCGTGGCGCTGGTGCGCTTCGCCACCGGCCGCCGCGGTGGCAAGGCGATGCCGGCTTAATCCATCGGGGCTGCGGCCCCGCAGCAAATGAAAACGGCCAGCCATGCGCTGGCCGTTTTCGTTGTGGAAACTACATTGGCACGTAAAAACTGCCGAATTTGAGGCGGGGAGGGAGGTAACTCTACTATACTGTCGGGTCAGTTCCTCTTCATCTTTACGCCATGTCCCCGTCCCGCCCTGTCCCCGCCGCACCCGCATCCGACCTGACCTGGCTTTCCGGCGGTGGCGAGATGGGCGCCCTGATCCGCTCGATGGACTGGTCCACCACGCCGCTGGGGCCGCTGGAAACCTGGCCGCAAAGCCTGCGCACCACGGTCAGCCTGTGCCTGTCCTCGACCTTTCCGATCCTGGTGTGCTGGGGCGAGCAGGACATCCAGATCTACAACGATGCCTACCGCCCGATCTGCGGCGACCTGCATCCGGCCTCGATGGGCGGCGCGTTCAAGGAAGTGTGGGCCAGCGCGCTGCCGGTGGTGGGCGCCGCGTTCGACCGCGCGCACCAGGGCGAGGGCGTCTACATCAAGGACCAGCAGATGTTCCTCGACCGCTACGGCTATCTCGAGGAGGCCTTCATGACCTTCTCGTTCTCGCCGATCCGCGACGAGTCGGGCGAAGTCGGCGGGGTGTTCCACCCGATCACCGAGGGCACCGGCCTGGTGCTGAGCGCGCGCCGCACCCAATGCCTGCGCGACCTGTCGGCCAGCCTGGCGGACGCCCGCACGCTCGACGAGATCGGGCGCGACCTGGAAGCCCACGGCGAGCAGCTGGCGCTCGACGTGCCCTATATGCTGTTCTACCAGGCGGATGAGGATGGAAAGGTGCTGCTGCGCGGCCGCACCGGCGTCGACGCCGACAGCGAACTGGCGCCGGCGACCGCGCTTCTCGGCGAGGCCCCCTGGCCCTTCGCCGCGGCCTCCGCCAGCGGCCAGGCGCAGACGGTACACGGCCTGGCGCCACGCATCGGCGGCGCACGTTGCGGGCCCTACGAGCAACTGCCCGATACCGCGATGGTGCTGCCGATCCTGCTGCCCGGCCAACCCGACGCCTTCGGCTACCTGGTGGCCGGCGTCAGCGCCTGCCGCGCACTCGACCCGGCCTATCTGGATTTCTACGACCGCCTGGGCGCCGCGGTGGCCACCGCGGCCGGCAACGTAATCGCCTACGAGCAGGAGCAGCGCCGCGCCGAAGAGCTGGCGCGCATCGACCGCGCCAAGACCGCCTTCTTCTCGAATGTCTCGCACGAATTCCGCACGCCGCTGACCCTGATCCTGGGGCCGCTGGACGACGCCCTGCTGGATGCCGACGAGCCGCTCGGTCCGCGCCAAAGGCGCCGCCTCGACCTCACGCACCGCAATGCGCTGCGCCTGCTGAAACTGGTCAACTCGCTGCTCGACTTCTCGCGCATCGAGGCCGGCCGGGTGCAGGCCAGCTTCGCACCCGCCGACCTGGGACGCCTGACGCTCGACCTGGCCAGCGTGTTCGAATCGACCATGGCCAAGGGCGGCCTGGCGTATGCGGTGGAGGCCGAGGACCTGGGCGAGCCGGTCTGGGTCGACCGCGACATGTGGGAGAAAGTCGTCTTCAACCTGCTGTCGAACGCCTTCAAGTTCACCCTTGAGGGCGGCGTAACGGTGCGCCTGGCAAGGGTCGACGACATGGCCCAGCTCACCGTCTGCGACACCGGTTCCGGCATCCCGGAAAGCGAACTGCCGCGTGTGTTCGAGCGCTTCCACCGGGTCGAGGGCGCGGCCGGGCGCAGCTACGAGGGCACCGGCATCGGCCTGGCGCTGATCCAGGAACTGGTGCGCCTGCACGGCGGCGCCATCACGGTGCACAGTACGGTGGGCGAGGGCACCCGTTTCGAGGTGCGCCTGCCCTTCGGCCACGAACACCTGCCGGCCGAGCGCGTCGCCGCCGCGCAGCTGACGTCGGAGGCGCCGGCCGCGCGTACCGGCGCCGCCTTCGTCGAGGAGGCGCTGCGCTGGCTGCCGGACGCCGACCAGACGCTGGCGCCGGTGCCGTCGCAATCGCCGGCGCCGGCCGCGCCGGCCGCGCCGATCGCCGACCGCCGCGGTCCGCGTCCGCGCATCCTGGTGGCGGACGACAACAACGATATGCGCGGCTACCTGAAAAGCCTGCTCGAGCCGCATGCCGACGTCGCGGTCTGCGCCGACGGCGAGCAGGCGTTCCACTTGGTCGAGCAGGACCCGCCCGACCTCTTGATCACGGACGTGATGATGCCGGTGCTGGACGGCTTCGGCCTGCTGGCGCGGATCCGCGCCGACGCCGCGCTGCGCCGGGTGCCGGTGATGCTGCTGTCGGCGCGCGCCGGCGAGGAGGCCAAGGTCGAGGGCCTGCAGGCCGGCGCCGACGACTACATGGTCAAGCCGTTTGCCGCCAGCGAGCTGCTGGCGCGCGTGCGCGGGCAGCTGGCGCAGGCCGAGGAACGGCGCCGCCAGGCCCAGGCGACGGCGTCGCGCGAACAGTATTTCCGCGACCTGGTCGACGCCGCGCCGGTGATCCTGTGGACCACCGACGCCGACGAGCAGTGCACCTACCTGAGCCAGCGCTGGTACGACTTCACCGGCCGCACCCCCGAGCAGGACCTCGGGCGCGGCTGGCTCGACAACGTCCATCCCGACGACCTCGAGCGCACCGTCGCCACTTACCTCGACGCGGCGGCGGCGCGCGCACCGGTATCGCTCGATTTCCGCCTGCGCCGCAGCGATGGCAGCTACCGCTGGGTGATCGACAACGGCCTGCCGCGCGTCGACGAGGCCGGCCAGCACGCCGGCTACGTCGGCACCGTGATCGACGTCCACGAGCGGCGCCTGCTGCAGGAGCGCTTCGAGCAGGTGGCGCGCGCCGGCGACATCGGCGCCTGGTTCGCCGACGCGCCGTTCAACCGCTTCCAGCTGAACAGCGAGATGGCGCGCCACCTGGGCCTGGGCGACTGCGGCCATGCCCACGTGCGCGAGCTGCTGGACACGATCGACCCAGGCGACCGCGCACGGGTCGAGTTCAGCATGCGGCGCGCGCTGGACGAGGGCAGCCTCGATGTCGAGTTCCGCACCGGCCCCGCGCATGGCGCGCGCTGGCTGCGCGCGCTCGGCTGGTACGGCCGCGGCGACGGCCAGCAGGTGCTGCGCTTCGACGGCGTCACCCTGGACGTCGGCAGCCACAAGGCGGCCGAGCAGGATCTGCGGCGCCTGGCCGATGAGCTGAGCGAGAAGAACCGTCAGCAAAGCGAATTCCTGTCGACCCTGGCGCACGAGCTGCGCAACCCGCTGGCGCCGATCCGCGCCGGCATCGAATTGATGCAGGCCGGCGGCAGCCCGGCGCGCCAGCGCGAGGTGCAGGGCATGATGCGGCGCCAGGTCGAGCACATGGTGCACCTGGTCGACGACCTGCTCGACATGGCGCGCCTGGCCGAGGGCAAGGTCACGCTGCGGCTCGACGACGTGCTGCTGCAGCAGGTGGTGGACGAGGCGGTGGCGATGTGCACGCCCCTGATCAGCGCGCGCAGCCACCGCCTGGCGTTGCGCCTGCCGCCGGCGCCGCTGACCCTGAACGGCGACCGCCATCGCCTGGCCCAGGTGATCAGCAACCTGGTCAACAACGCCGCCAAGTACACCCCGGACGGTGGCGACATCACGGTCGCCGCGCAGCTTGACGGCGTTGAGCTGCGCATCGACGTGATCGACACCGGCATCGGCATTGCGCCCGCGGTGCTGCCGACCGTATTCGACATGTACGCGCAAGGCAGCGCCAGCGAAGCGATGGGCGACGGCGGCCTCGGCGTGGGCCTGAACCTGGTGCAGCGCCTGGTCCAGCTGCACGGCGGCCGCGTGGCGGCCGCCAGCGACGGCGAAGGGCAGGGCAGCCGCTTCTCGGTGTGGCTGCCAGTGCCGCCGGTGCAGCCGGGCCAGGCGCCGGTACCGGCATCCGGTCAGACCGCCGCCACCGAGCTGCAGCCTACAGCGCCGGCGCCTGGGCTGCGGGTGCTGGTGGTCGACGACAACCTCGACGCCGCCGACATGCTCGCCTCGCTGCTGGAAATCGGCGGCCACCAGGCACGCGTGGCGCACGACGCCGCCGGCGCCCTGGCCGCGGCGCGGATGGAGCCGCCGCAGGTCGTGTTCCTCGACATCGGCCTGCCCGACATGAGCGGCCACGAGGCTGCCCGCCTGCTGCGCCAGGTCGACGGCATGGGCGAGGCGATGCTGGTCGCGCTCACCGGCTGGGGCACCGACGACGACCGCCGCAAGTCGCGCGAGGCGGGGTTCGATCATCACCTCACCAAGCCGGCGGAATTCGATGCGGTGGACCGGTTGCTGGCCGAGGCGCAGTCCGCACGGGGAGGCGCCCAAAGCGACAAGTGAGCGGTCCCACAAAAACAAAAGCCAGCCCAAAGGCTGGCAATCGCTGCACCCCGGGCGGGATGCGGGGGTAAAACGGCAGGAAGCCCGTCTTCCGGACGGGCCGGAAGTCCCGGAACCCGCGTGGCGGGCTCCGTTCCTTGCCAGGCGGACGGCTTACTGGCCGGTGGTCGGCGGGGTGGTGGTGCCGGTGCCGGTAGTGCCGGTGCCGGTGGTGCCGGTGGCCGGTGGCGTGGTAGTGGCGCCGGTGGCCGGGTCGGTCATGGTGCCGGTTGCGCCGGTGCCGGTGGCGGCCGGGTCGGTCATGGTGCCGGTAGTGCCGGTAGCGCCAGTGCCCATGTCGCCGGTCGTGCCGGTGCCGGTGGTGCCGGTGCCGGTCGCGCCGGTGCCGGTGTCACCCGTGGTGCCGGTGGCGCCCGAGGTGCTGCTCGGGGTGGTCGCCGAGGTGTCCGGGGTGGTGGTCGTGGTGTCGGTCGCCGGCTCGTTCTTGCGGCAAGCGCCCAGCAGGGAGGCCAACACGGCAGCAGTCAGCAGGATTTTCGGTGCTTTGGTCAGTGCGTTCATTGTTTAACTCCTCGTTTCACGTCTATCTTGTGCCACAGGTTCCAGGTGAGCCGTGGAATGCCCATGACGCCAGGGTTAGGTCCTCCGAGGGTTCTTGATAAACCCAGCAGTGGAACCATCAGGGAACCGACGCAATACGCGGCCCCGAGTTCGGTGCACGACTCCGGCGAACCTTGGACCGTCATCCGGCCGGCCAGTTCAGGAAATCGCACGCCGCGTACTCCTTCCCGCTTTCGCGGAAATTGCTGGAAAACAGGCGCTACACACCCATTCCCCAAGCCACCGGCGCAGGCCGGATGGTTTCCTGCTCGCCGGATGCTTCGCCGGCAATGTGTTCCAACAGCGCGGGAATTTCCTGCGAAATTTCCCTTGCCAAGTATCCGAGTGTGCCCAGGCGCCGCGCCAATCGTTCGCCGGCGCGCGCATGCAGGGCCACGCCCCAGCATGCGGCCTGGTCGAGCGCCGCGCCGCGCGCCGCCAGCCCGGCGATGATGCCGGCGAGTACGTCTCCCGAGCCAGAGATCGCCAGGCCGACATTGCCGCCCTCATGCTGGTACAACGTTCCATCCGGCGTTGCGATGACAGTGCGCGCGCCTTTTAATGCGACCACCGCATTCCAGTCGCGCGCCGCATCCAGCGCGCGCGGATCGGGCTCGGCGCAGATGTCGTCTTTCGCGATACCGGTCAGGTGCGCCATCTCGCCCGCGTGCGGGGTCAGGATCACCGGGCGCTCGAAGCGCCAGGGCCTGCATTGTTCCCAGCCGGCCGGCGGGTGCAGCAGGGCGCCCATGGCGCAGGCGTCCAGCACCACAGTCGCCCCGGCCGCTTCGAAGCGCGGCAGCAGCGCATGCACCAGCGCCGCGGTGGCCGGCTCGTCGCGCATGCCGGGGCCGACCAGGATCGCATCGACGCGATCGGCCAGCGGGTCGAGGCTGACCATGGCGTCGAGGCTGAATCCGTCGCTGTCGTGTTCCTGCAGCCCGATCACGCGCGCCTCGGGCATGGCCAGCGCCACCAGCTGCGCCACGCTGTGCCCGGTGGCGATGGTGAGCTTGCCGGCGCCGGCGCGCAAGGCGGCAGTGGCCGCCAGAATAATTGCGCCAGGCATTTCGCAGGAGCCACCCAGCACCAGCACGTGGCCGCGGATTTCCTTGTCGCCCTCGATGGCCGGCATCGGCACCGCCCAGCTGCGCAGCAGGGCGGTATCGACGTCGTGCACGGCGGTGGCGCGGGAAGGCGTGTCCATGATGGGCTCGAGTAGTCCGTTATGCCTTGGGCGCCGCGGGCAGGTCCTTGCTCGCGGTAACCGGCGTGCCGGTCACTTCGAGCGGGGCCACGAAGTTCACGAGGCGCAGCGCCATGTCGCCGCCCTTGCCCAGCGCTGGATCGAAGGCGTAGGAGGTGACCGAGCAGTTCGGCACGTCGCCGGCGCGGTCGGCCTCGAGGATGGCCTGTTCGCTGAGGTGTTCGAACAGGTAGCGGAAGCAATTGACCGTAACCTGGTGGGCGACGATCAGCACGCGCTCGCGGCTGTACTCGCGGTTCATGGTGTCGACCACGCTGCGCAGGCGCAGGATCACGTCGCACCAGCTCTCGCCGCCGGGCGGACGGAAATAGAACTTGCCGACGTGCTGGCGCTGTTCGTACAGATCGGGATGGTGGTGGGCGATGCCGAAGGTGGTGAGGCGGTCGAGGATGCCGAATTCCTTCTCGCGCAGGCGCTCGTCGGATTCGACCACGAGGCGACTCCGGTCAAGGCGCTGCATCATGATGTTGGCAGTCTCGGCAGCGCGCACGTAGGGCGAGTGCAGGATCACGGTCGGCTGCTGTTCCGGCGCCAGCGCCGCGAACCAGGAGCCGAGCGCTTGCGCTTGCCGTTCGCCGAGTTCCGACAGCGGCACGTCGACGTCGCGGTCGGCGATGTCGATGCGGTGTCCGGCGGCTGCTTCCGCCAGATCACGCGCGACATTGCCGGCGCTTTGCCCGTGCCTGACCAGCCAGATCTCCTGCGGCCACTTTTGTTCCATCACCAATCCATCTTCGATGTTGACATGGCGTCATCATAGACGGATTCTGCGGGCGCAAAGCGCACGATTGCGGCTCTTCCGCACTGGCTCGCCGCAGCGTGGGAAGGGTCTTACAAGCCCCTGTTTTTCTCTACATTTTGAGCGATCAAACTACCTGTTCATCACCGTCCAGGTTGACCTCGGCATCGCTCGCGAACACGCGCATGTCCTGCTGGCCGAGCACGCGCCCGGTGATGGTGCCGGCGGTGATGGAGCCGCTCACGTTGAGCGCGGTGCGGCCCATGTCGATCAGCGGCTCGACCGAGATCAGCAGGCCCGCCAGCGCCACCGGCAGGTCCATCGCCGACAGCACGATCAGCGCGGCGAAGGTGGCGCCGCCGCCGACCCCGGCCACGCCGATCGAGCCGAAGGCGATGATGGCCAGCAGCGGCAGCAGGAAGGACGCCGTCATCGGGTCGATCCCGACGGTGGGCGCGATCATGACCGCCAGCATGGCCGGATAGATGCCGGCGCAGCCGTTCTGGCCGATGGTGGCGCCGAACGAGGCGGCAAAGTTGGCGATGCCTTCCGGCGTACCCAGGCGCGTGGTCTGGGTCGCCACGCTCATCGGGATCGCGCCGGCGCTGGTGCGCGAGGTGAAGGCGAAGGCCAGCACCGGGAAGATCTTCTTGGCATAGCGCAGCGGATTCAGGCCGCCGCCCGCGATGATCAAGAGGTGCACGCAGAACATCAATGCAAGTGCGCAGTAGGACGCGGCAACGAAGCTGGCCAGGCCGAGGATGTCCTGCAGGCTCGAACTCGACACTACCTCGGCCATCAGCGCGAACACGCCGAACGGCGTCAGGCGCAGCACCAGGGTCACCATGCGCATCACGATGACGTGGGCCACGTGCACGAAGTCACTGAACGACTGGAACACTTCCGGCTTCTTGCCGGCGATGCCGGTGGCCGAAACGCCGACGAAGATCGAGAACACCACCACTGCGATGGTCGAGGTCTTGCGCGCCCCGGTCATGTCCAGGAAGGGGTTCGCGGGAATGAACGACAGGATCATGCTTGGCAGCGAGATTTCCTTGGCCGCGGCCAGGTTGCCTTGCAAGTATTCACCACGCGCCACTTCCGCGGTCGAGGCGGTGAGGCCGACGGCGGTCAAGCCGAAGGTCTTGGCCATCAGGACGCCGATCGCCGCGGCGATCACCGTGGTGACGAGCAGGATGCCGATGGTGAGCGTGCTGATCGCGCCGAGCGAGGAGGCGTTGCGCAGCTTGAGGATGGCCTGCACGATCGACACCATGATCAAAGGGATCACGATCATCTGCAGCAGTTTCACGTAGCCGCTGCCGAGCAGGTCGAACCAGGCATTGGTGGCCGCGATGTCGGGCGAGCCGGCGCCGTAGATGGCTTGCAGGGCGGCGCCGAGCACCACGCCGAGGCCGAGGCCGGTGAAGACGCGCTTGGTGAAGGAGACGTGGTTGGCTTGCAGGCGATAGAGCAGGACGCAGACGAGGAGGGCGATGACCAGGTTGATCAAGAGCGGAAAATTCATTGTTGCCTTTTCTGAGCAGCTCATGCGCTGCGGAAATCAAGGAACTATTCTATAGGCAAACCAGCATGTTTGTCGGTCGTCTCCTCAGCCTGTTTAGGAATATGGAAATACCAAAAATGCACGGGAAAATATCGTCATGCTAATGCTTTGTGGCAATTGAACGACGAAGGGCTTAGGTCTGGCGCAATGCCGCTGGTCAATCCGCCCGGCTCGTGACAAGCTGGTCCAAGATGTTTGTTTCCGCCAGTCATTCTTACAAGAGCCTCCATGTTCAAACACATCACCATCAAAACCCGGCTGATCTTCGTGATTGCCTTCCTGGCAGCCGAACTGATCGTCGGCGCAGTCGTCGGTATCGTCAATCTTGGCACCGCCAATGCCGAGCTCAAGAACCTGTACGACAACCGGCTCGTCGCGCAAGGCCAGCTCAGCCGCGTAATGCAGCTGATTACGGCCAACCAGCTGATCGTCGCGAAGGCAGCCAACGTCGCCGACGCGGCCCAGCGCGACGCGCTGTTGGCCGAGGTCGACGCGAATATCGCAAGCGTCTCGGCATCCTGGAAAGCGTACGAGGACACCGATAACACGGCCGAGGAAACCGTCTTGATCGGGAAGTTCGTCGAAGCCCGCAAGACCTTCCTGGCGCAGGGCCTGCAGCCGGCCATCGCGGCGGTGCGTGCCGGCGACGGCGCGCGCGCCAACCAGCTGGTGGCGGGCGACATGGCGCGCCTGTTCCAGCCGGTGAACGCGACCGGCAGCGAGTTGATCGCACTCCAGCAGCGGGTCGCCAGGGCTGACTACGAAGCCTCGCAAGCGACCTATGAACTGGTGCGCCTGGTCTGCCTGGCGGGCCTGGCTTTCGGCCTGGTGATGGCAGCCCTGATCGGCTGGCTGCTGATCCGCGCCATCGTGCGGCCGATCGAGCGCGCGGTCGAAATCGCCGGCGCCGTCGCTGCTGGCGACCTGACCCAGAAGATCGAAGTCGACTCGCGCGACGAGACCGGCCGCCTGCTGCAGGCGCTGAAGGACATGAACGCTTCCCTGGTGAGCATCGTGACCCAGGTGCGCGGCGGCACCGACACCATTGCCACCGCCTCTGGCGAGATCGCGGCGGGCAACCTCGATCTGTCGAGCCGCACCGAACAGCAGGCCGGCTCGCTGGAAGAGACCGCCTCGTCGATGGAAGAACTGACGTCGACCGTCAAGCAGAACGCCGACAACGCGCGCCAGGCCAATGTGCTTGCGGCCTCGGCGCAGCAGGTGGCGGGTAAGGGCGGCGAAGTGGTGGAGCAAGTGGTCAAGACCATGGGCGCCATCAACAGCTCGGCGACGCGCATCGTCGACATCATCGCCGTGATTGACGGTATCGCCTTCCAGACCAATATCCTGGCGCTGAACGCGGCAGTCGAAGCGGCACGGGCCGGCGAGCAGGGCCGCGGCTTTGCAGTGGTGGCGGGCGAGGTGCGCAATCTGGCCCAGCGTAGCGCCGCGGCAGCCAAGGAAATCAAGGGACTGATCGACGACTCGGTGGAGAAAGTGCACCACGGTTCCGAACTGGTTGACCAGGCGGGCGCCACGATGGCCGAGATCGTCCAGAGCGTGGGCCGCGTGACCGACATCATCAGCGAGATCAGCGCCGCCAGCCAGGAGCAGACCGCCGGCATCGAGCAGATCAACAGCGCGGTGACGCAGATGGATCAGGTGACGCAGCAGAACGCGGCGCTGGTCGAGGAAGCCTCGGCGGCGGCCCAGGCGCTGCAGGAAGAAGCACGCGCGCTGGCGCAGGCGGTCGGGACCTTCCGCCTCGACGCTTCGGCGTCGGCGGCGGTGAAGCCGGCAGTGAAGCCGGCCGTCAAGGCGCAGGCGCGGATTGCAGCGAGCCCGGTGGTGAGGCAACCGGTCGTGAAAGCTGCGGCGAAGCCGGCGCCGAAAGCCGCAGCGAAACCGCAGGCGCGTGCCGCGAAACAGGCGCAGCCGGCTGATGCGACGGAGGGCTGGGAAGAGTTCTGACGCCGGCGTAAAACCCCGCGTCATGCAACAGGGCGCTGCGACCGAAGTCGCAGCGCCCTGTTTTTTTGCCTCAAGCCCGTTAGGGCCGGCAGCTTATTCGAAGGCGATCACGAGGGCGGCGAGGCCCACGCAGAGGCCGAGCGCGACGCTGATGCGCTGGCGCAGGCTCTTCGAAACGACCTGCTTGGCAAAGCGGCGTTTCGGCGCCGCCGGATTGCTGCGGTCGACGGTGGCCGAATGGATGGATGGGTGGGTGTGCTCGGTGTTCATCAAAGTCTCCTTGTTGCCGTCTCCACCGGAGATAGGCGTCCTATGGTTGGTGCTCATGTGAGCGGAAATCTGGAGTGGGCTCGGTCGGGCCTGGTAAGGGGCTCGCCGAGCTCAGGCAAGCCGGACGGATGAAAGCGGGGGTGCGCACAGGGCGATCGCGACGCGATGATGGCGTGCGACAGGGAAGTGCGGAAGAGATGTGCTCGACATGCTGTCTATAACCCACGCTGCGACTTCAATGATCCGTCCGTGACGGCGCTACGGCCCACACGGGCCGTGCCGGATGGCTTGCACGGGACGTTATTTATTCTACATGGTAGAGAGCCGCGCGCAAGGGTGCACACGTTTCCTTCCATATCGAAGGTGTGCCGTAAGCCAACTGACTATACCAATATCTCGCTGGCGCGATGGAATGTCAAGTAACTGGCGTGCGGCGTCGGCAGAAACCAACAGTATCGTCTTACGAAATTCTTATCGAAGCAGAGTGGAACTTGCTGGTTGCAGGCGCGTCCTAACGAATAGCACCGGCATTAGCGTAGCCAGCGCCGGCTCACTCATCGATTTGCTTATCGCTTTCGCGAGGAACGATCATGCGCGTCTATTCTCTGGCACTGGGTGCCACTATACTTTTTTGTTTGAGCAATGCAGCTGCGCAGTCCGGTGCTTCGGGTGCTTATCCGGCCAGCGGCGAAACGCAGGTGCAGAGCGTTCGCATCCAGCCGACACCTGCCCAGCGGGTGCTCGACGCCGATCCGGACGCGGTTAGCGGACAGTACCGGCTGTCGAACGGCTGGGTGCTGAAGGTCGAGCCTGGCTCGAGTGGGATCTGGACCCGGATCGATTACCAGCGGCCGCGGCGCCTGGCTGCGATGGCGGCGGATACCTATGCTTCGCACGATGGGAATGTGTGGATGCGATTTGACGTGAAACGTGACGAGATGGTGATGCGGTATGTGCCGCAGGATCGGCTGGCCGGGGTGGTTGAGGTGAGGGCGACATTAGCGCGACGCTGAGGCCCAAGGTTTCGAACGCCATGGGGATTTCGACATCAGTACTCTCTGCGAAGGCGCCCATACAATCCTGGTATGGTTCCGTTTTGCTTTTGCTGCGTCAGACTATTAGAGAAGGCTCCATAGGCCTCAATCCAAACGGGCGCGCTGCCGATCAGTTTGCACCCACATTCCGTTTTGCACCCATCGACGGCAACGGGCACTCCGTCGACTGTTAGTGTATTGTGTGAAGTAATGATCTTGTTTATCCCATGTGGCTTGCCGCCAGGATAGAGCAGTGGACAGTCAACTTTGTCACCTAAGCGCGCGATCGCTTTTCCCCTAATGTCGTGGTTAGCAGAACCGCTGATAACTTTCCCGCCATGATCAGTTTTGTCTCCAACGGTAATGATCTTCAATGACATTTCGCCTCCGGGGAATCGGTGAAGCGGTCAGTTCTTTTGACTGGCGGACTTAGGCTGGTCAACGTCCTGCATCACCGTAATACAATTCGAACTCAGTTATTGATCAGCGAAACCGAAAATATTCCTAAATGATGTTTACGACATGTAGCTTCTCAGCTTTGTTTAAGGCAACGTCCGGTGGGGCTTCCCAGCTATTTAACGAGTCTAAGTAATCACGTGACGTGGATTCGGTCGGCGCGGAGGCAACAAGTGACTCACTTAAGCACGGATGTGCCAATCTACATTTCTTAAATAAATTTTTCCCCAGCCCAACGTGAATGACAGCAATATTCATTAATCGCCTCCCAGTACGAATATCGAGGTATTTTAATTTGTGGGGATCCGTACTCATGTAATAGGCTTGCCATCGATCCAAAATCCGGGCCTTGACCTCATGCCAGATTTCAGGACAAACTCACATCCAATCAGCACGTCATCAAGCACATAACACGTTCCAAGTTGCTTGGTAGTTGATATAATGTAATATTCTAAAATCACATCTTCATCAATGCGACGTAGTTCCTCAATTAAGCTTTCTATACCCAAAGTTTGTTTCTCTTGTAAACGCGACGTTTCCAATCGCCTTATTGCTTGGTTTAAAGAAAAATAGACTGTGCAATTTTGTGATTTGACTGAAGCACTTTCCTGCTCCGCTAAAAGTAACACTTGTCGCAAGTTTTCAGTCCACGGCGCAACAGTGCGATTGAGCAATTCCATTAAGTAAGCAAGCGTAGTTTTCATTTGCATCCTCGCGAGAAACAGTGATGCCTGTCCTGATACCTTCTTGTAACATTTCTAGTTTCCCCCCCAATCATTTATCTGAGTCAGCCCCATTTCCGAGTATCGCTTTCCCCAGGTGTGCCTGTAGGTACGCTTAATAAAACGCCTCCGGCACCTTCTTTGTTCGCATGCTGCAGCGCGAGTTCCTATCTGGCGTCCAAGAAACGTAGTGACGGTGTCCAGTATGGCCCCCTTCAGCATGCTTTTCAGGCGAAGTTCGCTCATCGGGATTGGCCGGTTTAACAGTTCCTAGTTTCGCGTCCTCAAGTGCAGGGTCCTTGGCGCTGATTCCTCGATGCAGCTGAGGACAAGAAGTAGGACCAAGTGGATCAATCGACTGTACTGGATTTAGTGAGTACTGATATAAGTTTATACCGCCCGCTAGTTAAATCGGGTCTTGCGAAATGTATCGCACCGAAGCCGGAGAGCCTGTCAGGATTTTTGTGTGCGGGGCCGTCTCGTTAAGGCCTAGTGGTTCGCGTTAGTGAACCGCTCTCCGAACATAATTGCGAACTGGTTGGCTGCCTGCTTCCAGGTCCGCGGTGGCATCTTCCAATCTTTTTCGATATTGCGCAAGGCGAGGTACAGCAATTTTGTTGCAGATTCATCGGTGGGGAAGTGCCCGCGGATCTTGACGATCTTCCGAAGGCGCATGTTCAGACTTTCAATGGCATTGGTCGTATAGATGATCGTGCGAACCTCGGGCGGGCACATCTGCGTTCTGCATGGTCCTAATATTATTAGAACTCATTAGTTGATCCCCAATGCTGAAAATGTCCCTGAGTAAGCTCGAGTTGCATCTTTCGAAAGGACATAGTCACCTGTTCTAAAAATTCCTACGTTCCTTTTTCGCTTACTCATTTATCTGAGTTCAGCACATATTCTAAAAATTTATGCTTAACAATAACTATTCTATGGAATAATATTACCGAGGTTTCATAAAGATTGCTACGTCAAATGAACGAACTTCATAGCTCACCTCAAGTTCTCCCCATTCAAAGCGCCACGTACGTGCTCCCGTTTTTTTATTGCTGGGAGGAGATCCAACCTTATTTTTCACGAAATCCGACAACAGTTGATATTCATCTGTCATCGCCTTTTCACTTACGTCGTCCCACCCTTTCATCGGGCGATCTAGCCAACGCAATAGGAACCACTCAATCTTTTTTCCTCGCAATCTGATGAATACGCCAAATTTCATGCCGTCTTCCTCAGTCTCTACGTAGTAGTAAGTCCTGCCTCCACTGCTTTCTCGCCTCTCAATTAAACCTTTTTCTGAGAGATCATTCAAGTCTTGATGTTTAGAAACGGCGAGAAAATTATCTGCATCAAGATCGACTTTTCCTTCGGCAAAATTGATCATGGGCTAGTCAACTCCATAATTGAACGTTTTTTCATATTTTTACGATCTTTCTTTGTAATGTAATACTGCGTTCCACCACCTGGTCCATACTGGTCATTGGCTAAGGCGAGAGCCTTTGCTACGCACAAATCTTCCTTTAGTGTAAATGCCTGTACGCGCTGCCTCGGACCATACGGAAACAAGTCAGGATCTTTTCCAGAGTGGCCTACTTGCGTCGCCTCATGATATGCATTTACTGATTTTTTTGACTTAGTCAGAGTAGCTTCGTCAGCAAAGAATCCGCCTGGTCCCCTTGGACCGTAAGGGTGTAAGGTGTAGACAGTAGTTCCTTTTGGCAACATAATATTTGTCCAGTGGTCCTTATTAGGGTACCACTTGTTGCTTTGAAATCTAGCCGCACCATGCGACGGATTTTTCGTGCCAGAACACGGAGTACCACTACAGGCTGGACAAGCTGCCTTCTTCTTCTCGGGTCTCAGGCCCAATGGGTCGATCCAACCGGTTGGATTGAGTGCGTACTGATAAGCATTCAGCCCACCAAGCAGTCCGATGGGGTCAGTTGATATATAGCGTGCGCCCTCCGGATCATAGTATCGATAGCGGTTGTAGTGCAGTCCCGTCTCATCATCAAAATATTGCCCTTGGAAGCGGATCGGATTCCGAATCCCCGCTTTGTATGCCGCCTCGCTGATCGCTTCTTTCGCTTGCCCCCACGCCTTGTACCGCGCCGACCATGCGACCATGCCCTTGCAATCCGTCAATTCCTGCGGTGTACCTAAATGATCGCATTGATAAAAGGCGATCTCTTCCTTGCCGAACGGTTCGGCCTTTTGCTCGAGCTCCCCATTCCACAGCGGGTCGAGCGCAAAATCATACTTTCCATCGTTCCCTGCCATCATCGCCTTAACATCAGTAGTGGGCGCTAGTAGAAGCACTCGGCTTCGCGTGGCCAGCACTATCGGCGCGAAGCTGTCGCGCTCGTACACGTAGTGCACTGTTCGTTCATCTGAAAAGCGGCTCCGGTACACACTGCATTCCAGCGCGAGTGTGTCGCCGTCCCAGCCGTACATGGTCCGGGCCGTCTCGCGGACAGCGCCGCCTTCGACTACGTGGCCGTGCTTGGCGATGCGCCGCCCCAGTGGATCGTAAACGAAGGTCGTTATCCCTTGCCAGCTCGTGGCATATGTCATCCGGTTAAACGCGTCCCATTCATACTTAGACCGCAAGGCGCCCTGAACACGTTCTACGAGGTTGCCGCGTTCGTCGTAGCGATAGTTAACGCCGGCATATTCCTTAAGCAGATTGTCCAACAGCCTTGGGAGCGGTACACGAGAGGCGCTGGGCGCCTGCGGTGTAGTATCGGCTGCCTGGATGTTGCCGGCTGGGTCGAAAGCGAAGGTTTCACGACCCAATGCACTGTTTGCCGCCAGCAGCCGTCCGACAGGGTCATAGCGGTATTCGAGGCGGCCCCGCCGGCTGTCTTCGACGCTGATCAGTTGGCCAGATGGGTCGTAGCGGTACCGTCGCAATATCGCAGCTTGCATGCCGATCTGGATGTCGGGAAGGTAAGTGTCTAGGAGGGAATTTGGGTCTGTCCGGCTGACCTGCGCGATGGCCCCAAGCTGCTGTTCGAGCAGTCGGCCAGCTGCGTCGTACTTCATCGTTTGCCGCAGACCGTTAGCCTGAGTGCGGCTCGTTTCCTGGTACAGCGCGTCGCGCTCGAACGAAACGAGTTCTTGCCCGTCGAGCAGCAGACCGTGCACGTGGCCGGAGCCGTAGGTCAGCCATTCGACGCGGTGACCATCGGGGCGGATGGTGCCGGTACGCTGGTTGAGTTCGTCGTGGTGATGGCGCCAGACCGCGGTACGCCTTTCAGGATGGAACGGCCCTTGATAATGCTGGTGTTCGCGGATCAGGTTGCCTGCGGCATCGTAGAACCATTGCAGCTTGGCGTGTTCGTTCTCGGCTTCAGCCAGCTGGCCGTTGGCGTTGTAAACGAAAGTTTCGCTTTGCTCCGGCTGACCGGGAGCTGCGGCGCGGCGCTGGACGAGCCGGCCCATGGGGTCGAAGTCGAGCCGTGTGATTACGCCCGCTTCGACGGTTTCCGCCAGTACGCCGCTACCTTCGTCATAGCGGTACTCGGTAGCCTTGCCATCGAAACCTTGCTCGTGCAACAGGCGACCGACCAGGTCGTAGCGGAAGCGGTAGACGCTGCCATTCTCGTTTTCCAGTGTGGACAGGCGGCCAAGAGCGTCCCACCCGTAGTGCAGGCTATGTCCAAGGGCGTCGATGCGCTTCGCGACTAGCCCGGCCGCGGTGTAGCCGTAGGCGGTGGTGCGTGCGAGCGCATCGGTGTGCGCAAGCAGCCGACCTTCGGCGTCGTGGCGCAGCTGTTCTTGGCTGCCGTCGGAGTGGGTGACGGCTTCGAGCTGGTCCGGATAATTGCCGCTGTCGCTGCCATCAATGTGCGTTCGCTCCAGCGTTTCGGCACTAAGCGGTGTGTAACGGTAGCGTGTGACGTTGCCGGCAGCATCGATGCTCTTGAATAAGCGCTTGCGATCGTCATATTCCCACCGGCTGCTGTGTCCGGAACAGTCAGTGTAGCCAGCAAGCTGGCCGTCCGGGGTGTAGGCAAGTTTACTGACGCCTCCCTTGGCATCGGTGACTTCGATGGGCCGGCCGGCCTTGTCGTAGACATATTGCGTCTTGTTGCCGCGCGGGTCCGTTTCTTCGACCAAGTGGCCCTGGGTATTGTAGTCACGCTTCCAGACGCCGCCTTCGGCGTCGAGGATGCCGGTGACGCGGTGCTGGCTGTCGTATTCAAAATGGACTTCGCTGCCGTCGGCGCGCGTGTGCGTCAGCAGGTTTCCATGCTCATCGTAACGGTGGTGTTCGCTGCTACCGTCGGGGTCGATACGGCGGACGACGTTCTTGGCGTCGTCACGATAAAACCATTCCTCGCGGCCGTCCGGATACGCGATGCGGTAGGTGTAGCCGGCGATGTCATAGTAGAAGCGGGTTTCGTGACCAAGCGCGTCGGTGACGTACGTCAGGCGGATGTTCTCGTTCCATTCAAGCCTGGTGTCGTAGCTGCCGTCGTCGGCCCATTCGTGGATTGCTTTGGCGTTAGGCCCGCTGTCGACGCTGGTGTCGTAGGCGAGGTTCATGCCGCGCCCGGTGCGGTCGGTGTAGCGGGTGATGAGGTGACGGTCGTACTGGTACTGCCAGGTAGCGGCGTTTTCATCCTGGGCCCGGGTCAAGTCGCCGTGGTCGTCGTAGTCGTAAGCAGCGAGCTGGCGCAACAGCTTGCCATCCCTGATTTCCCAGAGCGCGCAGATGTGGCCGCTATCGGCGTCGATCTGTGTGCCGGCGTGCGCGATGATGGCCCCGCCCTGCTTGCTGATGATGTCGCTGAGTACCTCCTCGCCGGCATGCGGGCCCGTGGCGACGACGTGATCGTAGCGCAGGCCAAGTGCGGCGCCGTCGCGCGAATGCAGCGCGATCAATCGGAAATGCTGCTTGCCCATCTCTGCTGCCTTGGCGCGCACGGTGTCGACCAGCTCGTAGGTTTCGCGCCAGGCGCTGGGTTCGCCAGCTGGCAGGGGTTTGCCGAAGTCGAGCGTGAGCAAGGTGATGCTCATGCGGGTAAGCGTGATTTGCTCGACCGCGTCATAGTGCCGCTCGCCGAGGCCCAGCCACGGGTAACGGTGGCTGCGGCCGTCGGCGGCGTGAAAGAGCAGGGCGGTGGGCTTGCCCTGGCCAACGACGTCGATGCGGGTGCTATACGGGGTAAGCCAGCGCGCGCCGAGATTGCCACGGTCATAGGTGCTCAGCTGGCTGCGGTAGGTGCGGCTCCAGGCGATAGGGAGCGGCGCATCCAGTACAAAATCGGTGTGGGTAAGGGTTTCAGCACCGGTGGCGAAGCTGATCGAGTGCGCGGTACCGCCCTTTGCGGGGCACAGCTTGCAAGCATTGGCGTCGCCCTTGGCCGGGTGTTGCCGGCCGCTGGCGCCCAGTTCGTGGCCGGGCTTGTCCTTCTTGTGATCCGCACCCTTCGCCGACGGGACAAGCGCCGGATACCGCCGCTTGTGTTTAGTGACCGCGTCGCGCAGTCGCATCAGTATCCATCGGATGCTCATCGGCGCCTGTTCATCGGCCAGGGCGGCAAGCTTGCTGCGAAATGCCGGTTTAAAGTCGGTCAGGTGGGCGATGATGCTTGTTACGCCATCGACCGCGCTCTGCGGCAGCTGGCTGGCTGCCGCAGCGACAGCGTAGTTCGCAGCCTTCTTGTACTGCCGGCCGAGGGCGCCAAGCATGCGGCGCCAGCTGCTTTTAGCCTTCGGGTCGTGCAGCTTGTCTTCCACTTCCGCCGGGGTAGCCACGTCGAACAGTGGTTCCTTGCCGATGCAGCGCTTGAGAATCTTGATCAGATCGTCGGCAATGCCGTCGCCGAGATTGGCACATTCGTCCAGGACGCCGGCCAGCTTGCTCGTCGCGCTGTCGATAAAGGTCTCGATCTCGCCGGCCAGCGTGGCGTTAAGGTGTGCAACCAGCACCTCGACCAGCGCGGTGCCGAGATCCTTGACGCCCAGCGCCAGCTTTTGCCGCACCAGGTGCAGTGCCGGGCGCAAGCTCATACGTGCAGCGCCCATCGCCGGCGGCACCGGGATGACGCCGATCAGGTTGATGCCGAGGCTGACCCACAGCAGGAAGTCGACCTCCTTCTTGGCGGCGTACTTCTGGATCACCTGCACCATGTCCATGATGGCGTCGATCAGCGCCATGATATTGCCGATCACCGGCAGGCTGCCCGCCACGGTGCTCAGGCGTTCCAGCGTGACATAGTCGTAGCTGATCTTGCGCAGCCATTTGTCAAAGGCGGCGGCGCCAGCGCCAACGTCTTGCGGGTCGATCGTGTTGAGCGGGGCAACTGCGACTTCCGGCACGCGCTCGGCGGGCTTGGATGGGGCCTGCGTAGGTGCGGTCATGGTGGCTCTTAGCTGAAGGATTTTTTCAGGATTGAAGGCGGGATGTCTGTTCGATGCGCGGTAGCGATCCGGGCAAACCGAGGGTGGACATGACCACGGCAGCAGGCTGGCCGGCGCTTGATGCGCCATAGCTATGCAGGACTGCGGCACTACCCGGAAGCTTGTTCGTAACATTGGCAATGGCCTTCTGTCCGACTTGCGCCAGCAATGCTTGCGCGCCGCCTTTTTGCAATGACTGCACCGCGCTCGCCGCCTGCTGCGCCGCTTGCGCGATCGCACCGAGCTTGCCGGGTGCGCCGCTGAGACTGCTCGCCGCAGCTGTGGCGCCGGCGAATGGTCCGACGCTCTGTGCCCAGGATGCCGCCGCTGGCCGGCCAGATGTTGCGGCTGCATTGCCGTCAGCCTCAGGCAGCGCGACGGTCGGCCATTCGGTGCCTTGGCCAAAGTAGCTATCTTCATCCCACGGATCGCGCGGGTCCTTGCCATAGCTGATCGTGGCCATCCCCATCGGCAGGCCGCTGACGCTGGCAAAGCCATCGGCGTCGAGTGTCCCCCGGTGGACCCCGCCCACGGCGTCGACGACGGTGTATTCGCCTTGCTTGATTCCCTGCTTCTTGCCGCCTTCCGGATTGACATATCGGTGATACAGCGCGAGCTGTCCTGGCGGCAGCTGTACCGGCTGCGGCAAGCCCGGCGTGCCTTCGCTCTTGCCGGGGACGAACTCATGTTTCGCCGCGTGTTGGCGCCAGGTACCGCTGGTGCCATGGACGATCCCGGATGCGTTCCAACGGCTGAAGCTGGTGCCGCCGTTGATCACCACCTCTTCCTTGGCCGTGATCGTGATCCGGTTGGCGGTATGGGTGATGTTGAGCTTGGCCAGGATGTTGACGCTGTCCTTCAATGCTGTGATGTCGATGTCGGCACTGGCCGCCACAAGTTTCATGCCGGCCTTGTAGGCAAACATGCGCACCGCTTCCTTGACGCTGACGAGCAGGCTCTTGCCCGCGCTCAGGCTGGCATGGCCTCCGCTGGTCACGGCGGTGTGCTCCATGCTCATCAGGTGGGTGGAGCCCTGCGTGCTGGTTTCGATGCCGGCGGGGCTGGCCAGAAGCAGGTGGGGAGCTTGGAATTCCGGGAATTCGCCTTGCGCGGGTGTGCCCCCTTGGCCCTTGACGGCGCCGACCTGCGCTTGCAGCGCGGCGACCACCTGGTCCTGGTCGCCGGGCTGGTGCGCCTGCGCCTGCTGCGCAACCTGCGACAAGCTGTCATGCATGTCGTGGCCCTGCGTCATGCGCGCCAGCGTCTCCGCCATGTCGGTGATGTGGGCGCGGGCGTTCGGCCGTCCTTCGGTGCTGAGCAGCAGGCCCTGCTGCGCGCGCACCGCACCAATGCCGTCGGTACGCAGCTCGAAACCCTGGCCGCGCGCATCCTTGCGTCCGGCATTGTCCTCGATGCGGTTGATGTGGCCGAGGCTAAGCTGGCTGGCAAGGTGGTCGCTCTTGAGCTGCGCCTGGAGCTTGCCCTGCGTGTCATCCAGCACCAGATGGTTGCTGCGTCCACCGGGCGTGTTGCCACTCGCGGCGGTCAGCTCCCGGCTCCTCAGGCCCATCAGCGCCCCCTGTTCGGGCAACTTCCACGGCGGCATGTAGCCCTGGTTATACACGGAGCCGGTCACGATAGGATGGTCGGGATTGCCGTCCAGCCATTGGACAATCACTTCCGATCCGACCCGCGGATGGCTGGTCAAACCCTTCTCGCCGCCGGCCCAGTTACTGCTTACCCGTACCCGGCAGCTACCGCTTTCGTCCCGATCCCAGTGAAACTTGACCTGGATGCGCCCGTACTGATCCACGTTCAGGCTGCCCTGGCCTTCCGAGCCGATCACCGTGGCGGTCTGCAGCGCGAATAGTCTGCTATCCACGCTATTGAAGCCGCGTCCTGGACGCCACGGTACGGTTTTGAGCTGGCAGACCAGGCGGTTTTTGTACTCAGCAACCGTGTCCTTGCCTTGCAGGTAATTGTTACTGGCTTCGTGGTGCACTTCCACGATCAGGAATTCGCTGGCTTCGCTCTCGCTGAAATGCTCGAGCAGCCTGAAGCACCTGCCCGCGGCGGCAAGCCGGTTGTTGCCTCGCGCTTCGAACAGCTTGCCGCGGGCTTCGATTTCTTCCATGTGCAAGCGCGCGAGCTGGTTGGCGCCGGGTTGGTGCTTGAAACCATAATGCCCCTCGTAGCTGTGCACCTCCAGCCGGGGAATAGCGCCTTGCTCGTTAATGGTGACGGTATTCGCATGGACCGGGTACGGATTCTTGAAGTCGAAGCCGCTCACGGCCGCCTGTGCGGAAGCCCATTGGCGCAGCGGGCTCCAGTGGTTGATCGCGTTTTCTTCGGCCGAGCCGCCGGCGCCATGGAAGCGGATGCCGGGCGAGGGGCCCTCGATCGGTGCAGCGGTACGCGTATCGTCGCAGACCTTGAGCATATGACCCTCGTCGGTATGCTCGTACCAGTAGCTGTAGCCCGCCGCTTCCCACCGTCGGCACAGGTAGTTGTGATCCGTCTCGTCCCACTGCGTGGACATCGTGAATTGCGGCTGTTCGCCGGCCACTTTCCAATCGTAGGCGGGCAAGCCGTCATAGTCAGCGAAGATCGTCTCCGCCTGTTCGCGCAAGCTCTGCGCATGAAACAAGCGGTTGTTCCGGCGAAGGCGAGCGTATGACAGCCATGGGTTCAAGATGGCTTCATAAAAGGCCGCGCCGCCATCCGTCTTGACCAGCCTGAAGGACGTGACATAACCGGTGAACGGGCGCAGGCTGCCGTCAGCCTGTACGAGCGAGACGCAGAGCAGCTTGCCGAGCATTGCCTCTAGTTCCATCGCAGCGTCATCGCTCAGGAGTTCCGCCCTGAATTCGAAATCACGCGACACGTATTCGGTGCCGGCGAAGCGGTTTACCATCAGTTTTGATTTCGGGCCGTCGTTACCCGGGAACGACAGGCGCAACAGGCGGGTGCTCTGGTGGGCGTCCAGCAATGCTTGCAAGTCAGTCATTGGCGTTGTCCATCAGGTGATCTGGGCGCCGTCGATTCGGGTAGCGGTATCGTCAGACACGGACCCGTCGAGACGCGATCATGAGGATGATCAAACAATATTATTTGGGATGACGCCGTGGCTCGGCTTGACTAAGCGCAAGGGCGCTTAGGAAATGAAAGTCGTAGCGCAGAGCACGCCACAACGCAAAAAGCCCACGAACGACAATTCGTGGGCTTCCTGTGTATTCGTGGTAGGCCGTGCGGGATTCGAACCTGCGACCAACGGATTAAAAGTCCGCTGCTCTACCAGCTGAGCTAACGACCCGAAAGAAGCGAGATTATAGGCTGAGACAGCGATGCTGTCAAATCCCCATCGCGCCCGCTGGGCTTACTTCAGCGAGGCCAGGCGGTCCTTGGCAGTCTTGGCCGCGCTCGACTCCGGGTACTTCGACACCAGCGTCTGCAGCGCCTTCTTGGCGTTCTTGCTGTCCTTCAGCAGGGCGTAGCTGCTGGCGATGTTCAGCATGGCGTCAGGCACCTTGGCGCTGTCGGCGTAGGTGCTGGTGACGACTTCCTGGGCCGCGATGGCTTTCTTGTAGTCGCCCAGCGCGTAATAGGCGTTGCCGAGCCAGTACTGAGCGTTCGAGGCGTAGGCCGAGCTCGGGTAACGGCGCACGAAGTCCTGCAGGGCGGCAGCGGCGCCCTTGTAGTCGCCCGACTGGAAGAGGGCGGTGGCGCTTTCGTAGGTGGTTTTTTCAGCCGGCATCACCTCGGCGGTCTGGCCGTCCACGGTTTCCTGCTGCGGCTCGAGTTTCTTGATGCGCGAATCGAGGTCGGCGTAGAGTTGCTTCTGGCCTTCCTGGGCGCGGCTGATCTGATTGGCGAGCACTTCGATCTGGCCGCGCAGGCGCGCGATTTCCTGCATGGTCTGCTCGTGCTGGTTCAGCATGTCGAGCTGGACGGTCTTGTCCGACTTGGTCTCGATGCGGGCGTTCAGGTCGCGGGCGATGGCGTCGACCTTGGCGCGCAGGTCGAGGATGGCTTTGCGTGCTTCCTCATCGTCGAGCAGGCCGGCGTGAGCCTGCAGCGGCAGCCAGGCTGCCAAGACCAGGGCGGCAAGACGGGACGGGAACAGTTTCATCATGGCAGTCAATCTTTCCGGTTGCAGAGTAAAAACGGGGCGGATGCAGTCTGACTGCCATCCGCCCCGCTGTCAATGCGCCCGAGCTTAAGGCGCATCAGCCGACATGCCCAACTATTATTGGTAGACGATGTCAGCGCGGCGGTTTTCTGCCCAGGCCGATTCGTCGCTGCCGGTGGCTTTCGGCTTTTCTTCGCCCAGCGAGACGGCTTCCATCTGGTTGTCCGAGACGCCCAGGGAGCCCATCGCACGACGGACGGCTTCAGCACGCTTCTGGCCCAGGGCCAGGTTGTACTCGGTGCCGCCGCGTTCGTCGGTGTTACCTTGGATCAGGATCTTGCGACCGGTGTTCTTGGTCAGGAAGCCCGAGTGGTTCGAGACCACCGATTTGCCGTCTTCGCGCACGACGAAGCTGTCGTAGTCGAAGTAGACGCTACGGTTGGCCAGCACGCCTTTTGGGTCGTTCAGCGGGTCGACATTGCCGGTCTCGACCTGACGGACTTCACGCGGATCCTGCTGGGCGACCGGAGCCGCTTCCGGGGTCGGGGTCTTTTCGACGACCGGGGTTTCCTGCAGTTTGGTCGACGAGCAGGCGGTCAGCAGGGCGGCCGAGGCGATGAGGGCGAGTTTCTGGAAGTTGCGCATGGTTTTTCTCCTTGTCTATTGAACGTGTTTACTTCTTTTTACTTCATGAAGGGACCCCAGCTGGGCTCCCGAATGTTTCCCGCATTGGTACTCAAGCGCTGCTTGATCCGTCCATCCACCGAGACCACGGCCAGCGAAGCACGCCCGCCGCCCTTGATCGCATACATGATGTACTTGCCGTTAGGCGAAAAACTCGGTTCGGTGGCCCCATCGGCCAGGCGCAGTTCCTGGCCGCTCGCCAGGTCCATCGCGTAAAGGGAGAAGCCGCCGTTGCGCTGGGAAATCCAGGCCAGGGTCTTGCCGTCGGAAGACACGCGCGGGCTGATGTTGTAGTTGCCGTTGAAGGTCAGGCGGGTGGCGTTGCCGCCCGCGACGCTCATCTTGTAGATCTGCGGACCGCCGCTGCGGTCGCTCATGAAATATACGGTCTGGCCGTCGCTTGAAAATTGCGGCTCGCTGTCGATGGCCGGATTATTGGTCAGGCGGCGGTGGCCGCTGCCGTCCGGGCGCACGGTGTAGATTTCGGTGTTGCCGTCTTTCGACAGGGCCACGGCCAGCAGGCTGCCGTCCGGCGACCAGGATGGCGCCGAGTTATTACCCTTGACGTTGGAGATCACGTTGCGGCGGCCGGTCATCAGGTCTTGCAGGTAGACCACGGGCTTGCGGTCTTCCAGCGAGACGTAGGCGACCTTGGTGCCGTCCGGTGACCAGGCCGGCGAGAAGATCGACTCGCGGCCGCGCGCGGCCACGACTTCGTTCTCGCCGTCGGCGTCGGATACCACCAGGCTGTAGCTGCGGCCGGCGCGGTCTTCCTTGACGTAGGCGATGCGGGTCGAGAAGATGCCGCGCACGCCGGTCAGTTTTTCGTAGACATCGTCGGCGATGCGGTGGGCCTGCAGGCGGGTGTACTTCGGCTGCACTTCGCCGCCCAGCTGCGAGATCTGCGCGCCCTTGACGGTGTCGTGCAGCTTGTAGCGCACCGCGAGGCGGCCGTCCGGCTGGCGCGACACGCTGCCGACTACCAGCGCGTCGGCGCCCTTGGCCTTGAAGGCGGCCAGGTCGATGCTGGCGCTGTCGCTGATGACCTGGCCGGCGTCGATGACCTTGAACACGCCACTGCGCTCGAGGTCGGCGCGAATGATGGCGGAGACCTGGGCCGGGGCCACTGATTCGTCGGCAAAGGCTGCAACCGCGACCGGGATCTGGTTGCTGCCGACACCGGCGATCTCGACCTTGATCTGGGCATGGGCCGCCGTACCCATGACGAGGGTGGCGCTGAACAGTAAATAATGGAGTTTTTTCATAATCTGTCTTGAACCGTATCCATCGAATGAATCAGTCGTAATCCTTCATCGAGAAATTGACTTCGAGCGTGCGTTCCACCGTGCCGTCCTTTTTCTTCGGCAGCGGGGATGCCTTTTTAATACCATTTTCCACTGCTCTGTCAAACTCAGGCACACCGCTGCTTTTTGCCAGGCGCACCGACATGATTTCGCCGGTCGGCAGCTGCTCGACCTTGAAGATCGCCTTCGGATTGCCGGCCATCGTCGTGCTGCCGCCGTAGGCGGTATTGCTCTTGATTGCGGCCGTGATCGCGGCGACGTAACCCGAATCCGCTCGCGGTCCGGTCGACTTGGCGGCGCTGCCGGTGCTGCCCATGGCGCCGGCCATGCGTTTGAGTTCCTCGTCACGGAACTTCGCCAGCTTGGCTTCCTCGGCCTTGGCAGCCTTTTCCTTGGCAGCTTTATCTTTCGCAGCCTTCTCGGTAGCCAGTTTCTCAGCCTTTTTCTTCTCGTCCGCTTCTTTCTTTTCCGCTTCCTTCTTGGCGAGTTCTTTCTTCTCGCGCTCGGCATCCTCTTTTTTCTTCTGCTCGGCGAGTTTCTTCTCGCGCGCTTCTTCTTCCTTGCGCAGGCGCTCCTTCTTCTCGGCCTCTTCGCGCTTCGCCAATTCCTTGCGCTCTTTCTCGCGCTGCAGGTTGATGTCCGGCGGCGTCGGGGCAGGGCGCTCCACCGGCGGCGGTTCGACCGGGCGCGGCGGCGGCGCAGGCGCCGGTTCCGGCTGCGGCGCAGGTTCCGGTGCGGGCGGCGGCGGCAGTGGCGGCGCCGCGGCGGTCTGCACCGACATGTCCCATACCTCGGCTTCGACCGAGACCGGCTCGCTGGTCTGCCAGCTGATGCCGAACCACAGGAAGCCAATCAGAACGGCGTGCACCACCACGGCCAGCGCGAAGGCGGGCAGGCGGCTCGGTTCTGGCGGCACGCGGTAGGGCGCGCCGGCGGTGACAGGCTTCATTGCTGACATAAATTGCTTACTTGGTCGCGAGACCGACCCGGTTAATGCCCATCTTCTTTGCTTCGGAAATCAGGCTGATCACGTCCTCGTACTTGCTCTCGCGGTCGCCTTCGATCAGGACCGGGTAATCCGGATTCTCTTCGTGCAGGGCGCGCAGGCGCTCGAGCAGGGCGGTGCGGTCGGCTACGTCTTCCATCGCGACCTTCTGCTTGCCGCCGACGCCGATCGACAGGCGATTGTCGGGCTGGACCGCGAGGCGGATATAGGTGTCCGGCGGCAAGGCCGACTTCTCGGCGCTCGGCAGGTTCACCGCGCTCGGGGCCTCGTTCGCCGGCACCGCCATGAAGATGATGAGCAGCACCAGCATCACGTCGATGTAGGGCACGACGTTGATCTCGGACTTGAATTTGCGCTTGCGTCCGCCGCGCATGCTGCTGGAAAAAGCCATCGGGAGCCTCCGTCCTTAACGCGACTGGCGCTGCAGGATGTTCGAGAATTCTTCGACGAAGCTCTCGAAGCGGATCGCCAGGCGGTCGATGTCGTGGGTGAATCGGTTGTACGCAACCACGGCCGGGATCGCGGCGAACAGGCCGATCGCGGTGGCGATCAGCGCTTCGGCGATGCCGGGCGCGACCACGGCCAGCGTGGCTTGCTGGACATTGGCCAGGCCGCGGAAGGCGTTCATGATGCCCCACACGGTGCCGAGCAGGCCGATGTAGGGCGAGACCGAGCCGACCGAGGCCAGGAAGTTCAGGTGCAGGTCGAGGGCGTCGAGTTCGCGCTGGAACGAGGCGCGCATGGCGCGGCGCGAGCCGTCCAGCACCGGGCCCATGTCGTTGGCGTCGCGGGCGGCCTGCTTGCCCTTGATGAATTCGCCCATGCCGGCTTCGAAGATGCGGGCCAGCGGACCGCTCTGGTCGCGCTGGGCGCTGGCGCTCTGGTGCAGGGTGTGCAGGTTGCCGCCGGCCCAGAAGCTGCGTTCGAACTGCTCGGTCTGGCTACGCGCGGCACGCAAGGCGAAGACCTTGCGGAAGATGTAGGTCCAGCTCACGATCGACAGGATCAGCAGCAAGGCCATGATCAATTGCACCAGCGGGTGGGCGTTGAGGATCAGGGCGGTCAGCGAAAGGTCTGGAGTCTCGGTCATCGTGTCGGGTTGTCTTATTGATTAGATTCGTTATGCGGCGCGCATTTTATCAGCGGCACCTGTAGGAAGCGAGCGCGGACGCATCGTCGCCAGGTCGACGCAGCCGACCTTGACGTTGGCGCTGGTCAGCAGCAGCTCGCCTTTCCAGGCTTGCTGGGTGAAGCGGACGGAGGCGGGGCCGAGTTTGTCCACCACCGTGCGGATGGTCAGCACATCGTCGAGGCGGGCCGGCGCGTGATAGTCGAGCGCCGCGCTGCGCACGACAAACGCGGCGCCTTCGGCATCGAGCAATTCCTGCTGGCCGACGCCAAGCGCACGCAGCCATTCGGTGCGGGCACGTTCGAAAAATTTCAGGTAGTTGGCGTAAAACACGATGCCACCGGCGTCGGTATCCTCGTAATAGACCCTGACTGTCCAGTCGAAAGCTGAAGGCATTGTCCCTGCCATTAAATGAAAATAGGAAACATTTTACGCGATATTTCCCTTCCATATGTACGCTTCCGTACATAAGCTGGGAAACAGATGATGCATGCCTCTCGGGTCAGGCGGAGCTCTTCGGCGTTAGTAGACGTGAAACATGGCCGAAAGGCCAATTACTGTAACACTTTCTCACATTTACCTCGCGCTCGATACGATTAGTTACGCGCGCTAAAACGCCCGAATTCCCTTTATCTCATCGGGCGACCAGTGACACCGTATGCCAACATTAGCTGCGCTTGATGGCGAATGGCGAAAATCCCTGGCACGTCGGCATCATTTCGATGCTGTTGACGTTGATATGCGGCGGCAGGGTGGCGATCCAGTACGCAGTGTTGGCAATATCCTCGGCCGTCAGCGGCGTCGTCCCTTCATACACCTTGGCCGCCGCCGCATCGTCGCCCTTGAAACGGACATTCGAGAACTCGGTGCCGCCGCACAGTCCTGGCGCCAGGTTGGTGGCGCGCACGCCGGTGCCGACCAGGTCGGCGCGCAGGTTCAGCGTGAACTGTTCCACGAAGGCCTTGGTCGCGCCGTACACGTTGCCGCCCGGGTAGGGGTAATGGCCAGCCACCGAGCCCAGGTTGATCACCAGGCCATTGCCGCGCGCAACCATGCCGGGAAGCAGGGCGCGGGTCATGGTCACCAAGCCCTGGCAATTGGTGGCGATCATGGTATCCCAGTCCTCCAGCGGAACCTCATGCGCCGGCTTGGTGTTCAGCGCCAGGCCCGCATTGTTGATGAGCACGTCGATGTCGCGCCATTCTGCCGGCAGTCCGCTCAACGCCGCCTCGATCGAAGCACGGCTGGTCACGTCCAGGGTCACCGGCAGGGCGGCATCGCCCAGTTCGCGCGCCAGTTCTTCGACCCTTTCGGTGCGGCGCGCGGCCAGGATGGCGCGGTGGCCGTTGCTCACGAAAATGCGCGCCATCGCGGCGCCGAAGCCGGCCGAGGCGCCGGTAATCAAGACGATCATGGGTGGGTCCTTGAGGAATGATCCGAAAATTGTAGCCGAAATAGCCATATCTCCGCTGACGGACGGCTTGGCGCCGGCGTCTTGCAAGGAAGACAGCAGTTTCCTTGCCCTAAGGAGCGTAGATCACATACAATTTGGTGAATATACGTCTCACGTAACTGGCGAAATGCCGGACGCGGCGCTTGCGCCACGAGGTCCGGCCAAGGTGGGCATCCACCGGGGAACGTGAGGCATCACCGCCGTTCGCCTGGGCAGCCATCAATGGAACGCTTTTGAGCCGCGTTCGGTAGGCGCTTGTCCCGGGCCCCGCCAACACGCTGCCAACGCTGCCCATTGCCTGGTATTTCTCTCGATTGGAGTTTTACATGTTTGCACAAGACCATACGCTTGCCAATGTCGACCCGGAACTGTGGGATGCCATTCAGAAGGAAAACGTTCGCCAGCAAGATCACATCGAACTGATCGCTTCGGAAAACTATACCTCGCCGGCCGTGATGGAAGCGCAAGGCTCGCAGCTGACCAACAAGTACGCCGAAGGCTATCCGGGCAAGCGCTACTACGGCGGCTGCGAATTCGTCGACGTCGCCGAGCAGCTGGCGATCGACCGCCTGAAGCAACTGTTCGGCGCGGAAGCCGCCAACGTGCAGCCGAACTCGGGTTCGCAAGCCAACCAGGGCGTGTTCTTCGCCATGCTCAAGCCGGGCGACACCATCATGGGCATGTCGCTGGCCGAAGGCGGCCACCTGACCCACGGCATGGCCCTGAACATGTCCGGTAAATGGTTCAATGTCATTTCCTACGGCCTGACCGAACAGGAAGACATCGACTACGAGAAAATGGAAGCGCTGGCGCGCGAGCACAAGCCGAAGATGATCATCGCCGGCGCCTCGGCCTTCGCGCTGCGCATCGACTTCGAGCGCTTCGCCCGCATCGCCAAGGAAATCGGCGCCTATTTCATGGTCGACATGGCCCACTACGCCGGCCTGATCGCCGCCGGCGAGTACCCGAACCCGGTGCCGCACGCCGACTTCGTCACCTCGACCACCCACAAATCGCTGCGCGGCCCGCGCGGCGGCATCATCCTGATGAAGGCCGAGCACGAGAAAGCCATTAATTCGGCGATTTTCCCGGGCATCCAGGGTGGTCCGCTGATGCACGTGATCGCCGGTAAGGCGGTGGCCTTCAAGGAAGCGCTGTCGCCGGAGTTCAAGGAGTACCAGAAGCAGGTCGTCAAGAACGCCGCCGCGCTGGCCAATACCCTGACCGAGCGCGGCCTGCGCATCGTCTCGGGCCGTACCGAGTCGCACGTGATGCTGGTGGACCTGCGTTCGAAAGGCCTGACCGGCAAGGAAGCGGAAGCCATCCTGGGCCAGGCGCACATGACCTGCAACAAGAACGGCATCCCGAACGACCCGCAGAAGCCCTTCGTCACCTCCGGCATCCGTCTCGGCAGCCCGGCCTTCACCACCCGCGGCTTCAAGGAAGAAGACGCGGTGAAGGTCGGCCACCTGATCGCCGACGTGCTGGACAACCCGCACGACGCCGCGACCATCGAGCGCGTGAAGGCGGAAGTCAAGCAGCTGACCGACAAGTACCCGGTCTACGCGAAGTAAGCAACCTGGGGCCGCGTCCATGCGGCCCCGTTTTGGGCACCCGGCGCCATGAAATGTCCTTTCTGCCAGAATGAAGATACCCAGGTCCTCGACACGCGCGTGTCCGAGGAGGGGGACGCCATTCGCCGGCGCCGGCGCTGCGCCAAGTGCGACAAGCGCTTCACAACCTACGAACGCATCGAACTGTCGATGCCGATCCTGGTCAAGAAGAACGGCAGCCGCACCGAATACTCGCCGTCCAAGCTGCGCGGCAGCCTGATGCTGGCGCTGCGCAAACGCCCGGTCGCCGCCGAGGCGATCGACACCGCCGTCGCCACCATCGAGGAAAAGCTCCTCACCAGCGGCCGCCGCGAAGTCGACACCGGCTATGTGGGCGAACTGGTGATGCAGGAACTGCGCCGCCTCGACAAGATCGCCTATATCCGCTTTGCGTCGGTCTACAAGAACTTCGAAGACCTGGCCGAGTTCCAGGAAGCCCTGGCTGAAGTCGGCCACCCCCGCAAGTAGTAGGGTGGACGGCTCCGCCGTCCGCGCGTTCAACTCCCTCCGCGTCACGGTGGCACTTAACATCCCTGTTGGTTCCCCGATCACGATTGGTCCATCTCATGGCCGTCCTGACCTCGCCTGATAACTTCAGAGCTCGCCACCGGTGCCCCATTTCGGCTGCACCGGTCCATCGAGGCTATGTCAACATCGGGAGAGCACCGTGCGGCAACAAGGCTTCACCCTGGTCGAGGTTCTGGTCGCCCTGTTCGTCCTCGCCGTCGGCATCGTCGGCGCCGGCGCGGTCCAGATCACGGCCGAACGCACGCGCCAGCAGGCCAGCCTGAGGTCGGAAGCCGCCCAGTTGGCCAATGCCCTGGCTGCGCGCATGCGCATCAATCCCGCCATCGCCGCTCTACCCGATAGCACCAACCCCTATCTCTCCTTCCACTACGACGCCGCCGACGGCCTGCCCGCCGCGCCCGCACTGTGCTTCGGCGGCGCCAGCTGCGCACCCGAATACCTGGCGCAGTTCGACCTGCACGAAATGCGCCAACTGCTGTATACCCAGTTCCCACAAGGACGCGTGACCGTCTGCCGTGACGCCTCGCCCTGGGACCCCAGCACCAACTCCTACCGCTGGAACTGCGACGGCGCGCTCGACGCGCTGCCGGTGGTCAAACTCGGATGGCAGGGCACGGGCGAAGGCCCCGGCGTCGTGATGGTGCTCCGATGAGGCGCCACCAAGGCGGCATGACGATGGCCGAGCTGCTGGTGGCGATGGCTGCCGGGCTGGTCGTACTGCTGGCCGCCGGCAGCCTGTTCGTCTGGGCCAACCGCGCCTACGCCGCGCAGCTCGAAACGGCGGCCATGGACGATGCCGGCCGCTACGCCCTGGAGGCGGTGGCACGCGCGGTACGCCAGTCGGCGGCGGCGGACTGGGAAGGCAACGCCAATGGCCCCGACCCGGCGGCGCCGGCCGCACTGAGCGGGCTGGACGCCCACAGTGTGCCGCGCACCGGATTCGGCATCGACAACGCCACTTCGCTCGCCGTGAATGGCAGCGACGTGCTGGCGGTGCGCTTTCCCGGCAGCGGCGCGCCGCCGAATGGCGACGGCGGCAGCCTCGATTGCGCCGGCTTCAGCGTGCACCGCGACGAGGAGGGCTGGAGCATCTTCTATGTCGCGCGCAATGCCGAAGGCGTAACCGAGTTGCGCTGCAAGTACCGGGGCAACAGCAACTGGTCGTCGGATGCCGTGGTGGGCGCGGTGGACAGCTTCCAGCTGCTCTACGGCGTCGACCAGGATGGTGACGGCGCGCCCGAGCGCTACCTGAACGCGCAGGCGCTCGCGGAACTCGACGCCGGCTTGGCCCTGACCGGTGCGACGGCCGCAGCGCGCGAAGGCGACCTGCGACGGCGCACGCACTGGAAAAAGGTCGCCAGCGTGCGCGTGGCTCTGTTGTTGCACGGCCCGGTCAGCCGCCTGGACAGCACGCGCAATGTCGTTCACG